>ENA-OPNW01000607-OPNW01000607.1-human-gut-metagenome-genome-assembly--contig:-NODE-607-length-21221-cov-3.141878_pt1 | contig 21221 bp, 20 predicted proteins | sample MGYA00241540_ERZ501777 | MGnify/ENA primary metagenome ERZ501777 (study PRJEB25962, sample SAMEA2042615) | human gut metagenome | biome: human gut; feature: human-associated habitat; material: faeces...
CGCACAGGCGCAGGAAGCCCGTAAGGACGGTACGCAGGTACTGGTAGCCCGCATGAACAAGAACAAGAAGTTCCAGAAGGAAAAACTTGCAGCGGAAGGCTATAAGGATATTGTGGAATTTTTTAATAACTAGATAATTCAGAATGGAAACGCTATAGCAAAAACTATGGCGTTTTTCTTTCTATTGCGAGAAAAAACGTTGAAAAATAGCACTTCATGGTGTAAGATTAAAAAAGTGTCAAAGCAGGATCTGCTGCAATGATAAAACCTATAAAGACAGGCAGTCTGGACAGCCTGAATGATACAAAGGCTATTTAACGTCCCGATTGCTGTAAGGAATAAAAAACAAGGAGTTAAGAAAATGATTCAGTCAAGAACTCATAATTGTAACGAGTTACGTCTTTCCGATGCAGGTAAAAACGTAACAATCGTTGGATGGTATGAGAACATCCGTAAAGTAAGTAAAAATCTTGGATTCCTGATTCTTCGTGATTTCTATGGTACAACTCAGGTTGTGATCGAGACCGAAGAGATGATGCAGGTGATCGACAGTGTGAATAAGGAGTCTACGATCTCTGTGACAGGTGTGGTAAGAGAGCGTTCCAGCAAGAACAAAGACCTTGCGACTGGTGAGATCGAAGTTGTTCCGGAGAAGATCGAAATTTTGGGAAAATGTATTTACAATGCACTTCCATTTGAAATCAACCAGTCCAAAGATGCAGATGAGAACACAAGATTAAAATACCGTTATCTTGATCTTCGTAACCCTGCTGTCAAAGGAAACATTGTATTGAGAAGTAAGATCGTTGCCGAACTTCGTCAGAAGATGAACTCCTTAAACTTCATGGAGATCACAACACCGATCCTTACCTGTTCTTCCCCGGAAGGAGCAAGAGATTACCTTGTTCCTGCAAGAAATCATCCGGGAAAATTCTATGCACTGCCACAGGCACCACAGCAGTTCAAACAGATTTTAATGGCATCCGGGTTTGACCGTTATTTCCAGATCGCACCATGTTTCCGTGATGAGGATGCAAGAGCAGACCGTTCACCGGGAGAGTTCTATCAGCTTGACTTTGAAATGAGCTTTGCAACCCAGGAAGATGTATTTAAGATTGGTGAAGAAGTACTTTCTGCAACCTTTGAGAAATTCGCACCGGAAGGCAGCAAAGTAACGAAAGCACCATATCCAATCATCAGTTATAAGCAGGCAATGTTAGAGTTCGGAAGTGACAAACCGGACCTTCGGAACCCACTTCGTATCATCGATGTGACAGAGTTCTTCCAGAGATGTACCTTTAAGCCATTTATCGGAAAGACCGTAAGAGCCATCCGCGTACATGCAGAGATGTCCAAAGGTTTCCATGAGAAACTTTTGAAATTTGCAACCGGAATCGGAATGGGTGGATTAGGATATCTGGAAGTATTAGAAGATGGAAGCTACAAGGGACCGATTGACAAATTTATCCCGGATGACATGAAAGAAGAATTCAGAAATCTGGCAGGTCTTGAAGTAGGAGATACCATTTTCTTCATGGCAGATAAAGAAGAGCGTGCCGCATATTATGCAGGCATGATTCGAAATGAATTAGGCGAGAAGCTGGATTTAATTGAGAAAGATGCATACCGTTTCTGTTATGTCAATGATTTCCCAATGTTCGAGCGTGACCCGGAGACCAAGAAAATCGGATTTACCCATAACCCATTCTCCATGCCACAGGGCGGCTTAGAGGCACTCAATACCATGAATCCGCTGGACATCTTAGCATACCAGTACGATATCGTCTGCAACGGTGTGGAACTTTCCTCCGGTGCAGTCCGTAACCATGATATGCAGATTATGGAGAAAGCCTTTGAAATCGCAGGTTATGATAAAGAAGTGCTGAAAAATAAATTCGGCGCATTATACAATGCATTTCAGTTTGGAGCACCGCCACACGCAGGAATGGCTCCTGGCATTGACCGTATGATTATGTTACTGCGTAACGAGGATAATATCCGTGAAGTCATTGCTTATCCGATGAACGGAAATGCACAGGATTTGATGTGCGGAGCACCAAACGAAGTAACCGAGCAGCAGTTAAGAGAAGTTCATATCAAAGTACGTGATTAAGGAGGAAAAACAATGGCAAATGTGATTTCAGATGAAACCATGGAATACGTTGGAATCCTTGCAAAGCTTGAGCTTTCCGAAGAGGAAAAAGCAGCAGCAAAAAAAGACATGGAAAGCATGTTAGATTATATTGATAAATTAAACGAACTGGATACATCCGGTGTAGAACCGATGTCCCATGTATTTCCGGTGCATAATGTATTCCGGGAAGATGTAGTAACCAATGGTGACGGCGGCGAGGATACCCTTGCCAACGCGCCGGAGCGCAGAGATCGGGCATTTGTTGTACCAAAGACCGTAGATCAGTAAAGGAGGCGGCAGAAGATGAATTTATTATCACTGACAGCAGTAGATCTTGGAAAAAAAATCAAAGCCCATGAAGTATCAGTAGAAGAAGCTACAAGAGCCGCCTTAGATGCCATTGCAGCAAAAGAGGATGCGGTACACAGTTTTGTTACCGTAGATGAAGAAGGTGCAATGAAGCGTGCGGCAGAAGTGCAGAAGCTCATTGATGACGGCACATTGACAGGACCGCTGGCAGGAGTTCCGGTTGCAATCAAAGATAATATGTGCACAAAAGGAATGCTGACCACCTGCAGTTCTAAAATTTTATATAACTTTATTCCGACTTATACCGCAGAAGCAGTATTAAATCTGGAAAAAGCCGGAGCAGTAATTCTTGGAAAGACCAACATGGATGAGTTTGCCATGGGAAGTACCACAGAGACCTCTGCTTTTGGAGAGACCAAAAATCCATGGAATACCGAACATGTACCGGGCGGTTCATCCGGCGGAAGCTGTGCTGCAGTAGCAGCAGAAGAGTGCTTCTATGCATTGGGTTCTGATACAGGTGGCTCCATCCGTCAGCCGAGTGCATTTTGTGGTGTCACAGGAATTAAGCCAACCTATGGAACCGTATCCCGATATGGGCTGATTGCCTATGGTTCTTCTTTGGATCAGATAGGACCGGTTGCCAAAGATGTGACAGACTGCGCAACCATTTTAGAGACAATTACTTCCTATGATAAAAAGGATTCTACTTCCATTCAGAGAGAAGAGACCGATTTTACCAGTGCATTAGTCGATGATGTGAAAGGAATGAAAATCGGTATTCCAAGAGATTATTTTGGAGAAGGACTGGATGCAGAAGTAAAGGATGCTATTTTAGCAGCCGCTAAGAAATTAGAAGAAAAAGGTGCTATCGTAGAAGAGTTCGATTTGAGCCTGGTAGAATATGCAATCCCTGCTTACTATGTAATTGCAGATGCAGAAGCAAGCTCCAACCTTGCCCGTTTTGATGGCGTAAAATATGGCTATCGTACGAAAGACTACGAAGGACTTCACAACATGTATAAGAAATCCCGTTCCGAAGGCTTCGGAGCAGAAGTAAAACGTCGTATCATGTTAGGCTCCTTTGTTTTAAGTTCCGGTTATTATGATGCATATTATCTAAAAGCACTGCGTACGAAAGCATTGATTAAGCAGGCATTTGATAAAGCATTTGCAAAATATGATGTTATCTTAGGACCGGCAGCACCGACCACCGCTCCGAAGTTGGGAGAGTCCTTAAGCGACCCGCTGAAAATGTATTTAGGCGACATTTATACCGTATCGGTGAACTTGGCAGGACTTCCGGGAATCAGCCTGCCATGCGGCATCGACAGCAAGGGGCTTCCGATTGGCATGCAGTTGATTGGAGACTGCTTCAAGGAGAAGAATATCATCCGTGCCGCATATGCCTTTGAACAGACAAGACCATATCAGCACAGCCCGTTAGCAGCAGAATAGGAGGAAAAGAAGATTATGAGTAAACAGTATGAAACCGTCATCGGACTGGAAGTCCATGTGGAACTGGCAACCAGAACCAAAATCTTCTGTGGCTGTTCTACTGCATTCGGAAGTGCACCAAATACACACACCTGTCCGGTCTGTACCGGTATGCCGGGCTCTCTTCCGGTTTTAAATAAACAGGTGGTAGAATATGCCATGGCAGTAGGTGTTGCCATGAATTGTGAAATCAACCAGTATTGTAAATTTGACCGGAAGAACTATTTCTACCCGGACAATCCTCAGAACTATCAGATTTCCCAGCTTTATCTTCCAATCTGCCACGATGGCGGCATTGAGATTGAGACTTCAGAAGGAAAGAAAACCATTGGAATCCATGAGATTCATATGGAAGAGGATGCGGGAAAATTAGTCCATGATGACTGGGAAGATGTTTCCCTGGTGGACTATAACCGTTCCGGTGTGCCACTGATTGAGATTGTATCTGAGCCGGATATGCGTTCTGCAGAGGAAGTCATTGCTTATCTTGATAAATTAAGAATGATTGTGCAGTATCTTGGTGCATCCGACTGTAAGATGCAGGAAGGCTCCATGCGTGCAGATGTCAATTTATCTGTCCGTGAAGCAGGAGCAAAAGAATTTGGTACCCGTACCGAGATGAAAAATATCGGTTCCTTTAAAGCAATTGCAAGAGCCATTGAAGCAGAGACAGCAAGACAGATTGATTTGATTGAGTCTGGCGAAAAGGTGGTTCAGGAGACCAGACGCTGGAATGATGACCAGGGATATTCCTATGCCATGCGTTCCAAAGAGGATGCACAGGATTACCGTTATTTCCCGGAACCGGATTTGGTTCCAATCGTCATCAGTGATGAATGGTTACAGCGCATAAAAGACAGCCAGCCGGAGCTTCGCGAAGCAAAACGTCAGCGTTATCAGGATGAATTCGGCCTGCCGGAATATGATGCTAACATTTTAACATCTGCAAAGAAAATGGCAGATGTTTTTGAGGCAACAACTGCAATCTGCAATAAGCCAAAGAAAGTATCCAACTGGCTGATGGGTGAGACCATGCGAATCTTAAAGGAGCAGAATAAAGACCCGGAGGATATCGCATTTTCACCGGAAAATCTGGCAAAATTAATCGAGCTTACTGATGCCGGAACCATCAATGGCAATGTAGCAAAAGAAGTATTTGAGCAGATTTTTGCAGAGGATATCGACCCGGATAAATATGTAGAAGAGCATGGATTAAAGACTGTAAATGACGAAGGCGCATTGCGTGATACCATTGCCAAAGTCATCGAAGAGAATCCACAGTCGGCAGAAGATTACCGCAATGGGAAAGAAAAGGCAATTGGCTTCTTAGTAGGTCAGACCATGAAAGCCATGAAGGGCAAAGCAAATCCTGGAATGGTAAATAAAATCTTAAAAGAACTGTTATAAGAGTTCTTTTAAGATTTGAAAAGAGCATGACAGAATGTGTTTCGAAAGCACATTCAAATTTATAAAAAATCCTGCAGTATGGAAAGTATGTAAGAATAAACTTCCATATTGCAGGATTTTTTGTTTCCCATTATGGAACCATATCTTTCTTTTGCTTATGTGCCGCCCGGATAAGATAGCATACGGTTCCCACTACAAATCCAAGACTAATCCACTGGGAAGTGGAGAGTGCTAAAAGATGGCCGCGGACGGCATCGTAACGCACATATTCTAACAGGAACCGGAGAATACCATAGACGATGAAATAAATGGCAATGGTATGGGGATAAGATTTCTTTAAATCCAGCACAGCAAGTACAATCGCAAGAATCAGAAGACAGATTGCTTCTACTAACTGAACCGGAAACAGTGTTGTATCCGATGGTGCCAGAGAGCCTTCCGGAAACTGTACAGCAAAAGGACCGTCATATGGAGTACCATAACAGCAGCCGGCAAGAAAACAGCCGATGCGTCCGAAACCGTGAATCCATGGAATCAGATAAATCAGGTGTGTAATATAAGGCTTGCTGTTGATATGATGGAATTTTCCTGCAAAAAGAAAGCAGAGAAGTCCGCCAATGAGTCCACCATAGAATACAAATCCACTTGACATGATATAATTAAAATACTTGGGTTCTAAAAAACGGGACCAGTCAATCTCCCGATAAGAAATGATAAGATACAAAAGCTTGGCGCCTATAAAGGCGCCAAGTAATGTGTATGCTTCTAATATAAGAAAATCATCAAAAATCAACTTATATTTCTTAAGGGGGTAAAGTGCAAATACATTTGCAAGGATTACCCCAAGGGTAATCATAAGTCCGTATGATGGGATATGAAATCCCAGAATGTTAAGATAAATCGACATAGTATCACCCTTTTAAAAAGTCGGTTCTATTATAACAAACCTGCAGATGCAACGCATGCAACACATGCGATGTAAAGCAGTAAGCCTAATACTAATCCGATGATAGAACATACAAGTCCGCCGGTAGCACATTTAGCCTGATTCTTATGTCCGATAGCACCTAAGATAGTTCCTATAAGACCTAAGATTGCTCCAATCCATCCGTAAACACCAATAGTGAATACATCAACAACGATTGCAATAATTCCTAATACTAATGATGCAACGCCCATTTTCAAGTCCTCCTTGGTTTATAAAAATTTAATAAATTACGTAGAAAGTTTATCATTAATATGGAATAATGTCAAATAACGGTTGCAAATTTCGAAAAATAGTAAAAAACATCAGGTTTTGTCATATATGAAGATTTTATAAAATTATGGCTGCGAAGGTTGAGATTAAAACCGGCTTGAATTATAATAAAAGCAATGTTTTAGAATCTTAAAACAGATTTGAGAGAATAGGAGAATCAGATATGGCAGAGAATAAAGACAAGAGAGAACTTGAAAATATAGATACTGTAGAGGACGCAACGAAAGAGAACACAGATGAGAAGAAGGATGAATACGAAGAAATCTGTTACATCTGCCGCAGACCGGAAAGCGTTGCCGGTCAGATGATAAAGATTCCGAATAATATCTGCATTTGCAAAGACTGTATGCAGAGAACCTTCGACAGCATGAATAACTCAGGATTTCCAATGGGTGATTTTATGCCAAATGGTCAGATGCCCAATATCAGTATGATTAATCTTTCTGATCTGCAGGGCTTTATGCCGCAGAGTCAGAAGATTAAGAAAAAGAAAACCAAAGAAGAGAAAGCAGAAGCTCCGAAATTAGATATTAAGAAGATTCCGGCACCACATAAGATTAAGGCAAGCCTGGATGAATATGTAGTTGGACAGGAATATGCCAAGAAGGTAATGTCTGTGGCAGTTTATAATCACTATAAACGTGTGGCAACCGATACGATGGATGATATTGAAATCGAGAAATCCAATATGTTAATGATTGGACCGACCGGAAGTGGTAAGACTTATCTGGTGAAGACACTGGCAAGACTTCTGGATGTGCCGCTGGCAATTACAGATGCGACTTCCTTAACCGAGGCAGGTTATATCGGAGACGATATCGAAAGTGTTGTCAGCAAATTGCTTGCAGCTGCAGATAATGATGTAGAGCGGGCAGAGCATGGCATTATTTTCATTGATGAGATTGATAAAATCGCCAAGAAGAAGAATACCAACCAGCGTGATGTCAGCGGAGAATCCGTACAGCAGGGAATGTTAAAGCTTCTTGAAGGAGCAGAAGTGGAAGTGCCGGTGGGAGCCAGCAGCAAGAATGCCATGGTTCCGATGGTTACCGTTAACACTAAGAATATCCTTTTTATCTGTGGTGGAGCTTTCCCGGATATTGAAGAGATTATCAAAGAACGTCTTAATAAGCAGGCATCTATTGGTTTCCAGGCAGATTTGAAGGATAAATATGATAATGATGAGAATCTGTTACAGAAAGTAACGGTAGAAGATGTAAAGAAGTTTGGAATGATACCGGAGTTTATCGGAAGACTTCCGATTCTCTTTACCTTGGAATCGCTTACCGTTGATATGCTGGTTCGTATTTTAAAGGAGCCGAAAAATGCTATCATCAGGCAGTATCAGAAGCTTCTGGCATTAGACGAAGTGAATCTTGTATTTGAAGAGGATGCATTGCGGGCAATTGCAGAGAAAGCAAAAGAGAAGAAGGTCGGAGCCAGAGCACTTCGTTCCATTATTGAAGAATTTATGTTAGATATCATGTATGAGATTCCAAAGGACGAAAACATCGGCCAGGTAACGATTACAAGAGATTATATTGAGAAAAAGGGCGGTCCGCTTATCACTATGCGTGGAGTGGCAGCATTACCGGTAAACGAATAAAATAAAAGAAAATAAGTGCCGGAGCTTATATGGAAGATTGTAAAGACGCACCATACTCGGAAGAATATTACGACCTTCTGGTTTCCTATCTGAGACTTGAAAATGAATATCTTCCGGAAGACTGTATCCAGAATATTGATAAAGATTTTAATGTAGTCTATTTGCAGAGTGCAGGCTTGCCGAAGCTGGATATTGACCAGTATACCTATTCGGCAATTCCAAAATGTTTTACCACATTAGACGAAGAGGCATTGCAGGCAGGCGGAATCATAAGGGTACAGAGTCAGCCAAATCTTGCTTTGAGAGGGCAGGGTGTTCTGATTGGATTTGTGGATACCGGAATTGATTATCAGAATGAAGTATTCCGTAATTCCGATGGCAGCAGCCGTATATTAAGAATCTGGGATCAGAGCATTCAAAGCGGAGATACACCAGAGGGATTCCTCTATGGAACGGAATATACAAAAGAACAGATCGATATGGCATTGTTAACAGATGCACCTCTTCGGGTAGTACCTCACCGGGATGAAGAAGGACATGGTACCTTTATGGCAGGTCTTGCGGCAGGAAGCGAAAAACTTTCGGAGAAATTTGCCGGAGTAGCACCCTATGCACAGATTGCCATGGTAAAGCTGAAGCCGGCAAAGGAATATTTAAGGCGTTTTTATTATATTCCGGAAGGTGCAAAGGCTTATCAGGAAAATGATATTATGGCGGGGGTGGCATATCTGACCAGACTGGCGGAACGATATCGCCGCCCTCTGGTGATTTATCTTGGGCTTGGAAGCAATTCCGGGGATCACAGTGGAAACAGTGTGATTTCGTATTATCTTAATTATGTTTCCTTAAAGCGTAATACGGCAGTTGTGGTAGCAGCAGGGAATGAAGCTACTGCCAGACATCATTATTACGGAGAAGTTGCATTCGGGCAGCAGAGTGATGTGGTAGAAGTAAATGTGGAAGATCCAGTGGAGGGTTTCCATATTGAAATGTGGGCAAAGGCTCCGGAGCTTTATTCGGTGCAGATTATATCGCCAACGGGAGAGCGGACGGCAGGTGTCCGGGTGCAGCAGGATGGCAGAGAGGTATACCGTTTTGTATTTGAAAATACACAGGTTACCATTGATTACCGCATTGTTGGCACTGCCACAGGAGATCAGCTTATTTATATCCGGTTTGACCAGCCCACCAGAGGCATCTGGACGATTGAGGTAAATGGCAATTATAGTATAGAAGGAAGGTATCACATGTGGCTTCCGATTACCGGACTGATTGCCGGTGATATTTCCTTTATCCGCTCTAATCCGGATACGACGATTACCATGCCGGGAAATGCAGCTGCACCGATGACAGCAGGTGGATACAATGCAGGAAATGGCAGTATTTATCTGAATTCCAGCAGAGGATACACTGCATCGGGACAGGTAAAGCCGGATTTTGCAGCACCGGGTGTCAATGTAATTGGACCGGTACCGGGCAACCGTTTTGAGGCAAGAAGTGGTACCAGCATTGCAGCGGCAATTACTGCAGGAGCTGCAGCACTGTATCTGGAATGGGCAGTAGAGCGTGGTTATAATACTGATATTACAAATGCAGAAATTAAAAATGATTTTATCCGCGGCGCGGTGCGGCTAGAAAGCAGAGTCTATCCGAACCGGGAATGGGGCTATGGAACATTAAATCTCTATCAGACCTTCGAACAATTGCGCCGGACATAAGAGGTTCTTGTTTGCATAGAATAACTGCTTCTGTGGGATTCTATATAGAAAACACGAAGCAGGAGGGTAAAGATGAAACAGGAACATGCAATTGATTTACGAAAGGCAGCCATTATCGGATGTGGGTTTGTCGGCTCTGCCACTGCATTTACACTGATGCAGAGCAAGCTCTTTTCTGAACTGGTTTTAATTGATGTGGATAAAGCAAGAGCGGAAGGAGAGGCCATGGATATCAGCCATGGAATGCCATTTGCCGCACCGATGAAAATATATGCCGGCAGTTATGATGACATTGTGGATGCCGACATTATTATCATTACGGCAGGAGCGAACCAGAAACCGGGAGAAACAAGGCTTGAGCTGGTAAAGAAAAATGTAGCCATTTACAAAAATATTATCCCGGAAATTGCTAACAGAAGGTGTCGTGGCATATTACTCATCGTATCGAATCCGGTGGATATACTGACGCTGGCAGCATTGAAATTATCCGGTTTTCCGGAAAACCGGGTAATCGGTTCCGGAACTGTATTGGATACGGCCCGGTTAAAAAATATGCTGGGAAAACAGCTTGGCATCGACAATCGTGGTGTGCATGCATTTATTGTAGGAGAACACGGAGACAGCGAGGTGGCGGTATTCAGTTCTGCCAACGTATCCGGTATTCCGTTGGAACAGATTTATAAGCTGCGTGGCTATGAGGAATATGAAAGTCATACGAAGCGTATATATGAAGAAGTAAAGAACAGTGCTTATGAAATCATAGAGCGTAAGCAGGCAACCTATTATGGGATTGCAATGGCGATTAAGCGGATTTGTGAATGTATTGTCCGGGATGAACATTCGGTGCTTCCGGTGTCCAGTCTGATGCATGGGCAATATGGCATTTCCGATATCGTGCTGAGCATGCCGGCAGTGGTGGATGCCGGTGGCGTGGAGCAGATTCTTCCGGTGTCATTAGACGAAGAAGAGCGGGCAAGGCTTCATACGTCAGCAAAAGCACTGCGGGATGTGATTGCTGACATAGAATTATAGAGCAGGCGGAATAGAAAGAGAGAAAGAAAAGGGTAGAGGGAATCAGGCAGGACAAAAGAAGGAGGAGTTTCCATGAAATATTTATTACTGGTGGTATCCATTTTCGGGCTGGATGAAGGAATCAAGCGGCGGATTGATAAGAAGGAGCCGTTGGGAAAAGAAAGAAGAGTTCCAAAGCTTCCGGTTGTAATTGAAAAATATTATAACAATGGAGCCGCATTGAATCTTTTAGCGAAGAAACCGAAAATTATGCTGGGGTTACACAGTGCATGCATGGCAGGACTGATGACCATATATGGATTTGTATTAAGAAAAGGAAATACAGGACTGAAAACCGGTATGAGTATGATGGTTGGCGGCGGATTAAGTAATCTCTGGGACAGAATTCATAAGAAGCATGTGGTGGATTATATCCGCTTTGATACACCGTGGAAACGCTTTTCAAGAATTGTATTTAATATTTCTGATTTCTTTATTTTTATCGGAGCAGCAGTTTCTATGTTGTTTGCATACAGGTAAGAAAACGGGATTGCAGCCAACGGTAATAATACCGAAGGAAGCAATCCCATTTTTCTTAATCAAATTCGTTCGTTATATCTTAATCAACATAAAAAATCATTATTAAAAATCAAATTCTATATCTGAGAAAGGTACATTGAAAAACCTTGATTATTGCAACTATTTAATTACTGTTACGTTAGTTGCCTGAGGACCTTTAGCGCCTTCTGTTACGTCAAATTCTACTGCTGCGCCTTCTTCTAAGGATTTGTAACCATCCATGTTAAGTCCTGAGTAGTGTACGAATACATCATTACCTTCTGCATCAGAGATGAATCCGTAACCTTTCTGGTTATTAAACCATTTAACTGTACCGTTCATTATAGTACCTCCACAAAAATTATCTAGCCATACGGCTATGCTTAGAATAGCATAATTTATTTTAAAAGTAAAGAAAATTAGTTGATATCAGTATAGGGGATATCATGTCCGGCAAAAAATTTTCGTATCAGCAGATCCCATTCCTGGTCGAAGGTGTGGTCTAAGGTAAAACTGCGGTAAGATACACCATTGGTACAGGAAAGAATACCATCCTGAAATTTGATGTTTAAGAAAACTCCATTCAAATCCTGGGTAGTCAGACCACTTTTACTTACTTCCAGAGTATTTTTAAGATTCTTTGGAGAAAGCTGAAAGATAAAGCGGAAATAGGAGGGGGTATGTTTTCCCTTGATCAGGGCGAAGCAGTTTTCACGCAGCATGCCAAAAGGCAGGCAGCTTAAACCGGTTAGTTCCAGTTCATCCAGTTCTTCCGGACTGTAGAAATCCGGTACAAGATGTCCGTCGATTTCATAGGAACCTTTTCCACGGATGGTAGCTTCTGATAATAAGAAGTGGTCAAATAAATCCGTGCGAAGTAATTTATTCATAAAATCCTTTACCTGTAAAAGTTGTATTGCAATCATAGTATCCTCCTCATTTTTAAAGTGTAACACAAACCGGATAGAAAAAACAGAGAAAGTATTGTAGAATGTCTATGAAAAGAAGCAGATCGAAAGGAAATGATATGAGAAAACAAAGATTATTAACCGGTATTGCAGGAATACTTATGGCATTTCTGTTTACCGGCTGTAATACGCCATCCGTTGAAGAATGGGTAGATGAAGTAGTAGAAGATATCAATGGACAGATACCGGATAATACCTTGCTTCCGGTAGAGTCGGTTTCAGAGGAAAAATATGTATATGGCCAGCTTACGGAAGAAGAACAGCTTGTTTATGATGAGATGCTGGATGCTATTTTAAATCATCGGGAAGAGGTGGCAGTTGCTACATTAGATAAAGACATACTGGCAAAAATGTATGAAGCAATTATGGCAGACTATGGTGGACTCTTCTGGGTGGATGGCTATTCCTATACGGAATATTCCCGTGCAGGTGTATTGACCGGGCTTAAGTTTGCACCGAAGTATACAATGGATGAAGCTGCAAGACAGGAGACACAGGCGGCAATTGATGAAAAGGTCGACGTACTGCTTGGCGGCATTTCATCCGAGGACAGTGATTACCAGAAAGCGCGGTTTATATTTGATACGCTGGTGCGTACGGTAAATTATGACCTTAATGCAGAGAATAATCAGAATATCATCAGTGTATTTCTAGAGGGAAGAACGGTGTGCCAGGGCTATGCCTGTGCCACAAAATATCTGATGGATTTATTAGATATTCCATGTACGATAGTGACAGGAACTGCTAATGGAGAACCACATGCATGGAATCTCATCGAACTGGATGGAGCCTATTATTATATGGATACTACCTGGGGTAATCCAACTTCCAACAGTCCGGATGACTTCGGAGATGTAGCTGAAGTGGTAGATTATTGTTTTTTTACTGCAACTACAGAAGAGTTATTTCAGACCCACAGTCCCAATGTGAATTTTTCATTGCCGGAATGCAATTGCCTGGATGACAGTTATTTTGTGCAGGAAAATTGTTATTTTAAGGACTGGTATCCGGAAGATATCGGAGCATTATTTACAGAGCTTGACAGCCACCCTGTACAGATGAAGTTTGAGGATGAGGCAGTTTATGGGCAGGCACAGCAGTTTTTCATTGAAGAAGGGCATATCGGGGATTATTATACCGGGGATAGTTCCTTATTTTATATGAAAAATGAGACAATGCGGGTACTTACTTTCCTGAAAAAATAAAATATTTGTGAAATATTATAAAAATTTAAATATCCTCTTTTCAAAACGTAATATTTATGATAATATGACGTAGTAATGAAAACTACTTGTTATTACAAAGGAAAACATAATATATAATTTTAAACATTGCGTACATACTATAAGAGAGATGACCACGCAATCAGGAGGATAGAAAATGAGCTACAAAATCATAGTAGACAGCTGTGGAGAGTTATTTGATGATATGAAAGCAGATGGAAGATTCCAGTCTGTTCCGTTAGAGCTTGAGGTAGATGGATACCATGTGGTGGATGATGAATCCTTTGATCAACTGGAGTTTATTCGCAGGGTAAAGGAAAGCAGGCATAGCCCGAAGTCATCCTGCCCATCTCCACAGAGATATGTGGAAGCATATTTAGGAGAAGCAGAGCATGTATATGTAGTAACACTTTCCGGTAAATTAAGCGGTTCTTATAACAGTGCAGAGCTGGCAAAGAAGCTTTATTTAGAAGAACATATGGCAAAACAGATTCATGTATTTGATTCCTGTTCCGCATCCATTGGAGAGACTCTGATTGCAGAAAAGATACAGGAATCAGAGGAAGCCGGAAAGAGCTTTGAAGAAGTGGTTGCTGAGACAGAAAAATATATTAAAGACCAGCAGACCTTCTTTGTATTAGAGACTTTAGAGACTCTGCGTAAAAACGGCAGACTCAGTAACCTGAAAGCCTGGGTTGCCGGGGCATTAAATATCAAGCCGGTAATGGGGGCCACGCCCGAGGGTACAATCTGTCAGCTGGGACAGGCAAGAGGAATGACAAAGGCATTGGACTATATGGTTAATGAAATTGTAAAGAGAACGAAAGAGTGTGAAAAGAAGATTTTATCCATCGCACATTGCAATTGTCCGGAACGTGCAAAACAGGTAAAAGAAAAATTGGAAAAGCTGGCAAAATTTAAAGATATCAGAATTGTAGATACTGCAGGAGTCAGCACCATGTATGCCAATAATGGCGGTGTTATTGTAGCAGTTTAAAAAATAGCAGATAAAAAGAAAACAGATAAAGGAAAACAGAATCGGTGCAAACCGGTTCTGTTTTCTTTTGCTGTCGGTAACAAAATGGAGCATCCGCATATAGTAATAACAGACGATTGCAAGGCAAGGAGGGATGAAATGCAAATCGCAATCATTGGAGCAGATGAAAGAACACCGGCATTGAAACGTTGTCTGACGGAATCAGGAATTGGAATCATAGAAATAACGGAGCAGAATATCCGGCGACTGATGCAGAGTCAGATTATTGTATTACCGTTGCGGGCATTGGAGGAGGATGGCAGAATCAGAGGAAGCAGGGTAAAAATAGGAATGGTATTATCCTATGCAGCGGAGAGAAGTGTTATTTATGGAGGTTGTTTCCCGGAGGTTCTGACACGAAGACCATCAGGGCGGCGGATACGGCTGGTTGATTATATGGAAGATGAAGTCTTTAGAAATGAGAATGCCGGACTGACAGCAGAAGGCTGCCTTGTAGAAGCAATGACAAAGAGCAGGTGCTGCGTGAAAGGAAGAAACTGTCTGGTGGCAGGTTTTGGTTATTGTGGAAGAGCCATGGCAAAGCTGCTTTTATCTTTGGAAGCGGAAGTAACTGTTTATGATATAAAGGAAGATTGCCAGCGGGTGGCAATGGAAATGGGGTGTAGCTTGTGGCAGGAGAATGCAGAGGAGCAGAACTTTGAGTGGATTTTTTATATGGCAGATAAACCATGTCCAATAGACACAGTCTTAAAATGGTGCGATGAGAAAACATATCTATGGGATATTACAACTGGTGGCGGACTTCCGGCAGAGGAGTTAGAAGAAAAAGGTATTCATGTGGAACATCTTACTGCCGTTCCTGGAAGAATACTGACAGAAAGTGCAGGAATCATTCTTGCCCGGATAATAGAAAGAGGAGCAGCAGATTATGGAAGAGTATAAGCTTACATTAGGACTTGGAATTACCGGCTCTTTCTGTACTTTTGGGAAGATACTCCGGACGACAGAAGCACTGGTGCAAAAAGGAATAAAAGTTATTCCGGTATACTCCAGACATGCAGGAGATTACAGGAGAAAGGGGAATTCAAAGTATCGTGCAGGCAGAAACCATCGGTCCGTCAGGACTTTTTGATGTGATGGCAATTGCACCATGTACCGGAAATACCATGGCAAAGCTGCAGCAGGGCATTGTAGATACTACAGTGCTTATGGCAGCCAAAGCGCATCTTAGAAATGAAAAGCCGTTGGTGCTGGCAATTTCTACCAATGATGCTTTGTCCATGAATCTTAGAAATATCGGACTGCTGATGAATATGAAGCATATCTATTTTGTGCCTTTCCGGCAGGATGATTATCAGAAGAAACCTCATTCTCTGGTGGCGGATTTTAGCCGGTTAGAGGAGACTATTGCTGCAGCCATGAAAGAAAAACAGCTGCAGCCGGTGGTGCTGTCTCCAATGCCGGTAGATTATAAATGAAGGTCAATCTTATATTCACTGAGCCAGTAATGAATCTGCAGGAGATAAGCAATCATCTGAGGACCTGCCATAAGCTGGCCATACCATGGTTTGCCATAGTCTCCTTCCTGATTTAAGAATTGCATAGTCTTTTCTTTATCAATCAGTGCAAGAAGGGGACTTTCCCCGGTGGTCAGCAGTGCACTCAGACGCTGACGCAGGAGCTGTTCATAGTAAGGATGGTAGGTCTTAGGATAAGGACTTTTCTTGCGGAAAGTAATGGTGTCCGGAAGATAGTCTTTCGCACACTGCCGCAAAAGGTTTTTCACAAGACCATCTTTGGCTTTCATTTCCCATGGCACATTAAAGACATAAGAAACCAGGTTTTTATCTGCAAAAGGAACGCGGGCTTCCAGACCGGAGAACATACTGGTGCGGTCCATGCGGTTTAGCAGAGTCTGCATAAAGTAGCGGATGTTAAGATAGGAAATACGCCGGCGGCTGCATTCCGTAGCATTGTCCGATGGCAGAATATCGACCTCTGCAATGGCATTTTCATAAGAACTTTGCACATAGGAATCTAAGGACAGTGCATCTGCAATTTCGTCTTTTAAGAAGGACTTGCGGAAAGACAAATCCGGTGTCCATGGAAACGTGTTGCAGGAAAGAAAATTCTTCCGGTGAAACCACGGATAGCCGCCGAAAACTTCATCGGCACATTCTCCGGTCAGGACTACCTTATGCTGCTTACTGACTTCCCGGCAGAAGAAGAGCAGGGATGAGTCAACGTCAGCCATACATGGAAGGTCATGGGCTTTCATGGAAGCAAAGAGTAAGTCAGCCTGGGAGCGGTTGTCACAGGTCAGATATTGATGCTCACTCTTAAGATAGTTTTTCATAATATCCACAAAGGGACGGTCTTCGGAGGGCTGAAAATCATTTGCCTTAAAGTAACGGGAATTATCTGTAAAGTCAAAGGAATAGGTAGAAAGAGTCTGCCCTTCTTTTCTTAATTCTTCCGCACAGACCGAAGAGACAAGACTGGAATCCAACCCGCCGGAAAGAAAGGTGCAGATAGGAACATCGGAAACCATCTGCCGACGGATGGACTGTAACAGCAGCTCTTTTGTGTGGACAACGGTTTCTTCATAGCTGTCTGTATGTGGATGGCTTTCTAATCGGAAGTAACAGTAATCTTTCAGTCCGGAAGCACGGAAAGTGAGGTAATGTCCCGGCAGACATTCTGCCATATGCTCATAAACTGCGTTGCCGGGGTTCCTGGCAGGACCAAGTCCGAAGATTTCGCAGAGTCCTGTTTTATTTACCGAAGGGATGCAGCCGGGATAACAGAAAATTCCCTTCGGCTCGGAAGAAAAGATAAGTGTATCATGAAAAAGCCGGTAAAAGAGCGGCTTTACACCAAAGGCATCCCGGAAGAGATAGAGAAGCTGATGAGCCTCATCATAAATGGCAAAAGCGAAAATACCATTCATTTTCCGGACAAAGGACGGTCCTTCAAAAAGAAATCCATTTAAAATGACTTCTGTATCGGAATGAGTACGAAAGGTCATGCCATGGGAAACCAGTTCCTCACGGAGTTCTTTCGTATTATAAAGTTCTCCATTATAGACGATGGTGAAGTCTGCGTCACAATAATGTCTGGTCATAGGCTGAAGTCCACCATGAGGATCAATAATGGCAAGCCGAGTGTGGGAAAACCCTGTATGAGAGGTTAAATAAATACCATGGGAGTCCGGCCCGCGGTGATAAAGTGCGTCACTCATATCAGATAGAATGTTACGATAATAAGGCTCCCTTTCTAAAAAATCAGTATGTAAATTACAAAAACCAGAAATACCGCACATAGCAATTCTCAATTCATTTTTTGTAGTAATCTATGCATTTCCCTAAATAAAAAGTACAAAAAAGAAGAGAGATTTATGAAAGAGAGGAAGCATTTTCTGGGTGCAAAGCACAGGTAAGGAGTTGCCGGCAGTAAGTTGTGTGGGTTATAATAAAAAAGATGAAACTATTTTTCCGGCTGGAACGTCTAATTTACAGAAAGCAAAGGTTGAAAGGCTTTCTTTGCATATGCAGGTTTTCGGAAAGAGAAGAGGAAACAGGAATGAAGAAAAGAGGAATCGCAAAAGCGGTGGAGCAGGAAATTCTTGCATCCTATGAGCAGCTTTACCGGCTGGCAATTACCTATGTAAAGAACGAACAGGACGCAATGGATGTAGTGCAGGAAAGTGCATATAAGGCAATGAAGAATGCCGGTCAGGTGAAGGAAGAAACCTATATTAAGACCTGGCTCTGGCGGATTGTTATAAATACGTCACTGGATATGTGCAAGAAACAGAAGCGTATCGTAAGTGGAGTATTTATCCCGGAAGAAGCAAAAGAAGATGTATACAAAGACTGGGATATGCTGGCAGCGTTGGAAGAATTAGAAGAACGGGAAAGAACTATTGTGATATTAAAATATTTTGAAGAATGGAAAATAGATGATATTGCAGATCTTCTGAAAGAAAATCCAAACACCGTAAAATCAATCCTGTATCGCAGCTTAAAGAAATTAAAGATAAAGATGTCCAGGGAGGAAATAGCATGAACCATGAGAAAATAGACAGGATGAAGCAGGAATATGAGCAGATAGAAGTCCCGGAAGCATTGAAAACGCAGGTGGAAGCCGGAATCAGAAAAGGAAAGAGGGAGACCCAGAAAGGCAGTATCCGATTTTTAAAAGGAGCAGCAACGGTAGCGGCAGCTATGGTTGCACTGGTGATTTCGGTAAATGTAAGCCCGACAATAGCCCATGCCATGGAAGAGGTTCCATTACTTGGCACAATTGTAAAAGTAGTGAACTTTTCTACATATTCTGATGTACAGGATGATAAGAATATGGAAGCAAATGTAGACATTCCCCAGGTGGCAGTGACAAATCAGGATGGGGAAGTATTATCGGATGAGACGGACGAGCTGAATCAGGAAGTGAAAAAGTATGCCGGTGGTATTATTAAGTCTTATCAGTCTGATGTAGCTTCCATTGAAGATGGTGAGAATGGTAATGAGGCAGTGAATTCGTCTTATCAGGTAGTGACAGATAACGACCGGCTGTTTGCTTTAAGAATTGATACTTCCATTGTAATGGCAGGATCGAACCAGTATACGAAAATCTATAATATAGATAAGAAAACCGGAAATACCATTACATTAAATGATTTATTTCAGAAGGATTCCGATTATCTGGACCGGATTTCAGAGGAAATAGAAAAGCAGATGAAGGAAAATATGGAAAAAGACAGTAACCTGCAATACTTCTTAGACAAGGATGTAGATGGCTACAGCTTTGATGGAATTAAGAATGATGTAAATTTCTATGTCAACAAAGAAGGAGAGTTAACCATTGTTTTTGATAAATATGAAGTAGCACCGGGTTATATGGGAATTGTAGAATTTACGATTCCGACCAATGTGGTTTCTGATATTATAAAGGACGGATATCTGCAATAATATGGCAAAGATGGTGCGTACTAGGCATTTATAGTAATCGAAAACTCCCCCGGATATTGGAAGAAATTTCAATATCCGGGGGAGTTCTTATGCTATATCATGAGATACTTTTATTTCTTGAAGTTAGCTCTCTTTCTTAAGGTCGGGTCAAGAATACGTTTACGGATACGTAAGGATTCCGGAGTAACCTCTAAGAGCTCGTCAACATCGATAAAGTCTAATGCCTGCTCTAAGGAAAGTATCTTTGGTGGAACAAGGGTCAGCGCTTCGTCTGCGGAAGAAGAACGTGTATTGGTTAAGTGTTTCTTCTTACATACGTTTAACTCGATATCCTCGTTTCTGGAGCAGGAACCGATGACCATACCTGCATATACTTTTTCACCAGGTCCGATGAACAAAGTACCACGGTCCTGTGCAGAGAACAGACCGTAAGTGACAGATTCGCCGGATTCGAATGCGATCAGCGAACCAAGCTGACGGTAAGCAATATCTCCGCGGTAAGTATCATAGCCATTGAAAATGGTGTTGATAATACCATTACCTCTGGTATCGGTCATAAATTCGCCTCTGTAACCGATCAGACCGCGGGATGGGATATTGAACTCAAGTCTTGTATATCCGCCGGTCAGAGGTTTCATATTGATCATTTCACCTTTGCGCTGGCTTAACTTGTCGATAACAGCACCGGTATACTCATCCGGAACATCGACATAGGCAAGTTCCATAGGCTCTAATTTTTTGCCGTTTTCGTCCGTGTGATATAATACTTCAGCCTTACTTACGGCAAACTCATATCCCTCACGACGCATATTTTCGATCAATACAGATAAATGTAATTCGCCGCGGCCCGATACTTTGTAGCTGTCCGGGGAATCGGTCTCCTCTACACGAAGGGAAACGTCTGTATTTAACTCGCGGAATAAACGGTCTCTTAAGTGGCGGGAAGTAATAAACTTTCCTTCCTGACCTGCCAATGGACTGTCATTTACGATGAAGTTCATGGAAAGAGTCGGCTCGGAGATCTTCTGGAATGGGATCGCAACCGGATTCTCCACAGAACAGATCGTATCACCAATGTGAATATCAGCAATACCGGAAATAGCAACGATGGAACCAATATTTGCTTCTTCGACATCTACCTTATTTAATCCGTCAAATTCATATAATTTGCTGATGCGGACTTTTTTCTTTTTGTCAGGATCGTGATGGTTGACTACGACCGCTTCCTGATTTACTTTCAGGGAACCATTGTCGATCTTACCGATACCGATACGTCCAACGTATTCATTGTAATCAATGGTACTGATCAGTACCTGTGTCGGTGCTTCAGGATCACCTTCCGGAGCAGGAATGTAATCTAAAATGGTTTCAAATAATGGTGTCATATCTTTTTTGTTGTTTACAAGGTCGTGGATTTCACGAACGGCATAACCGTCTCTTGCGGAAGCAAAAAGGAATGGGCAGTCTAACTGCTCGTCAGAGGCATCCAGATCCATAAATAACTCTAATCCTTCGTCCACAACTTCGTTTGGACGGGCTTCCGGGCGGTCTACTTTATTGACACA
>ENA-OPNW01000620-OPNW01000620.1-human-gut-metagenome-genome-assembly--contig:-NODE-620-length-21004-cov-3.177813_pt1 | contig 21004 bp, 17 predicted proteins | sample MGYA00241540_ERZ501777 | MGnify/ENA primary metagenome ERZ501777 (study PRJEB25962, sample SAMEA2042615) | human gut metagenome | biome: human gut; feature: human-associated habitat; material: faeces...
TTAAATATTCTACTGCTTCATAGACTCTGCTACGTCTCTGGGCAATACCACAGATCATTTCATCAAAGGCATCACATACGGCTACAATCTGACAGGAAAGTGGAATCTCCGCTTCTTTGAGTCGAAGCGGAAATCCGGATCCGTCCAGTCTCTCATGGTGAAATGCCGCCCAGTCACGGATCTCGTCAAAATCATCAATGTCCGACAGAATATAATAGGTATATGCCGCGTGATGCTTCATCACCGCAAATTCATCTTCCGTAAGTCTTCCCGGTTTCTCCAGAATCTCATTTCCTACCGCTACTTTTCCGATGTCGTGCAAAGCGCCCGCAAGGTACATTTTCTGCACGGTTTCTTCATCAAATCCCATATAGCGGCTCAACCGTTCCGCATCCTCTGCTACACCGATGGAATGGGTGCTGGTGAATGGAGATTTGTAATCGACGATCTGTGCAAAAAAGCTTGCCAGCTCCTTGATCTGCGCGAAGCTTAGCTCCTGTTTGATGCGGGGGATTTTCTCCCACAGATTTTTCTCAAAGCTATCCTCTCCCAGTGTCAGAAAATGCGGCAGGGGAAACGCCTGCAGGAAAGCATCCACACATTCTTTGTCCACAATGGTTTCTTCATTTTTGTGAAGATATCCACAAGCTTTATTAAAAGTATCCTCCGTAAATCCCTTTGCACCGTATGCCCGGTCCAACAGATCGCTTAAATGAATGATGCGAGAAAAAAGCGGAATCTCTTCCCATGTTTTTCCAAACGGTCCACTCCCATTGGCATTTTCATGGTGATACAGAATTACATTCTTCACATCCGTATGGAAGGGAAGTCTCTGTATATTTTTTTCACCCAGGGTACAGTGAATTCCTACCTGAGAAGCTTGCGGAACATTTGCAACATCCTTATGTAATTCTTCCTGAATATACTGTGTCAGTGCATTATCATGAAGCAGGGCACATGCTGCCAGATCCTGCAGGCTCTCATCGCTGATCCCCAGCTGCTCTGCCATGCAGACACTCATGTATGCCACACGCTTCGCATGTTTGTCAGACACATGTACCAGTTCTGCCTCCACACAGTCCAAAGCATACGAACAGGCTGACAGTAATCCTAAAACATCCAGTAACATTTCTATTTCTCTCCAATCTATTTATAACACACCTATTATGACAATGATTTATGTGAAAAGCAAGCATATCCCAGATAATAAATTATATCAAAAAGGAGCATCTCCCGGTACTGCAGAGTTGCTCCTTCTTACTGTCCATTGATCGGATTATGTTAGCTATTGATCCTCTTAATTACTTCTTCCATTACAGGCATCGCAGGTATTGCTCCTTCTCTCTCAACACATAGGGAAGCCACCGCATTTCCAAAGCGGACACATTCTATCATTTCCTGTAAAGAATATTCTTCTATACGCTTACCGGATTCACAAATCTTATATAAAAAGCCTCCCATAAAAGAATCTCCGGCACCGGTGGTATCCACAACTTTGCTGGAATAACCTGAAACATATGCTTCCTGCTGATCCTGCAGATATACAAACGATCCTTTTTCTCCTAAAGTAATGAGTACTATTTTTGCGCCATACTCTGTTATGGTCTCTGCTGCTTTCCGAACATCCGTACAACCTGTTAATAGCTCAATCTCTTCTTCTGATACTTTAACGATATCTGCATATTCTAAAATACTTCTCATCCATTTACAGGCTTCTTCCTGTGAATCCCATAAACTGGCTCTGTAATTCGGATCATAAGAAATAATTGTTCCATTATTTTTCGCAGCTTTTAATGCAATAAACTCTGCATTTCTGGATAGTTCATCTGTTAACGACAAAGAGCCTACATGAAGAATACGGCTTTGGCAGATGATATCTTTCCGTATTTCCTCAGCCTTCAGACCGATATCTGCTCCGGGTTTTCTGGCAAACGCAAAATTTCGTTCTCCGTTATCTGCCAGTTTAACAAAAGCAAGTGTTGTAAAATAGTCTGCATCACTTATTAACCCTTCAGTTGACACACCACTTTTATCCAGTGTTTCCTTTAAGAAATCACCCAGGAAGTCTTCTCCTATTTTTCCGATAAATGCTGTTTGGGCACCCAGCCGTTGTGCCGCAACCACAACATTAGCAGGTGCACCTCCCGGATTTTGTGTATAAGACAATGTTTGTCTTTCACTCTCTTTTTTCCCGGTAAAATCAATCAATATCTCTCCCAGAGAGGTAATATCATAATGCCGTTTTGTCCTATATTTTATATCTACGCCTATATTTCCTTGTGGGTATAATTTTCCTGTATAGCGATATAAACCATGCTCCCACAATAATGTAAATGTATTTCCGTCTATGAGGATATCAATATCTGTTTCTTTTTCCATCATTTCACAGGGCACAGTCCGTATACCATATCTGGAAGCTCTGTCTGCCCGGTTATAATTCACGGTCATTTCTTTATTTGAAGAATCAAAGCATATTGTCACTGTATGTCTATCTGTATCATATAGATCAATACACAACAACTCTCCATCTCCCGGCAGCTTTCCCTTCAGTTCTACCATAACCGGCTCACTTTGCGGTGGTATGTTTTCACCGGTCCAATGTTTTTCCAATGTTCTGCTGAAGAGCTTCATCTCAGCTTTCACTTTATCAGCCACTTTTGCGCACAAACGCCTGTTATCATCTAAATACCACACTCGTGATACATCCAGTATTCCACGATACCCCTCCTCCGGACCGAAATCCCGGATCCAGGGCATCCACAGCCAGCCGCCCAGCCAGGCAACAGACCGTATTTCCCCATGCAATACCGGATATGTCTGTGCCGCATAATAATGAGTTCCAAGATCCAAAGTTCCGCTTATCTCTTTATGGAATTCACATTTGTCAAAATCCACCTGTCCGGACAGATACAGCGTCGTTACACTGTCTTTTTCATACATCGGCGAAGTTGTCAAAAACCAGACATCATCAAGGCAGAAGGCATCCGGACATTCAAACATTCTGCCCTCACCGGGCTCTGCTTCGTACAAAATTCCGCTATACGCCCAATGGTACAGATCGGTAGAAGAGAAAAGATAAATTCTTCCGCAGCTGTCCGGATGTTCAATTCTTCCGGTGGATCCTCCACAGATCATTCTCCATTTCCCTTGTGCAAAAAACACCTTGGGATCTCGAAAATCTCTTCCTCCCTTTTCCGGGACTTCTTTTATCAGCGGGTTTTCTTCTGCCTTTACGAAATGTATCCCATCCTTCGACACTGCCAGATTTTGCGTCTCAAAAATACCGGTTTCATCTTCCGTTCTTCCTGTATAAAATAAAAATAGCTGATCATCATGTACAACAACCGATCCGGAAAAACATCCGCCGTTTTTATCGTTATCATAGGGCATGTCGGGGACCAGTGCCGGTTCCAATTCTTCCCAGTGTATCAGGTCCCGGCTTACCGCATGCCCCCAGTGCATACTGTCCCAGTTGTCATGGTACGGATTATACTGATAAAATAAATGATATTGTCCTTTAAAAAACACCAAGCCATTAGGATCATTGATCCAGCCTTTCTGTGGTGTAAAATGTAGGGATGGCCTTACGATATCTCTCATTTTCTTATCCTTTCACTGCTCCTGCAGTCATACCACTTATAATATACTTCTGCAAAATGACATAAAATACCAATTCAGGAAGCATGATCATCAGACTCGCTGCAATGATCCCACTGTAATCCATGGAATATTGTCCTTTAAACATAGATGTCATTAATGACACGGTGTTTAAGGCATTATCCTGAATAAAGGTTGATGCAAACGGGAACTCATTGTAAATATAAACTGCATTAAAAATAATGATCGTCACGAACGTGGGTTTCATAACCGGAATCACCACTTTGGTACACAGCTTAAATAGATTGCAGCCGTCGATAATTGCTGCTTCTTCCAATTCTCCGGGGATATCTCTCAAAAATCCGGTAAACAGCAAGGTATTGAACGAGATGTTCACTGCAACATACGGCAGGATCAGTCCCAAACGGGTTCCAAGAATTCCCATCAATGAATCAATCCGATATACCGGAAACAGTAGTACATAAATAGGGATGCCAATCCCGATCAGCAGGAAAAGATACAATGTTTCCGATGCCTTATGGTTCCGAAAAACCATTCTGGCAATTGCAAACGAACTCATAAAAGTAAATAAAATACTGAAAAAAGTAGATATTACTACCAGTAAAATCGTGTTAAAATACATTTTGGAAAAATCAATAGTATCGATCGCACGCTGATAATTTTCAAAGTTTATTGTCTGCGGCAAAGAAAGCGGACTGTTGACAATCTCATTATTTGTCTTTAATGAAAGCAACATAGCCCACAGTATGGGCATGACCAAAAGAATAATCAATCCCAGCAGACATATGTAAAAAATGACTTTTTTTATCGATATTCTCTTGTTTCTCATGTTTAACTCCTTTGCTTCCTCGTTGTGATCTTAATATAGGAAAACGAGCCCAGAATTGAAAGTAACAGAATTGCAACCGCAATTGCCATTCCATATCCATACCTTCTGGATGTAAATACTGTAAAATACATATATGAGGTAAGCAGCTCCGACTGATGAGTAGGTCCTCCGCCTGTCATCTGATATACCAGTTCATATATTTTAAATACGCCTGTTACCACCAGAACAATATTAATAATAAAGGTCTCTTTCAGCATAGGAATTGTCACATAAAACAAGCGTTGTAACAAATTGGCTCCATCAATATCACAGGCTTCGTAAATATCTCCCGGTATTGCTTTGATTCCGGATAAAAAAATAGTTCCATGGAAACCCAGTACCTGCCATGTGAATACGATCGCCAATGACAATGGAGACCATTTAGTTCCACCGATCCATTCAATAGCAAGCATATCCAGTCCTATTTTACGCAATACACTATTTACCAGCCCATAATTAGGATTCAGGATATATCCCCAGATAATTCCTATGATAATAGGTGCTATTACATAGGGAGCAAAAATCACCATTTTAAAAAATGCGTTTCCGTGAAAATTCTTGTTCATCAATAATGCTGCCATAAAAGATCCAACGATCAGGAATATCACACTGAATAACAATACTAAAAATGTATTTTTCAATGCGATCAGAAATAGCTTATCATGGAACATAGCAACATAGTTTTTTATTCCCACAAAGGATGCTTTTCCAAGACCACTGTAATCCGTAAAGCTATAGTAACATGCGATAAACACAGGAACAATAATAAATACTGCATAAATCATAAGAGTCGGAAGCAGCATAATGATTTTTGCTTTCTTTGTACTCAACCAATACATAGCTTTCTCCCTTTCCATTCTATAGAAAAGAGCGGTATTACTTAATTTCACACCGCTCTTATAGTTTTATCTTTCGGCACTTTGTAAATTTTCTACATAATCAGCTGCTTGTTCCGGTGTGTAAACTCCGGTCATAACACCGAAGGTAGCATCAAAATATCCATACGCCACATTGGACGAAAGTGAATTAAACGGTTCAGTTACTGCTTTCCAGTCATCATTTAATGCCGTGATCATCGTGGAAAGTACAGGATGTTGACTCTCATCAATCTGTCCATTATATGTAGAGCACGGTAATGCCGCGGTATCCTCTGCAATGATCCTGGTTCCCTCTTCGCCGTAATAGAACTGCCAGAACTGCATAATTGCATCTAACAACGCAGGATCTTCTGCTGCCTTTGAAGATACTACATAAACACCGCCGGATGCCTTGATTCCGATCTGCTGCTCATACTGGCTGTCGGAAAAGGTAGGTCCCCAGAAAAATCCGATTTTAGAAGCTATATCACTTCCCTCAAAATCACCGATATCCCATGCTCCGGAATTGAACATTGCTGCATTTCCACCCAGGAACTGCTCTTTTGCTTCAAAATATCCAATATTGGAAATGTCCTTTGTAAAAGTTCCTTTTTCACGCATTTCTTCTACTTTTTCGAAATAGTGAATAAAGTCTTCGTTATTCCAGGAAATGCTTCCATCCTTCAGACCGTCAAGCTTTTCAAAAAATCCATATCTTGCCAGCATTGTCTCGAATGCCCAGATACTGTAATTATCCTGCGCCCCCACGGTCAGCGGTGTGATTCCGGCTGCATTCAGCTTATCTACCACATCCAGGAACTCTTCATAGGTAACAGGCACTTCTTCGATTCCTGCCTGCTGGAAGAGATCTTTGTTATAATAAAATCCTACCATCATAACTTCACTGGGCATTCCCACATCTTTGCCGTCAACGGTACATGAATGCACCAGTCCGGGAAGAAGGCTGTCATTGATACCATACTGATCCAATGCATCCGTCAGATCATATAAATACCCATTCTGCGCAAACTCCTTTGCGGTTGCCTGCTCCAGCCAGAAAACATCCGGAAGCTTATTTTCTCCTGCCAGTAAAGTCATCTGTGTATTATGCTCGGACACTTCTTTACCCGTAATATCAATTTTAATCCCCGGATGGCTTTCTTCAAAAGCAGTAATAATCTTCTGCAGATGCGGCTCCTGTGCCTGAATATCAGCAACATGCTCTGCAAACTGGATCGTGATCTCTCCGGATCCATCTGCAGTCGTAGAGCTCTGCGCAGTCTCTGCACCGCCTGTAGTTCCTTCTGCATTTCCGCATCCTGCCATTGTAAACAGCATAGCGGCCGCACAAGTAAGTGCCATCATTTTTCTCCAATACTTTTTCATCATAATTGTACCCTCCTTATTCTTGCACATGAATATCATCTAACGTCCCATACAGGACGTCAATATGTTTGCACATTTTCCCATTCTCTTCCTTCTGACTGTAAATACCCCATGCTTTTCCACAGATGAAGAAACTGGACATTTCACCTTCTATTGCAGGATGGAATGACAAGGTTCCGCGATACATATCACTTTGCAGTCCCAATAATGCATTCAGCACTCCCCAGCTTGCCATTGCTCTGCAATAATGATGACCGGACTCAATCTCACTGAACGGATTCCTCTTGTATCCGTCATAACGATCCCGAATTGACTTTACCACCGTCAGACCTTCCTCTACACAACCTGAATAAATCAGATTAACGGCTACTTCATACTCTACTCCTGTCCACACCTCTCCGGCATAGGATAACGGGAATTTAGGTCTGCCGCCTTTCGGCCAGGTAGCTACTACCATTCCATGCTCTTCATTGATTGCATATGCTCTATGTACACTGTCCGTATGATAAAAATCCGTTTTATAATTATACTTGAATACGGATTCCATAGCAGATTTTACATGCTCTTTCGGTAAAATTTCCCCGATTCCGGCCATATATGCCAGGAACTGTCCGAGAAGCTGATCTGACAGGCAGCCTTTTCCGAATTGATACTTATATTTATCAATCTCCTTCTGTACCTGAATATAATATTCCCCGTCAAACATCAGTTGGTCGGCTCTTGCAGCTCCTTTTTCGTAAGCATCTGCGTATAGCTGGTGATGTTCTTCGTCTCCTACGATCTCAGCCATCTCTTCACAGCATTTCAATGCTGCCAGGAAAATACTGTCCGTCATGGGATTCGGTCCGTAAAATTCAATATCATAGGTTGTATTCTGCTGACCGTCCAGTACATCATCTCCATCCAGATCCCATTGTTTCAGGGCATATTCCATTGCCAGCACTACTTTGGGCCAAATGGTCTTCAAAAATTCCACATCCCCAAGATTCTTGAAATCCCGGTAGACACGAACAACACTTCCAAGTTCTCCATCACAGGCCGGAACCATTGCATACCGTTCCTGATCAAATACGGAAAACATTCGTGTAGACATGCATCCTGTCTCATCTGTTTCTCTCAAAAATTCTACATTACGCATAGTTTTTTCAAGATCCGGGAACAGAAAAGCAACCGTCTGTGCATAATTCCATACATGAGGCACACTACCGTAACCGCAGCCTATGTAGTCACGTATTCCTTCAAATCCGGCAAAGGTTCCGTCTTCCAGCCGGAAACATAAATTACTTCGAAGATTCGTAATGTTTGCAGTCAGAGCATCAATCACATAATAAGGTAATGTAGTCTTATGGAACATCGCATCGGCAAATTTTCTGCTGTCTGATTCCAGTCGTTCCTTATTATGGTATACATATTTTGCTACATCCCATGCATCTGTGAATTTTGTTGCATAGTAATTTCTTACTGTTCCGTATTCACCGCGCTGGAATTTCTCGTAGTCCTCATCAAATTCGATCCATGCCTTTACCCTGTTAGGGAAATACCATGTAATGGTAAATTCGAAGGTTCTTTCTTCTCCCGGCTGAAGTTCTTCCCAGGCTCCGATGGATCCGATCTTTTCTCTTCTTTTCAGGAAACTGAAATTATGAAATTGTGCAAATTCACATCCCACACTGTCAGATACGGTCTCTTTTTCCAAAAGTCCATCACTGGTAAAGTCATCCCAGAAATCCTGTATTCCATCCACCCATTCGCCGTCAAACCACTGTGTTTTATAGGTTACATTGGATCCACTGGTCAGAATCGCCATATTTCCATACCGTAAATGATCCTCTTTCAAATGTTCGGGTGAATAATACAAGCCCTTCACATCATCAAATTCCCGATATTCATTTTTCACGCTGTCAGCCAGCTTCAGGTTTTCAATAACATCATATCCCTCAAACCCGGATGCATTGGGAAGCGTACCTACCAGGCTTACTTTGGTCGGACAGTCTGCAATATTTTTCACCGTGTATCGGATAATTGCGCAGGGAATACTGGAATCATCTGTATTTAAAGGAATAAACGGTGTATATGCTTCCATTGACACTTTTACGGGCAATTCGGAATCTTTGAAATTCACCCTTGCAAAAGGATATTCACAAATCAGTTCCGAATCTTCCATTCTTGGCAGATTTACTAATTCAGCCTGAAGATATCCGTGTGAGCTGGTATATGGCGGAACCATTCTCGATTCCAGAATTTTCGATATAGGTTTTTCCAGTTCTTTGTTCTCCGTACGAATTGCAAAAAAGGAAAGCGGAAATTTCGTATTCTTGGAAGGCCAGTTAAAAATTTCCCAGTCCAGGAACTTTCCTCTTGAATTTACAGAAAAATTACCTGTTCCGATTCCGCCCAACAGAAAACGAACTTCCGTTGCATCCCGCTTAAAGACCCGCGGTGTTCTGTCAAATAATTTCTCTTTTGAAAATGTCTTTTTCATCTTCTCCTCCTTTTAGTTGTTCGGTTGTTCGAATAACTTGTTTTATTTTTTAACTCTCCGCTTTTGCAGAGAGTTTTTTTATTTAATCTTGTTTGTTCGAATAACTTATGCTATGATATTAGCATAACAAAAATATATTGTCAATCACTTTTCAAAATGTGGGGGATTTTATGAACACCAGAACACCAAAATACATGCTTATAAAAAATGAATTTGTCCAGAAAATCGAAAGCGGATATTATCGTCCCGGCGATCTCATCCCTTCCGATAATGAATTAATGCGTACTTTAAATGTAAGTAAAAGCACTATTACACAAGCCCTGAAATGTCTGGAAGCTGAAGGATATATTATACGGCAGCAAGGAAAAGGTACTTTTGTAGCAGACCGCTCCAAAGATAAAATAAACCTATCTATTTATTTATGTCCTATGGAAGATAATGAGAAACATTTTTGGATCTCTCTGATCGAACAGTTTAATCTGACATCTTCCGGTTTTTTTGTAACACCGACTTTTCTCACCAACGATAAGGCTCCTCTGCGTGACTCGCTGTTGCAAAGCTTTACCAGTGGAAATGCACCGGATATTCTGTCCCTGGACGGTCCTGATGTCCCCTATTGGGCATATATGAATTCTCTGCTGCCGTTTGATGGATATATGGATTCGTCTTTCCTATCCTCTTTTCTGTCTCCCATTGTGACACAGGGAACCTATCAGGGAAAACTATATCATCTGGGTTATACGGAATCCACTTTATGTATTCTGTATAACAAGGAGTTGTTCCATTCCCTTGGTATCCGCATTCCGACTTCTGCGGAAGATGCCTGGAGCTGGGATGAGTTTCTGAATGTCTGCCATACAATACAGACCAAAACTTCTTTTCCCTATCCTTTGCTTATGGACTCCGGACGCGGTCTTTCTCCAAAATCCGGAGAATGGAACAGCTACGCCGGATTGCCATTTATCGTGCAGAACAACGGTAGCTTTTTTAACGATACGCTGACGGCAACCTCTGGATATATTAACTCTCCGGCTTCCGTCGCTGCTATGAATTGGCTGGGCGAATTATTTCATAAATATCATTATACCCACGTAGAGGATCTCAGTGCCGATTTTCCTGAAAACTTTGCCATGAGTCTTTCACTGCCCAGTGCCTATTTTCAATCGCAAAAAAGGAACAGTAATATCGGCATAATCCCTCTTCCCCATGGTATAAAAGCAGCTTCTCCCCATGGAAGCTGGGGATTATGCATGTCCAGACAGACACAATATCCCAGGGAATGTTGTGAATTTATCCGTTATGTTTTCAGTCTGCAGAACCAGTTGAAGATCAGTCAGTTAACGGGTATTCCTGTTTTAAAAGAGATTTATGACGTAATGGACAGCTTTCAAGCTGGTTCCGGCAACAGCAATATTTTATTTTCACAATTACGGAACACCTCTTTTACCAGACCGCAGACCCCCGCATATCCTTTCTTCAGTAAGCAGTTTTCCTATGCGTTTTATAATATTGCCATGGGTGCTGATGCACAAGAAGAAATGAATCACCTGGCGCAGCAGGTAGACGATCATCTTTACCGGCATAATTACTATCAACAAAGCTAATAATTTAGGCTAAGGATAAATAAAATCATTTACCCTTAGCCTATTTCCTTAAATATGCAATTTTGACATTTCCTCTTCCAGTCCCCACCGCTTACAGTTCTCTGCCAACTGCGCCAGTGAATATCTGAGGTAATCCATGGGCTGTTCCTTCGTGATCTCCACGGCAAAACGAAGATTTTTATAAGTGTTCTTCATTCCCCAGATCACATCCTCCCAGGGAGTTCCCTTTGGGATTCCTTTCACGCTTTCATCTGCATAGACCACATTTTTGGCTCCCACCTGATACAGAAGATCAAAATAGGCTTTCATTTCCACTTCGTTCAGCTTCTCGTGAACAAAAATAAGCCCCTCTCCGTATCCCGCAAAAACAGGCTTGCCCAGATACCGACACAGCATCTGCTTTAGCATCTTTTCCGCACAGGTATAGTCGCTGACTCTTCCCAACACGATCGGAGAAAAGCCAATAGAATCAGCCGGAAGAGTGTAAAGCATGCCCTCACACTCTTTTCCGGCTGTTATCATTTTCCCTGTTTTCTCAAAAATCACCAGGGATTTCTCATCATATTTTACTTTTTGCTTATAATCATAGATCTTAATGTCTGCACAAAGCTCTGAAGGGGTAAACTTTTCCATTCCGGTACCTCCGTTCGTTTCCGGAAATAAGTATACCTCTTTTGCCCTGCCAGTTCAATCCGGTTCTTTTACCGGGATATCCGAATCTCTTCTACAAAGAAATTAGTGCGATAGAGATAGCACAGTTCCTTCTCTGTGATGTAAAAGCCGTAATCGGCATTAAAATTTTCTTCGTTTTCTTCTTCAATAGAGCCTGCTGCCCGGATCTCGTCCCAGGTCTTCCCCAAAACTTCTTCCGGGGTGACTTCTTCGCCGGTGGCAACGGAGATCGTCACGGGTATGTAATAGGATAATGGATGCGCTGCTCCTGCATAATAAACCGTGTCATTAAAATGCAGGCTGACATACTCGTCATCCGCTAAAGTAATGCCATTGAATACCAGATAATTATCATCGTATCGCTGTCCCTCGGAAAGAGTTTCATCCACTAACTCATACGCTCCGGTGTGATTCTCCCCTTCCTCCTCATACTGGGTTCTGTAATTCTCATACATCTGCTGCAGATAATCATTCACTTTGGCATACTTCTCATCGGAAAAAAGAACTCATCCATTTCGTAGTAATAGGTCTTTTTCTCATCGTCATTGTAGAAGTCTTTCACAGTGTTGGAACATTCCCCGTAGTCTTCCCAGGGAAGCCATGCGTCCTCATCTTCGTAAGAAGGACCTGTCGTGGATGCCGTAGTGTCGGAAACAGTCTCCGTGGATACTGTCGCTTCCATGGATTCACCAGTCTCTGAAGTGCTCTCTTCCGTTACCGCAGCCTCTGCGGATCCGATAACCTCTGAACTACTACTCCCTCCCACCGGATCACTCCCCTGTGCTCCGCAGGCAGACAACCCCAGTGCCATAATTCCTGTGATAACTATTAATTTGCCCCTCATTTTGTATCTCTCCTTATGTATTTATTGTAACCGAACGCTTCCCCCGTCCATTACAAGCATAAGCTTAACATATTATAATATCATAGTTGCATCACGTGCAACTCTTCCGATTTATTATTCAATTGTCATTTCATAAAAAACGCAGAAATGTATAAACATGAATTACACATCCACGCGTTTTTTCCGGTAATAATTCTCAGGCCTCTTGGGATTTTTCTTTTCCCTCAATAATCGCCCTTACCTCTTCTACTGTTTTATCTGTAGCAGATGCAATCTGTTCTATTGAAAGACCATTTTTATACATTTTTGTAATAAGTTCTGCATGGCCCTCTCTACGTCCCTCTTCCAACCCTTCTCTGCGTCCAATTGCAATACCTTCTTCCTTAACTCCCTGGCTCAAATTACACATAGTGCTCATATCCTTTCTGAAATTCTCTTCTAATGGGATATCATATTCATTTCCAATAATGTCCAGCTTCTCATCTATAGTAAGCTCTCTGGACAATAATGCTCCCAACAGACGATGTAACTCGTAGGTCTCATCATGTTCCGGCAGTTCCTTTGCAAGACCTATCATAATGATATTCATACAAATCCAAATGGAATAGACACATTTGATGTCATCGTAGCTCGAATTCTCAAAATCCCGTTCTTTCTGGGAAGAAACCAGTCTGCTTACATAGAATACTGCCCGGTTCAGGATCTCATAGTCGCTAGGTTCGTCCTTTTGCGCTTCCACATTGATGATGATCTGCGAAAGGCCATCCTTCATCCGCACATAAAATACAATGTCAAAACGCACCAGGCCTTCGTTCAGTTCCTGATTCTCTGTATTAAAACCAACAAGGCGTTGACCATTCTGAAAATGCACCGCATTCGTCAGTCCCGGCTCCACCGGCACGGCGCTGATATAAGGAAGTCCCTCTATCAGTGCTGCTACCTCGATCGGATCCATCCCCTTAAATTCCTCCACGGTCTTCACCAGGATCCGCGCCAGGATGATCTTATGTGCTATCAGGCGTTTTGCGCTGTTATCGTATTGGGCGTCTTTGTCTGTTGCCATTACTGCACTCTTTAATTCCGTATTCAATGGTTTCCTCCTTTTGTGTCAGGTAATTATAGATACCGCCGAAAATAAAAGGATTTCGCCATATCTACATTATAACTTACCTGTTTTTCTGATACAACTGATTTTCTTTCTGTGTGGGTTTTCCTCTTCCCTTCTTCCTGGTTCTATGATTTAGGGAATCGGATGGGACATCAGCTTTCGCTGACATAGAAATTTTCATAAGTGAAATGTACTTATACGCAAAGTATAACTTATAATTCCTAATTAGACAATAAATATATTTTAATATCTAAACAAAATTGTCTTTTAAGTGTAATAGTATAATTACCCCTTAAAAGACAATCCTATAAATGATAATTTACCACGGTGATTGCTTATTAAATAATCCGGTTACTTACTTCGATATTATTTCAACAGTCGGCGATATGCTCTCCAACCCGAGTTCGCCATCTTCCGCAACTCTATAATTAGTAACATCTATTGAATACATATAGTCCGAAATCTCTGGATTTTTCTCATCAGCCGGAATCTCAACTTCAAATGTCTTGAACTCAAACACATAAACCGTTCCTTCAACAAGCTTTCCGGTCATATCTTCCTGAAAGCGAAGTAAAAAGGGTGCAGTCTGAAAGAAGTGAACTACGGCAATCGTTTTTCCCGGAAGCGCACAATAATCCGGCAAGAGTTGCTCAACGGTAGCTGTAAAAGACCCCGAAAACTGTGCATAGCACTTTTGGGGTTCGGTCATTTGCTGCTTCCCATCATTATATCCAACCTCGTAGCCAGCCGTATAACCTTCTTCGTAGTTCGCATCATGCGTATCTGAACTTTGATCATTATTTCCACAACCAGCCAATGAAAAAACCAACACAAGACAAAGAACCATTGCAATAATCTTTTTCATACTGTTTCCTCCCTCAAATTCCGATTTATTTATACAATTTTTCCACCTGCGCTGCCGTTTTCCCGGTATACTGCACGGCAATGCGGTTCTCGGGATGGGCGTCCGTCAGGTACAGCACACACAGGAAGATCCATTCTAAAGGTTTCATGATAAAATACACTAGATCCGCCGTGTATTTATTGTGGATCAGTCTCGCCACAGGGAACCCGTAAGTATCATAAAAATGACGCAGTGCCCGGTGTAAGCCGGGAGTCCGTTCTTCCAACACCTGTTCAAAAGCATTGGCGATGCACAACTGACGGTTCACGATCACTTCATGCCCATGCCGCCTCCCCAGGCGGATAGGCTTTACGACTTTTTCATGACCGCCGGCAGCTACCGTGCAGAGATAATGTTCATCATACATGACATTCTGCGGTGCCTGTCTTAGTGACAGATTCCAGTCGCTGGTCTCCGTGAATGCTTTAATCACAGAATCCGGTGCCTGCCCAAACAGCATGAGGATTGCGATCAGGATCCCCAACAGTGGGAACATCAATACCAGTCCCAGCACCGGCCACCATGCAGCCTTCCGCAAAATGTTGTCACACCAACGCAGCATGGGATTCTGATAAATCTTCCCCGTCCCAAAGTGTTCCGCCTCCGCATTCTGCATCAGTGCATTCCACTCCCGTATTTTCTTCAGAAGCAGTCGCACCACTAGCAGCACACAGCACAGTGGAAATAATAGCAAATATCCATCAAGCAAAATCGTCGGCTTGAATATCTGTACTGTGAACAGGATCAGCTCCAGCAATCCCAGGTACATTGCGGAAATCGACAGGACTGTCACAAGGGGTGGCAGCTTCCGAAGCGGAATGCTCTGCAGAATCTCATACCCTATAAATGCCAGCAGCAGGAGTACTATAAAAGTAACCATGGAACCACTGTAAATCGGTGTATGTTTATTGGAATTGCTTAACTGCGTCTGCCAGTCAGCGGATGTCACATCCATAATCAACCCCAAATAACAAATTTCATAGAATCCGCCCAGCCAAAATACATGCTGGTCAAACAGCCAGTCTCCCTTCACCGGGTGCCCTCGTTCCTCACAGATCAGGCAGATTCCTTCACTGATCGTCAGCACCACAGGAAATACCAGTACCGCTCCCATTAAAATTGCCCAAGTAAACATTTCTGTAAAAGCCTTAATGATCTCCCATACATAATCTCTTTGCTCATAATGAATAACAGAGGCTATGATCGTAAAAAGCGCATAGCCCAGTCCGATAAATATAGAGATCAGCCATGCAAGCAACACCGGATGCTTTTTATAAAACTTTATTTTTTCCGTATTCATTTCTTTATTTTCCATCGATTCTTGCCTCTATCTGTTTCCGTGCCATATATCTGGAAATATTAAATGTCCGCAGAGATGTCTGATCCAGACGCTTCTTATTATGGTTCAGGTAATAATATCCGAATCCCTTCGGTTGATAACTCCCCCACCACTGAGCCTGCGTATCTTCGCTCATAATATCTGTGGGTCTCTCCAGTTCATAGGCGCCAAAATCATACCCAAGACTCTCCATATAAGGAATAATGACCGGTGCCGCATCCGCACTGAGATCACTCAGATAAGAGAAGTCTGCGCCGGGTGCATTGGCAATATTCACTCTGGCTATAATATAGTCGGGATGGCTGAAGGACAATGCAAGATACAGCACGGTCACCATCACGACACCATAGCGGAACAGAGGGAAGCTTTCCCTGTAAATGTTGATCAGTACTCCGATAAACATGACGAATAATACCGCCAGCATCCACAATACGAAGATCCGCAGGAAAGTCAGATAATAATACCGGATGTAAATGATCATTCGCATTACGCTGGATGCGATCATGATAAAAGTACATAATGACATAATCGTCATAATCACTTTCAGTACTCTACTCTCCCTAAAAAAGCTAAGGCACACCAATACCAGGATCAGGTTCAGAATGCTGACAGCCAGCAGCTGGAAAAAGCCCTCTCTTGCATACTGTGCGTAAGTATAACCCTCCGGCAGCTGCATTTTTCCTAAGAACAATCCGAAGATCTGAATACCGGAAAACAGCAGATACAATAGTGACAGCAGTGACATAATCGTAATTGCCAGTACCGGCTCACCCTTTCTGCGATCCTTCACTTCTTCCGGGATGCTTCGCTTGCACAGGTAGGAAGTCAGTGCATAGGAAGTAAAGAACAGAAACGTTACCCGGATGACTACGTTAAATATATTGTCCGGACGGATCCAGTTCATGAAATCCGTTGTCATCTTACGGAATACCGCATCGGCAGAGCTTAACAGTCCGGCAGCAATGAGCAGAATCGGCAGTGCGATCACTACTCCCAGCAGCCCATACCATACCTTCTTATTTACTTTTCCCTTTTCACGAAAATAGGCTTTGCCATCGGAAAAAGGCTTCCCCAGTTCCCCGAAGCTCATAACCACCAATTGACAGATACTTCCCACATATTTCCCAAGATTCCACTTTTTCGTATCAAAATATTGATTCAGCAGCAGACACATCACTAACAGAAACACCGCCAGCTTGTTCAGACCTATGATCGCCCATCCGTCGGTGCAGAAGGTGGATACCCCCAGCAGCAGAATGCTGACCATATAAAAGGCGCTCCCTTTTTTCAAGGTAATCTCCAGTTTTGACAGCGAGAAGACAAAATACAGTAAAGTGCCTGCGAGAAAAAAAGGGAAAGTGATCCCCGAGCCGTTCCGGAACATACAAAATGCATAGAATACGGCATAAAGAAAAGTCACCGGTCCGAAGAAATTATAGTGCTCCTGCAAGCGCTTTGTCTCCACAGTCTCTGTTTTTTCCACTACCCGGACTACATTCTGCCCGGAAATCTGTTCCTGATTTATTGAATTTGTTTCCTGTACTGCTGTATTTTCCTGCATTATGATCTCCCCCTCTCAGGTTTTATTTGGTTTCCTCTTCTTTTGTGTCTTCTACATACTCCAGAATGTCTCCGGGCTGGCAATGCAGCACCTCACAGATGGATTCCAGTGTAGAGAAACGGATGGCTTTTGCTTTATTATTTTTCAGGATGGATAAATTTGCCTGTGTCAGATCCACCTGATTCGCCAGTTCCGTCAGACTGATCTTCCGCTTTGCCATCATTACATCCAGATTTACAATGATTCCCATAATAGATGCCTTTCTAATTTTGAGTGACTGAATTTTTAGATTGTTAAGTCGTTTTCTTCCTTGTAGCGCACGGCTTCTTCAAATACCATCGCCAGCACTTTGCTGAACATGCCTGCAATGATAAATACCAGAATGATCACCAGCATGGCAATGGTCAGGTACACCACACATCTCACAGCGCTCATGGCAGCGATGAAAAAACTTAAGTCTCCCATTCTCCTAAGGCTCGCCACATTTTCCGGTACAAAGCAGTTCTCCGCAAGCACCGTGCCAAACATCTTGCGCAGTTCATTGACCAATAATAACGCCAGTACACCCAGAATGGCGAATATGATCACCGCCGGAAGGTAATGCTCCTCCACCGCCTCCAGATACTTTCCTATGTATTTGAGACTAAGCGGCAGACTTATCGTCACCAGGATTCCCGCATAGAACATGAAATCCAGCAGGTACTTTGTCCCCTTCGCCAGAGATAACTTTTTCTCCCGCAACTCCTTTTCCGACAACTCTCTCTTCTCCATAATGAATACCTCTTTCCTTCTTGGTAGCCTTAACATATCACTCTATGATACGAATGTCAATATAAATTTATTGATATTCGATAAATTTATATTGAATAGCAGCACAAAAAAGCTCCGGTCACAATCTTTTCTGTGCCCGAAGCTTTTTTCAGAAGCTTTTTCGCTTTCTCGTAATTATTCTATTGTGATCGTGTACTCCTTGCGGAATACCTCTCCTGCCTGCAGGGTATTACTGTACTCCCGTTGCTCTAAGCTGCCGTCAAAGGTCGTCTTGTCGCATCTGCCATACCAGGGCTCGATACAGATAAACGGTGCTCCCTTGCCCGCGGGAGACCACAGACCAAATAACGGAGCATCAAAGCTTAAGGTAACATACGGCTTTTTGTCCGGAGTACACAGGCTCACTGCAGAAGCCTGACGATCCTCCACGATCAGGGCATCCCGGTCAAATAGGTGCTCTGTGATCTGCGCATAACCGTTTTTCACCGGTAATACATCCTTTTGCTGTCCCATGAGTCCTTGTCCGTCATCTGCCACCAATCCGTAAGTCAGATCTTTGTCCGTATCAAACTTGAAATAATATTCCGACTGCTTTCCTTTTTCATCCACAGGGCACATAAATGCGGGGTGTCCTCCGATGGAAAAGTACAGTGTTTTCGTATCCGGATTTTCCACCTGCCAGATGACCTTCAGTTCTTTTCCTTCCAATTCATAACCAATCTTCAGGATAAACTCCAGCGGAAATTTTGCTTTTGTTTCTTCATTGGATTGCAGGGAAAACCATGCTTCTGTCGCCGTCTGTACATCCACGGCAAACTCCATATCTCTGGCAAAGCCGTGCTGACCCATGGAATAGGTCTTTCCTTCATAATGATATTCCTTATTTTTCAGACTTCCTACAAAGGGGAACAGTACCGGGGCAGTTCTCTTCCAGAATTTTGCATCCGCATTCCACAGATACTCGGTATCAGTTGCTTTCCCCCGAATGCTTGCAAGCTCTGCACCAAAGCTGTTGATGGTTACTTTTAAAGCTTCATTTTCCAATACTACCTGCATATTGCATACCTCTCTCTCTTTTTCCCACATTATACCTCATAACAGTTCATCCGTGAACCTATTCGGGTGCAAAAATCATGCTCTATACTATCTGTTATCCTTTAACTCAGCCGTTTTCAGCCAGTGGCCGGACAAATATCTGCTCACGAAGCAGATCACGCGGAAGATCCAGTCCAGTACCATGGCGATCCAGACACCGATGGCTCCGTAACCCATGTTCACACCGATGATATAGCTGAATCCGATACGGAACACGAACATGGAAAAAATAGACAGCACCATAGTAAACCGTACGTCATTGCAGGCACGAAGCATATTCGGCAGAACAAAAGACGCCGGCCACAAAAACATCGCCATACCGTTGTGGATCATGACCAGAATATAGGATAACTGCGTGGTCTCCGGACTTAATCCATAGCATTTCAGGATCCACGACAGACACAGCAGGATGACGCTGTTTACCATAAAGGTACACAAGTAGGTAATCTTCAATAATTTTTTCGTATAATACCGCACCTGACCGGAATCTCCGGCACCGACACAACGGCCAATTACCGTGATCATTGCCAGATTCATAGCCTGTCCCACAATACAACCCATGCTGTCCAAACTGTTCGCCACCCCGTTGGCAGCAATCTGCACAGTTCCGAAACCCGCGATAATGCTTACCACAATGACACGTCCCAGCTGGAAAATACCATTTTCAATCCCGCTGGGGATACCTATGTAAAAAATCTTATGGATCACCGGCCAGTCGATGTGGAAGCTTTCTTTTAATAAATGCACTTCGTTGGACGGGTTTTTCAGCAAACGATATAGGATGAATCCTGCCACTGCACGGGAGATCAGGGAAGGAATCGCCACACCTGCCACGCCCAGTCCCAGTACATAAACACCCAAAGCATTACCGCCGATGTTAATGATATTTTCCACCACGGAGACCTTCAGCGTGATCTGGGAATTTCCCATGGAGCGGAACAGCGCCGCACAGGAATTGTACAGGGCAAGGAACGGGAAGGACAGTGCAGAGATCATCATATAGATCACAGCATTATGAAATACGTCCGCTTCTATTTTACCGAAAAACAGGGAAATGATGCCATTACAGAACACCATGACCAAAATCGATATACCGATCGTAATGCATACCGATGACACGATCAACTGTTTTGCAGATTTGCAGGCGTCCTCTTTTTTCCCGGCTCCGAGAAACTGGGAGGTCACCACGGCACCGCCGGTAGCCAGTGCCGCCAGCACACCGATGATCAGATTATTGAACATATCGATCAGGGATACGCCGGAGACCGCCGCTTCTCCCGCAGAGGATATCATGACGGTATCTGCCATGCCCACAGTGATTGCCAGTGCCTGTTCAAATAAGAGCGGAATGATCAGTTTTTTCAGATCTTCTTTTGAAAATAGTTGCTGTTTTGTTATACTTGTTTCCATAACGTTTACCTTTTACTATTATAGATTCCCCCACCAATCATACCTCTTTATCAGCTGACCATTTATCTTTCCATATGATACAGCTTAAGCGAATTGTCCCATGCCGCCTTGCGCACTTCTTCCTCTGTGATCCCCTTGATCTGCGCCATGGCAGCGATCACATAAGGAACGTTCAGGGAGCTATTGCGTTTGCCGCGGTTCGGTTCCGGCGCCAGATAGGGGCAGTCCGTCTCCAGTGCGATGCGATCCATAGGGATATATTCTACCGCTTCCTTCAGCTTCTTTGCATTTTTAAAAGTCAGCACGCCGCCGATTCCGAAGTAGAATCCCATATCCAGGAAAATCTTCGCCGTCTCCTTCGTATAGGAATAGCAGTGAATTACGCCACCGATCTCCTCTGCGTGCGCCTCCGTCATGAGATCCACGGTATCCTTCGCCGCATCCCGGGAGTGAATGATAACAGGCTTTTTTATCTCACGCGCCAG
>ENA-OPNW01000626-OPNW01000626.1-human-gut-metagenome-genome-assembly--contig:-NODE-626-length-20909-cov-3.240961_pt1 | contig 20909 bp, 14 predicted proteins | sample MGYA00241540_ERZ501777 | MGnify/ENA primary metagenome ERZ501777 (study PRJEB25962, sample SAMEA2042615) | human gut metagenome | biome: human gut; feature: human-associated habitat; material: faeces...
AAGCATAATACTTCGGCTAACATTACCGCTTTTGACGGGAACATGAATACTCACTCCATGTATTCCTCTGGGGTATCTCCAGCTGCCACAGCAGTCTTTGACATGTGGCAATATGGACAAAGTGCCTACATACCATCAGTGGCCGAGATACGCCTGCTTTATGGGGCAAAGAACACGGTAAATGACTATATCAAAAAGTGTGGCGGCGATGTCATATCTGACGATCCTGACGAGTGCTGGTATTGGACTTCAACTGAGGTGAAAGATATGGAATCGGCTAAGGCATGGTTGTTCTCTCTTGCTTCTGGAGCACTTCAAGAAACACCTAAAGAACAATCACATAAAGTACGACCAATCATCACTTTATACAATTAGAGTTTACAACAATTTGAGTAAGAAATGGAAGAAACCAAAGAACTTCAAACTGCCTATAAGATATTTCGTGCGGTCATCTATGTGTCGCTACTCTTGGAGTTTTTCGAGTATGCCATTGACCCGGAGCTGCTTGACTACTGGGGCGGCATAGTTTGCGATGTTCATGACCGAATCAAGCGGTGGTTCATCTATCTGGATGGGAATCTTATCTGGAGTAAGATTGCAACATTCGTGATTATATGCATTACTTGCATTGGAACCAGGAATAAGAAGCATTTGGAGTTTGATGCAAGGCGGCAGGTTCTATATCCCCTTGTCAGTGGTGTAGGTATTACAATTCTGTCCGTTTGGCTGTTCGGCTATCGAATGGATATGCGGTTCTACATGATTCCGCTGAACATCTGGCTCTACATGGCAGCTACCATCCTTGGAACCATTCTGATTCATGTAGCACTTGACAATATCTCGAAGTTCCTAAAGGAAGGGCTTCTGAAAGACAGATTCAACTTCGAGAACGAATCATTCGAGCAGTGCCAGGAACTGATAGAGAATCAGTATAGCGTGAATATCCCAATGCGCTATTACTACAAGTCGAAGTTTCGCAAAGGATGGGTTAACATTGTGAATCCCTTCCGTGGCACTTGGGTTGTCGGTACTCCTGGATCTGGTAAGACCTTCAGCATCATAGAGCCATTTATCCGTCAGCATAGTGCTAAGGGCTTTGCTATGGTAGTGTACGACTACAAGTTTCCTACGCTTGCCCAAAAGTTATACTACCATTATCGCAAGAACCTTGCAGCCAATAAAAAGGCTGGCAGAGATTTCAAGTTCAACATTATCAACTTCGTGGATGTGGAGTATTCACGCCGTGTAAACCCAATCCAGCAGAAGTATATTGGCAACCTTGCTGCTGCCAGTGAAACGGCTGAGACATTGCTTGAATCTCTACAGAAGGGAAAGAAGGAAGGTGGTGGCGGTAGTGACCAGTTCTTCCAGACATCAGCTGTCAACTTTTTGGCTGCTTGCATTTATTTCTTCGTGTCTTACAAGAAGGTGCCATACGATAAGGATGGTAATCCCCTGATTGCAGAGATGACGGAAGAACCCAAAACACATAGACCGAAGCCAACAGGCCGTGTCTTTGACCATTCAGGCAGGGAGGTGGAACCTGCCTACTGGCTTGGCAAATACAGTGACATGCCTCATATCCTCTCTTTCCTCAATCAGGATTACAAAATAATCTTTGAGGTTTTAGAGACAGACCCAGAGGTTGCGCCGCTTCTTGGGCCTTTCCAGACAGCCATGAAGAATAATGCGATGGAACAGTTGGAAGGTATGATTGGTACGCTGCGCGTCTATACTTCTCGTCTGGCCACCAAAGAATCTTATTGGATTTTTCACAAGGATGGTGATGATTTCGACTTGAAAGTCAGTGATCCTGCGAATCCAAGCTATCTTCTTATTGCCAATGACCCTGAAATGGAAAGCATTATTGGCGCATTGAACGCCCTTATCCTGAACAGATTGGTAACTCGTGTCAATACTGGCCAAGGAAAGAACATACCTGTAAGCATCATCGTCGATGAGCTGCCTACGCTTTATTTCCATAAGATTGACCGTCTTATCGGTACTGCCCGAAGCAACAAGGTTAGTGTAGCTCTCGGCTTTCAGGAGCTTCCCCAGCTCGAATCTGACTATGGAAAGGTAGGAATGCAGAAGGTTATTACAACTGTAGGCAATGTCGTTTCCGGCTCTGCCCGTGCTAAGGAAACACTCGAATGGTTATCCAATGACATCTTTGGCAAGGTAGTTCAGCTGAAGAAAGGTGTGACCATTGATAGAGATAAGACATCCATCAACCTCAATGAGAACATGGATAGCCTTGTTCCTGCATCAAAGATTTCAGATATGCCGACTGGATGGATAGCTGGTCAGACGGCTCGTGACTTCATCAAGACAAAGACAGGGCGAAATGGTTCTATGAACATACAGGAATCAGCAGAGTTTCAGACCTCAAAATTCTACTGCAAGACTGACTTTGACATGAAGGAGATACAGGCAGAAGAAGCCGATTACGAGAACTTCAAACTACCCAAATTCTACAAATTCCCGTCAAAAGATGCCAAAGAACGTATCTTATACCAGAACTTCTGCCAGGTTAATCTCGACGTAAAGAACATGATAGACGAAATAAACAAATTCAAGACCAAATGATTTTCAGAACAGTATTAACAACTTTATTCCTTACTCTTTGTCTGGGCATGGATGCTCAGGCAAATGAGTCGCCAAAACAAGCATCTATTTTTGCACTTCAACCATTTGAGCGAGCTATCTGCTGCATCAAATATTATGAGGGAATCCATCGTAAGAAGGATTATCCTTATGTTGGCTATGGCCACAAGCTAAGACCAGGAGAGCATTACTCTTCTAATATGTCTCTGAGGGAAGCTGATGCGCTTTTGCGCAAAGACCTGAAAGAACTATGCACTATGTTCCAGCATTACGGAAAAGACTCCCTCCTACTCGCCGCATTAGCTTATAATGTTGGGCCTAATAGAATCCTTGGCAACAGAACCAAATACCCCAAAAGCATACTTCTGAAGAAAATAGAGTCTGGAAACAGAGATTTCAAAGACGATTACGTCCAGTTCTGCCATTGGAAGGGCAAAAAAATACCGTCTATCGAACGAAGACGGTATGTTGAATTGATGTTACTCTATATGGAATGAAATATTATAGGTCATCCATAACCTTTTTGCGTGTTTCATCTGCATTAACCTTGTCAATATATCTAAGAATGACTGCAGCCGAGTTGTAGTCCTGCTTGCTCATAGTCAACTGTATCTTACCATTCTCACATGAGAATTCAGATACATAATGGCATTCATCGTTGAGTATTGCATGGAATTTGAGAAAATCAGAAGACGGTTCCCTATCTGAGAATTGTTCAACACATTCTGGAGATCCATATTTTTCTGTTAGCATGTCTTTCAGAGTGTAATACGACTTAGTGATGCCACTCCAAGTTTCCTCTTCAGGGAAAATAACAGCAACGAGGTTTACCTGGTCTCGATCAGAGAATCGCGCAACTCCAATAGTGCAACCTTTGGTAGCTGCAAATTCTCCTTTAAGAATCGCCATTCCATCTTGTTGGCCAATAAAGGTATAACCTTTGTCCTTCAGTTTCTGGACGAAACTGTTGAGTGTACCTTCAATAGGAATACCCTTGAACTTCATGTGATTAGTCTGAGCATTGCAGACTGTGCAAACTGCGAGTAGCAGCGATAAAAACAATTGCTTCATAGTTAATACTTATTTTGATGTTATACTTGTTGCGTCGAAAGATTTCACCGTCAATCCGTTATTCCTAACAGTACTTTCCAAAAGCTTATTGGCAGATATACATTTGAGAGTTCTGCAGCATCACGGAACAAAGGACCAATTTCCTTAGAGGTATAACCTGCTATACCACATCCTACTGGAGTCACATAAAACTTCAGTTCCTGATGTGCCTTGGCACATTGTGTAAAGTGATTAACAGCTTCTTTTGTACTGTCAATACCCTCCATAGTTGGTAATGCGTATGACTTACCTTGAAGTCCTTCGCCGTTTCCCCATTCTGCACCGAATTTGTTGTATGCAGCTCTTGCAGCTCCTCCCATGTGCATTCCCTTGATGTTACTACCAAAAACGAATATCTCGTTTTCTCCCAAAATATTTATTTTGGAAGGAGTAATCCGATTAGGCAGGGTTCCTGTATTGCCACCTGTCATCCAGTACAGTTCTTCTTCTGTATAACAGTTCCTCATACTATTCGTCTTTACTGTTTTGAATTTGTGCTTGAAAAGAATCCCAATCGATTCTAAAAGAGTCATTATTGCTTTCCAGCCATCGCAAATATTGGGCATCTGTTGCATATACTGAGGCTAAAGATTGACCTTTATATTTGCCAAACTGCATTATATCAGAAGGCTTTAAGCTGACTATACAAGATTCATGGTAGTTTACTACAGCTTCCACATCGACATATAATCGTTGTGATTGCAGTACAGCCCATTCAATGTAATGCCAATCCTTCTCTATCACCTCTCTGATGGTAACGCCTTTGTATTTTCCAAAATCAATAACGTCATCCAACCCTAAAACTTTCGGATTATCAGTGCTTGGTTCACCCTGTATATCCAGAAGCATCCAAGAACCACATCCTGAATTGGGAATCTCCTGTGGCTCCTGATCTTCCTTTTTACACCAACAAAGCCCCTCAATATCTGAACTATCAGCACGTTCTCCGTTGCGATAATAGAATCCAAAAGCCTTTCCATATTTCCCGTATTTTCCATGTGGCATCACCTTTACTACCTGGACATACTGAGACCTGTACCAATCAGACACCCTTCCATCAGGAAATCTTTGGGCAGTGAAAGGTAAGGCTCTACCGATATTGTAGTAGAGTTCCATGATGTTATTGTGAGGGAACTTACAATTAACAGCTTCTACGAGCTTACCTTTTTCTTCTTCTGTCATATTGTCATTTATTTATTATGGAGAACGAACTTGACTGCAAATTTAGACTTTGAAAGTGCGACCTATCTGCACAGATAATGAAAAAACAGAATGTGAAGCACAAATTGCATTCTACAACTGCAAAAATACAGTGAATAGATGAATAAATTGGTGAAATCATCTTTTTTTTAATAAAAAATATGCTTTTTTTGTGTATTCATCGTGTAATTTGCAAAAAAAACATTATTTTTGCAGAGTAAATTCTTAATTTAATAATGTATAATTATGGACAATTCCAAGCCTCTAAACAGGATTAAGGTCATGCTTGCTGAGCGCATGATGTCTAACAAAGAACTTGCAGAGCAGTTAGGCAAAGATCCAGCAACCGTTTCCAAATGGGTGACAAACACCTCTCAGCCCAGCTTAGAGAATCTGATTGAGATTGCTCGTTGTTTGAAATGTGAGATTAACGACCTTGTACGAGTTTCCCCTTTAGAAGGAAAGTAAACCAGTATTTATATGCCTACAAATAAGAACGCCCTGTTAAGGTATCAGATTCTTGACCGTTGTTTCAGCAACCGCCATAGGAAGTACACCATTGAAGACCTCGTTGATGCTGTCAATGAAGCCCTCTATGATATGTACGGTTCTGAAGTTAGTGTCCGTCAGATACGTGACGACATCAAGTATATGCGTGATCGTGTATCTTATGATGCACCTATCGAGGCCATTCCTTTCGATGGCAAAAGATGTTATTATCGATACACAGACCCTGATTTCACAATATTCAACAATGAACTGACAGTTGAAGAGGTTACCAAACTGAGTTCTACCATCAATATGCTTGGGCGTTACCGTGGAGGTGCAAACAGATGGCTGGAGGAAGTTATATCGAACCTTGAATTTCGTTTTGGCATCAAGACTAATCGGGAGCATATTGTATCTTTTGAACAAAATGACCAATTACGTGGCCTGGAGTTTTTATCAGAACTCATAGACAGTGCCATCAACCATCAACCTTTGAATCTTTTGTATAGAACGTATAACGGGAAAGAGACCACAGTGGTCATCCATCCATATCACGTTAAACAGTACAACAATCGTTGGTTCCTGTTCGGTTTAGAGCAGACACCCTTTGGAGATAGGATTGCCAATAGGCCACTTGACCGCATTGTCAAGTTCTCTCTCGCCAATGTGCCATTTATTCCCAACACCACTATCGATTTTACAACTTATTTCGATGATGTTGTTGGCGTAAGCATACCAGAAGATTGTGTTGGAAAAGAAACTGTGGTGCTTAAATTTAATCCAGAACGATTCCCTTATGCTGTATCCAAACCAATACATCATACTCAGAAAATTCTCAGTGAGGATGATTGCATTCTTCAAATAGAAGTTCGTCCGAATAAAGAGCTGGAATCGGTAATTTTCTCATACTTCCCTCATGTGGAAGTTCTTGCTCCGGCATCTTTAAGGGAGGAATTCAAGGAAAAAATAGCGAGTAATTTGAAAAAATACACGTCTGTGCAGAATGGTCGCACAGATAACATGTAATTTTGCGCCAAATAAGTAATAAATTGCAATTTATATATGAACAAACAACAGTTAGCAAATAAGATTTGGGCTTCAGCCAACAAAATGAGGTCTAAGATTGATGCCAATGAATATAAGGACTATATTCTGGGTCTAATCTTCTACAAGTTTCTATCGGACAACGAGGTCGCACATCTTAAGCGTAGTGGTTGGACGGAAGAAGACCTGCCAGACCTCGTTGAAGATTACGAAGACGAGGACATGGCACTTACCATTGAGGACTGCAAGCGTAGTATAGGTTACTTCATTGAGTACAAAAACCTGTTTTCTACTTGGCTCCTTCCAGAGACCACGTTTAGCGTAGCAGACCTAAGTGTAGCCCTAAATCGTTTTGACTCACTTGTTAGTCCGACATATAAGCACGTTTATGAGAGCATCTTCATCACCTTGCAAGCTGGATTAAGCAAACTTGGTGAGAATCCTGCTTCCCAAACAAAAGCCCTCAAAGAACTTATAAAGCTCATAAAGGATATTCCCACAGATGGCTCTCAGGACTATGATGTATTAGGATATGTCTATGAATACTTGATTAGTAACTTTGCTGCTAATGCCGGAAAGAAAGCTGGTGAGTTCTATACTCCTCACGAGGTGGCCATGCTAATGTCTGAAATCGTTGCAGAACATCATAAGAATAAACAACAAATAGAGATATACGACCCAACGAGTGGTTCGGGTTCTCTGCTTATTACCATTGGTAAGAGCGTTGGCCGTCACATCGAAGACCGTAACCGAGTGAAGTATTATGCTCAGGAGTTGAAAGAGAACACTTACAACTTAACTCGTATGAATCTGGTGATGCGTGGTATTCGTCCTGGTAATATTGATACACGTTGCGCAGACTCTCTTGGGGAAGACTGGCCTATTGAGAAAACAGGTCCAAATGCAGGGCGACCACTTTATGTAGATGCTGTGGTGTCTAATCCACCTTATTCACAGCATTGGGATCCTTCTGATGCAGAAATGGATGCTCGTTTCAAGGATTACGGCGTTGCTCCAAAGAGTAAGGCTGATTATGCGTTCTTGCTGCATGAACTTCACCATCTAAAGCCAGATGGCATTCTTACTATAGTGTTACCTCATGGTGTACTGTTCCGTGGCGACCCTGAAGATGATGGAGAAGGCAAAATTCGTAAGAAGCTGATTGAGAAAAACCAGATAGACTGTATTATCGGCTTACCTGCCAATATCTTCTTCGGTACAGGCATTCCTACTCTAATCATGGTGCTGAAGCAACACCGGCAAAATGACGATGTCCTTATCATTGATGCCTCAAAAGGATTTGTGAAGGATGGTAAGAACAACAAACTACGCGATTGTGACATCAAGCGTATTGCCGATACAGTACGTTTACGTTCTGACGAACCAGGCTTTTCACGCAAGGTGAGCCGTGAGACCATCCGTGAGAATAATTATAATCTGAACATTCCCCGTTATGTTGATTCTTCTGAAGCTCCAGAGCAATACGACATTTACGCCACCATGTTCGGAGGTATTCCTAATAGTGAAATCGAACTGTTGAACAAGTATTGGGAGGCTCTTCCCTCTCTGCGTAGGGATTTGTTCCAACCTGCAAACGACAAGCCATACTCGGTCATAACAACAGACGATGTTTCTACGGCTATTGCTAACGATGAAGACACGGCAAAGCTACGAGAGGGATTTGCCAAAGCATTTGATGGTTTTGCCGAAGAGTTACACCGCCGATTGATTATAAACGTGGCTAATGTGAAAGAGTTGAAGGAACGTTACGAGATTGCCGATGACATTTTCCAGAGGTTGGAAGATATTCCTTTAATAGATCGCTATGCAGCTTATCAAGCAATGAGTAATGGGTGGCAAACTATCGCCAATGATATTGAGACCCTTCAAACTGATGGAATTGATGCAGCCCGTGTAGTTGAAACAGCATACAAGCTAGTAAAGAAAGGTGATGAAGACATTGAAGTTCCCGATGGTTTGAAGGGGCGTATCATACCTTTCTCTCTTGTTCAACAAGTGAAATTCCAAGCTGAATTGCAAGCCATCAATGACAAAGAAGCACGTGGTGAAGAAATAGAATCTGAGATTAATGAACTAGTTGACGGCTTCTCAGACGAGGAGTCGCAGGAATACATGGAGGGTGATGACAATCCTAAGCTCGACAAGGCAAAAATCAAGAAAGATGCGAAAGCCAAGGGAGATGACATCGACCCTGACACCAAAGAAAAGCTGAAGCAGTTTGTTAAGCTGTGGGACGAGCAGTCAAAGTTGAACAAAGCAATCAAAGAGGAAAAACTGACTTTGATTGATAAGACTAAAGAGGCCATTGAGAATCTGACAGACCAAGAAGTAGAGCAATTCCTTCACATGAAGTGGATTGATCCTATGTTAGAGGGAATCAATGGAACGCTTACAGCTGTTCTTTCCGAACTTGAAAAGCAAATCACAACTCTGGCTCGAAAGTACGCAACATCATACAGTGACCTAACAGAACAACTTGCTACAGCCCAGACGGAATTATCGGCATTAGTAGCCGACCTTACAGGCGATGAGTTCGCATTGAAAGGCTTACAGGAGTTAAACAAATAAGAACCTACACGAATCAGTGCGAAATTCAAAAACGTAAGATTTATGACACAGAAGAACGAAATACAAGTAACGGAACGCATTGACGCACTCTTTGAGCGCATTGCAAATCTCATCGAACAAGCTCGTCAACATGTTTACCGAACCGTAAACGTGACTGAGGTTAAGACACGATTTGAGGTTGGTCGTTACATTTTTGAAGATGAACAACAAGGAGGACGTGCTGCATACGGAGCCCGCATCATGCAGAATCTTTCACAGCGTCTGATGGCAAAATATGGTAATGATTGGACTATTGATACGCTTACAAGGTGTAGAAAGTTTTTCGTTGCTTATAACAACCCAGCAATTTCGGCAACACCGTTGCCAAAATTACAATCTATTGAAGGTCAAGGCGAAACGAAATTTAGCAACAGTGTTGCCAAAATTCAACAGCCGAAGTTTGTCCTTACTTGGTCACACTATCTGGTTTTGATGCGCATAGAGAATCCCGACGAGCGCAGTTTCTATGAAATTGAGTGCGCTCGTGAGCAGTGGAGCGTACGCCAGCTAAAACGTCAACATGCCAGCAGCCTATATGAGCGGTTGGCTTTAAGCCGTGATAAAGATGAGGTGATGCGTCTTTCGCGCGAAGGTCAGACTATAGAGAAGCCGCAGGACATCATCAAAGATCCTGTTACACTGGAATTTTTGGGGCTGAAGCCCGACACAACGTATAGCGAGAGCAAACTGGAAAACGCCATCATAAGCAAGTTACAGAATTTCTTGCTGGAGATGGGCAAAGGTTTTTTGTTTGAGGCACGTCAGAAGAGGTTTACCTTTGAGGAACGAAACTTCTATGTGGATTTGGTACTATACAACCGACTGCTTCAATGCTACGTGCTCGTTGATTTGAAGATTGATGACCTCACACATCAGGATCTCGGACAGATGCAAATGTATGTGAACTATTACGATCGATATGTCAAAGAAGATTTTGAGCATCCCACCATTGGCATCCTGCTTTGTAAGGAGAAAAGCGATGCACTTGTAGAATTGACTTTGCCAAAGGATGCAAATATCTACGCTACTCAATACCAACTCTATCTTCCCGACAAGGCTCTGCTTCAGTCGAAGGTGAAGGAATGGATTGAGGAATATAACGAGGCTAACCCAGAAACAGAAAACGAATAGTGATTATGGCGAAACAAGAAATAACTTTGCAAGGCTTAGATGGGCAGTTGGATGAACTGATTCTGACCACCAACGATGAAACCGCCAACGGAAAGTTGGAGGATTGTGCCCGTATGCTGTTTCCACAGGAAGGAGAAACAACACCTCGACTCCGCTTCAAAGGCTTTGAAGGTGAATGGCAGAAGAAACTGTTGAGCGATTGTCTCGAAATATCAGATGAAAAGAATACCGATAATATTTTTGGTATTGAAGATGTCTTGTCTGTTTCTGACGAAAACGGTGTTGTCAATCAGATTGAGCATCTTGGTAGAAGCTATGCTGGAAAGTCTGTTAGTGGATATAAGATATTACGTCCTGGGCAGATTGTATATACGAAATCCCCTCTTCGTGCTAAACCATATGGCATTGTAAAACATAATACGGGCAAAGCAGGAATAGTGTCTGTGCTCTATGCTGTATATAATCCTAAAGAAGGTGTTGCACCTGAGTACATTCATTATTACTTCGATCCAGCTTGGAGGTTGAATGCGTATATGCGTCCGCTTGTAAACAAAGGTGCAAAAAACACTATGAACATAAGTGACGAAACAGCACTCACGGGATATATAATGATTCCAAAAGACATAGAGGAACAAAAAAGAATTGCATCTTTTTTGCAAAGACTTGATGATCAAATGAAGTTGCATCAGCATCAGTTTGAGAGACTAAAGCAACTGAAGTCTGCTTGTCTTGATTCAATGTTCCCGCAGCAATCAGAAAACACCCCCCCCATACGCTTTAAAGGCTTTGAAGGTGAGTGGATGGTGGATAAGTTAAGTTCATATGCATCAAGAATAACTCGTAAAAATACTAATATGGAAACAAGTCTTCCATTAACAATATCCGCAGCAGAAGGGCTTATTGCCCAGACTGCATTCTTCAACAATGTTGTTGCGAGCACGAATATGAGCGGCTACTATTTGTTGAAGAAAGGAGAGTTCGCTTATAACAAAAGCTACTCCAATGGCTATCCATTTGGTGCAGTAAAAAAACTTGAAAAGTATGAGCAAGGTGCATTGTCACCTCTGTATATTGTCTTTTCTTTGGCAAAAAGCATGGATGACGATTATATAGTTTATTTCTTTGAAACTGACTTATGGCATAAGGAAGTTGCAAAAAGAGCTGCAGAAGGTGCAAGGAATCTTGGTTTGCTGAACATTGGAGCAGAGGATTTCCTTGATATTAATATCACATTTCCTTCAGATAAAAAGGAACAAAAACAAATAGCATCGTTTTTTAAGAAGATTGATTCTCAAATTACAGCACAACAAGAACGTCTGGAGAGGTTAAAACAAATGAAAAACGCCTGTTTAGACGGAATGTTTCCACAAAATGGGGGGGGTACTTCTCGTCGATAAGATTCAAAGGCTATAATGGAGATTGGGCTATAGAAAAGTTATCAATACTTGCCAAGCCTTACTTCATATCAAACAAGAATATTCATCATCAGAATTTGTTATCATTAAGTTACGGAAAGATCGTGAAAAAAGATATACAGACAAAGAAGGGATTATTGCCAGCATCATTTGATACATATCAGATGGTAAAAGATGGTATAATTGTATTCCGCTTTACCGACTTACAGAATGACCATAAAAGTCTTCGTGTAGGTTTGGCTAAAGAGGAAGGAATAATATCGCCTGCTTATGTTTGTGTTCAGTGTGAGAATGTATTACCGGAGTTTCTATATCTCCAGCTTCACACATTTGATTTACGGAAAGTGTTTTATACTATGGGAGATGGCATGCGTCAAACTCTTTCATATTCGGACATAAAAGACATGGATGTCTTCGTACCTTCAATGGAAGAACAGCATTGTATTGTCACTTTTTTTCAAAGCTTTGATAAGCAGATTTCATTGCAAACTCTACAATTAGAGAAACTAGAGCAAATGAAAAAAGCTTGTTTAAAAAAGATGATTGCATAACAAAAGAAAATATAAATATGAGCAACGAAGTTAACATTCACCCATTTGAAAAGGAGTCGGCTTTCGAGTTGGCTCTCTGTCACCTGCTTTCAGAACACGGCTGGAGCAGTGAGGTATTGGTACAGCCTACAGAAGAAGAGTTAGTCCAGAATTGGGCAGATATCATCTTCGACATGAACCGAGACCGTGAACGTTTGGGCAACTACCCACTTACACCAACGGAGATACAACAAATTATCGACAAGGTGAATATGTGCGGTAGCCCATATAAGGTGAACAAGTTCATCAACGGCAAATTCGTCAGCATCAAACGCGACAACCCGGATGACACTTTTAACAATGGTAAGGAAGTCTATCTAAAGATATTTGACCCCACTGAAATCAGTGCAGGTCAAAGCCGTTACCAGATAGTGCGTCAGCCTCGTTTCCGTGCAACTCACCCATTGGCAGGTGATCGTCGTGGTGATGTAATGTTGCTCATTAACGGTATGCCCGTTATTCACGTAGAGCTGAAACGTAGTCGTGTGGATGTGTCTCAGGCCGTGTTCCAACTGAAACGCTATATGCACGAAGGTATCTTCAGTAGTGGTATTTTCTCTATGGTTCAGATTTTCGTTGCTATGACCCCTGAGAAAACACTCTACTTTGCTAATCCTGGAACAGAAGACCGTTTCCAGAAAGAATTCCAGTTCCATTGGGCAGACTTTAACAATCAGGAGATTTTCGACTGGCACCGTGTAGCCACCGAACTCCTGAATATACCTATGGCACATCAGCTGATTGGTTACTATACAATAGCTGATGACAAAGACCAGACATTAAAAGTTCTGCGCTCTTATCAGTATTTTGCTGCCAGCAAAATATGCGACGTAACACATGCCGTCAATTGGGATGAGCATGAGCACCGAGGCGGCTATATATGGCACACGACTGGCTCTGGTAAGACCATGACTTCATTCAAGTCGGCACAGCTTATTGCCAACAGTGGTGATGCAGACAAAGTGGTTTTCTTGATGGATAGAATAGAACTGAGCATTCAATCACTCGATGAATACCGTGGTTTTGCAGGTGAGGATGAAAGTGTTCAGGACACTCAGAATACTGTCATACTTGCGTCTAAGCTTGATAGCACCAGTAATGATGACCGCTTAATTGTTACATCCATTCAGAAGATGTCAAATATCAAGCCAGGCCCAAGTATTGATGCTGCCATGATTGAGCGTATTGGCAAAAAACGACTGGTGTTTATAATCGACGAGTGTCACCGTTCCGTATTCGGCGAAATGCTTCAGAGCATTAAGCGTACATTCCCACGTGCATTACTCTTTGGTTTTACTGGTACACCTGTTTTCGAGGAGAATGCTCACAACGAAATCATGACAGAAACACTGTTTGGCGATATGCTCCATAAGTACACCATTGCCAATGGTATTCCAGATGGCAATGTTCTTGGTTTTGATCCTTATCGCATCAATACATATAGCGATGATGAACTTCGCGAGAAGGCAGCTCTCTGTCAACTTGATGCTAAGAGTGTAGAGGAAATCCAAGATGACCCGGAAGCAATGAAGGTATATAACCGCTTTATGCACGAGCTAGAGATGCCTGACACTTATACAGAGAATGGCGAAACTCGTCATGGAGTTGAGCATTACCTTCCTAAAGACCTCTATCAACAAGACATCCACCATCAGGCAGTGGCCGCTGACATCATGGGCAAGTTCGACCGTGTCAGCAAGAACCGTAAGTTCCATGCTATTCTTGCCACACAGAATATACCTGAAGCTATTGCTTACTACAAATTATTCAAGACGCAATACTCATCAATGAATGTTGTTGCTGTATTTGATAACAATATAGACAACAGTGATGAAGGTATTGCTCGTGAAGATGCTCTCTTGGAAATGCTGACTGATTATAATGCAAAATACCAGACCAGCTTCCAACTCTCAACATACGGTAAATACAAAAAGGATGTAGCGAAGCGACTTGCGCACAAAAAGCCATATGTCGGCATCGAACACGACCATTCACAACAGATAGACCTTCTGATTGTGGTCACTCAGATGCTGACTGGTTATGACTCAAAGTGGGTCAATACCCTTTATGTGGATAAGGTGATGAAGTATGTCGACATCATTCAGGCATTCTCTCGTACAAACAGACTCTTTGGCCCCGACAAACCATTCGGAACTATCTACTATTATACGTTCCCATATACAATGGAGCGAAATATAGAAGATGCATTGGAGGTATATGTTGACCGTCCCCTTGGCGTGTTCGTAGATAAGTTGGAAGACAACCTAATGAACATCAACAGAAAGTTCCTGCATATTCGCGACATCTTCCATTCTCATGAAATTTTCAATTTCGAGCGTCTGCCAGACACTCGTGAAGACCGTCGGATGTTTGCACAGGACTTTAGCAACATGACCAGACTTCTGGAGGCTGCAAAACTTCAAGGGTTTGTGTGGGAAAAGAGTGAGTATGAGTTTAAGCATGGCGATACCTATACTCGCATCACAATGGAACTGGATGAGCAGACCTATCTGATACTTCTGCAACGTTATCGTGAACTGTTTGAAGGCGGAACTGGCGGCGGCGAAGGTCATGAGTTTGACTATCCTGTTGACACCTATATCACAGAGACAGGAACAGGTGCCATCGATGCTGAGTACATCAACTCCAAGTTCGTTCGTTTCATCAAACGACTCTATACTGATGGTCCAGGTAGTGAACCGACAAAAGAAGCTTTACAGGAACTGCATAAGACCTTTGCTTCTCTTCCCCAGAAGGATCAGCGAACAGCTATTCTTATACTGCATGACATTCAGCGTGGAGATTTGCGCCCAGAAGCCGGAAAAACCATTCAGGACTATATCAATGAATATCAGTTGAAGGAACTATACAAGCAAATCCTCATACTGTCTGAAGCAACAGGAGTAAACATCAGTATGCTTCAGCAAATCATCGTCTCTAACCCGACAGAGGAAAATCTAGATGACTTTAACCGCTTTGCAGAATTGCGCTTGACACTTGACCCTATCAAGACTCGCGCATTTATCACCAAGGTTGAAGGTACAGAACCAAAGGCTCGTATGGTGAGTGCAAAAGGGGCAAAGTTGCTAAAAGATTTCATCCTTGATCCAGAGCAGCGTGAAAAGATTTTGGCAGCATACTTGAATGACGATGTTACGATACAGGATGTCGTTATCGAACAGCCTTCTGTTGAAGAGGGATTTGCTGTATTGGAGAATCCTGCTTCAGCTGGTGAACAAGACCCAGAGTCTGGAATGACCATTCAGTTCATGCCTCATATCAACAAGTCTAAGGCTGAGATAGAAAAGATAATTAACTTCACCCTTGCAGGTGTAAAGAAGAGTATGCGTTCTACCAAAGAAATTGTCGAGGCATTGTTCTACGTAATGGACAAAGAATCGATTGAGGCTCTTGACGGTGTTGGCCTATTCCTCCATCGTGCTTTCATCAACCTGTATAAAGATGGCAGCACTATCGTAGACAAGTTCGTTTCCTTCAATCTGCTGGTTACTAAGTTCGAAGCCTATCTGAAGAAACTCTACTACTTGATGAAGAACGAAGAGGTGAAACCTCAAAATGAGGGAGAATCCGTAACGTGGGCTAATGTAATACATGATGTAAAACCACTTTGGCAGTTGAAGTATAGCACAGATGAAGCTAAACAACAGCTTTACCAGTGGTTACTCATGGTTAAAGATTGGCGCAATAGTGAGTCACATATATCACCAACGGCTTCAGAACAGGAACTTAATGCAGCAATAAACGTCATTGTTACCATGTATTGTTATGCGACAGGATCCTGTATCACTGATTTAGAAATGAATGGACACTATATTGAGGAAGATACAGATACTTCTTATAGTATGGTAGCTGAACCTCCGGTAGATTACAAATAAAGTTTGCGGTGATGACACAAGATGAGAAATGGCAAATACAGTATGACCAGATGATGGAGTTTATGGAAACCAATCACAGGCGACCATCTAAACACAGACTAGAAGAGCATGATTTGCTTAACTGGTTCAAGCATACAAAAAAGATGATTGCCAAGGGCGGTTATCCACCTGACAGGCTTGAAAAGTTTGCCAAACTCTTGGAAGTGGCCAGTAAATATCGTAGAAAGAATCAATATCAGTAATTGCAATTAAAATCAATATGAGTTACTTCGAGACAATACTCCAAAAAAGAGGACTTGAAGAATGTCCACTTCCTCTGTGGAAGTTAAAAATCACTGAGGAAGAGTTCAAGGAATTGAGAGATCTCCTTGAAAAAAGAACTCATGTTATAAACTTGAATAATCCATTCATAACAGTATGCAAAGAGGCCACATTGTTCTTTGCTGAGTATTGGCGTAGAATGTATGTTGACGGAAAGCATAGCAAACAGATGGTTTATGACGCACTGGAGTCAACAAGACCAAGCGTTAATTATTCGAACGAATTCTATGAAGCTGCTCGTCGTGGTGCAAAGATGCTGAAAATTGAGAAGTATGATGGAGGACGGGCAGATCCTTTGAATGACATGCTTTATCAAGGTGGACTCCCTATGAAGTTGGTGACGGCTAACATAACCAACTCTGTTTGGGATAGGTTCACTCGTGGGCTAGTAAATAGAAAAATCAATTTTGAGGAATTGAACCTTGGCCTGGTTGCTTCGCAAAGTAAGTGCATGAAAGACTACTGCGAACAGCTAATTTTTGGCGTTGAAGCAGAAAGATATCTTTTAATGCCGTTCTACTGTGCTAATGAAAATGATGTCTGGTTCCTATATCTAAAAGAACTTGCAAAACAGGAAAAGGTTCGTCGTCATCAGCTTCATCCATTCTCATTGACATGGGAATTTAGAATAGATACTGTAGAGAAGAAAATATATACCAAGTATATTGTCAAAGGACTTCAACGTCTTCCGCAAGTGTTTTTGGAAGAACAAGGAATTGACGATATTGGATTCTTTTCAGTTCAAGTAAGAAAGAATGGTCAAGCTGTTGACACTTTCGATTATGCTAATAATTTCTGTCGCTACCCAGTATTTAGCAAACATCCATGTGAGAACGGAGATTTTATCTCTCTCTTCCTCCACAATCAAGAATATGCTCATATAGGAGATGATCTTGATATAAGTGTACCTCATCTACTGTATAGGAATAAGGATGGTAAGTATGAATTAGGGAACCAGTTAGGAAGACAGGAGTCTATTATTCTTATTCCTGATGGTTGGAATCTTCAGACAGAAACCAATCTTGACATATATGAGTATAGTTGGGGAATGACAAAGTTGCAAGGACTTCACATTCCTTCCGACTACACGGATAATATCGTACTGAAAGGCGAAGATGGATGTATCACATTGGGTATAAATGCTCCTCTATATTGGACAGAATTGCAATCTTCACCACTTTATGTACCAGATGTGATAGAATCACTATATGACGCGAACAAATGCGCTTTTACACTTTGCTATGATACAGAAGATGGAACAGAGTCAAAACGTCACAACGTTCAGTATCGTAACAAATGGCAGAATGTTTGGACAGATACTCCATCTTTCGGTGAAATATTTGCTCGTGCAATAGATACTAATGGCAACTATGTTGCCCCTTTGAGATTCATAAACATTGGTGAAGGATTAGTTATCAGTTTACAAAAGGCTGATAAAAGCTCTTGCCAAATAAAGGTTTCATGGGCGCATGGTCATGTATCTACAACAGAAGGGGAAAAGAAAATCGGTGATGTTTGGGAAATCAAAAAAGAAAACTGCAACGATCCTCGCAAGATACGTTTCACCTTTACTCCTTCTGGAAACAGCAAAAACCAATTTGACATTTCTATAAAAGCTCCATTCAAAGACTTTTCGATTAAAAACATATATGGTGATGACATAGAAAATGATTGCTGGATTCCATATTCAGACATCGATAAGTATCAGTATCACCTGGTTGGACAAGATATAAGAGAATACACATATGGCAATGTCAGAAGGGAGTTAAGATGGAAGGGAGAAAAATTATATATTTTCGAAGATGGTCGAGCACTAAAGACCATCCCCTATGAGGGTAGTCTTTTGACATTATTTGATTCGCGTGAGGCCATACGTTCATTACTTGAACGCACGGCGCAAAACATGTTAAATGCAGAAGTAAATGTTCAGTTTGTTCTTTCAAATGGACAAAGAATCGCTTTCGGTATTAAAGAATCCCCATTCCGTCCTCGACAAATATCAGATGGCCGTGTTGTAATCACAGGTAAAAACAGAAAGCCATTCAAATTTACTGGTGTGCTTAAACTCATAAAACTGGATGAACCGAACTTGGAACCTTTGGAAATGAAGTATGATGAAGAATCGCAATACTACATTCTTCCTGAGAAAATTCGTTCATGGGGCAAAACCATATTGGTTGGACGCACAAGAGGACGTATATGTCCGGCTTTGGTTGATTTAACCAAGGACATGAATGGTTCATATCGTGCTGAGAATAGAGAGAATGCCATTCTCAATATTAGGGAAAAGTTAAATGATTCCTTGTTAGGCGATGAATTGTGGACAAGAATTATCGGCTGGTTCAATCGTGCCCAGCAAGAAGATATTCCAGCAAGTTCGATTCTTGAACTATATTGTACAGCTCAGGACTACAAGGCATTGCTATGTTTGGCATTTCAACTGTATGTAAAATGTTCAGACAATGATGAACGCGAGATTCTTAAAGAAAAACTGAAAAGTTTTAGTAATGACCTAGCCTTCCAGTGGTATTGGTTACAACCTTACCTGTCTGGCATCTTCATCCAGCTTCAAAATTTCATGTCTGATCCAATGACTCCTGCGATGCAAGATATCTTCATAAAGTGGGCAATGAGTCACGAAGGCGAAGACATGATGAAATATTTGAGTGCATTGAATGTTGAAGAAGAGTATATGAAGAATCTTGGCCAATGTTTATATGATGTCTTGACATCGTTTACCGAATGGATTAAAGACCTGTGCGTATCATCATTGATTGAAGCGTATGGTTATGTATCACACGGTCTTGTCGAAGAATTGGCTGAGACTATCATTAAAAAGCCTAAAGAAATAAGACTTCTCGAACTATCTACAGATGAATATATAGAGTCAAATCAAGATTACCTTGGAGATGAAGTTGGTACCTTCTTTAACAATTTCAATGAACAAGGAAAGGTAGGGAATGAAATGTGGTTATACAAGCGTGTTAATGCTGTTGTCGCTCATATACGAAAAGAAATAGACCTATTTTCAATAAACCCAAATCGGTCATTAGAAAAAGTTTCTTGTCATTTTCTAATGACCGCCATTAGAAAAATAGCTTTGTATATGCTTGATTCATAAATATTTACTAACTTTACCACGAAAAAAAGAATATACTCCGATGCGAAACTGTGACATAAAGTTTGTAAATAAGGAAATAACACCTTTTGGTGGTCTTTCCCTGTTCTTCAAAATGCTTGAGAAATGCCATTTTGAAGAGCATGTTATGCAAAGTGGTGTACCTCTTCAAGGTTCCAACCGTGGTTACAAACCAATCCAGTTGATATTGGGATTGTTTGCAGGTGTGTGGTGTGGCGCAAGTTGCTTTGGCCATCTTGACGTGGTTCGTTATGACGCTGCACTATGTGACCTATTAGGATGGGAACGTGGAGCAGACCATCGTGCATACCAGCGCTATCTAAACAAATTCTCCCAAGCTGTCAACCAGCGTGTTTTCGGAAATTTGTTCCGTTGGTTTTTCTCCGAGTTGAAGTTCGACAACTACACTTTAGACTTCGATTCTACAGTGATGGTCCGTGAGGGAAGTCAGGAAGGAGCAGCCAAAGGATACAACCCCAAACGTTCTGGACGACTCTCGCATCATCCTCTTCTTGCATTTGTTTCCGATGTAAGGATGATAGCAAATTACTGGCTACGTCCAGGCAACACATCCGCAAGTACCAATTATCTGTCATTTCTTGAGGACACGCTCTCAAAACTTGAGGGCAAACGTGTTGGACTGGTCCGCATGGATAGCGGTTTCTTTGCAAAGGAAATACTTGACTATCTGGAAATGAAAGGGTTACACTATATCATTGCCTGCCGTTTCAATAATCGCATAAAGTACAGTCTTACCCATGAACGCAAATGGATAGAGTTGACAGACGGATTGGAAATATCCGAAACCATCTATCAGGCAAATGGTTGGGAGAAGCCTAGACGCATTGTGATGGTCAGGCAAGAAATAGAGAAGCGCCCTAAAGCTGCAGGAAAGCAAATCAAGCAACTGGAGCTTTTTGAGGATGAGCAGGATTTCGGAAAATACCGATACAGCTGCTTTGTAACAGACCTTGACCTGCCGGCCAAGATTGTATATGACTCATATCGTGGAAGGGCGGATTCTGAGAATAGGATAAAAGAATTGAAGAATGATTTCTCCATCGATGATTTTGTCACAAATAACTTTTGGGCAACAGAGGCATGTGGAAACTTCATTGTAATGGCATATAACTTTATGTCGTTGTTCAGACATGCGCTGATCAATTCCAACAAGAAGAAATTTCTGAAGACTATCCGATACGAGTTGATATCGACGCCAGCCTATCTGGGAAGAACAAAAGACAAGCACATCCTATATTTGGCTAGATCACTAAAAACACGACAATCATTCTTATCTATATGGGAAAAATTAAAGGATTTCTCTTTGCCGTACGACACA
>ENA-OPNW01000640-OPNW01000640.1-human-gut-metagenome-genome-assembly--contig:-NODE-640-length-20536-cov-4.974171_pt1 | contig 20536 bp, 20 predicted proteins | sample MGYA00241540_ERZ501777 | MGnify/ENA primary metagenome ERZ501777 (study PRJEB25962, sample SAMEA2042615) | human gut metagenome | biome: human gut; feature: human-associated habitat; material: faeces...
TGTTTATCGCCGACGCGACTGCCGTCGGGATGTCGGCGGGCGAAATGTCGGTCGTCGCATAACGTGTCTCCACAGGAAACATCTTGCCCCGGCATTCGATGAGAGGAGCGTTGAGGCTTGTGCAGATAGACGACGTGTCGATTGTAGCCGACATGATGACAATTTTCAGGTCGGGACGCAGAATCTGCTGGCATTGGCGCGTCAGGGCGAATGCCAAGTCGGAATTGATGCTGCGTTCGTGGAACTCATCGAAGATTACAACCGACACCCCTTCGAGCAAAGGGTCGGCGATGAGCATACGTGTCAGAATTCCTTCTGTTATCACTTCGATGCGGGTGGACTCTGACACACGGTTTTCAAAGCGCACCCGGTAGCCAACCGAGCCTCCCGTGTGCTCCGACAACATATCCGCCATGCGCTCAGCCACTTGCCTGGCAGCGAGACGCCTGGGTTCGAGCATGAGAATCTTGCCGTCGGAGGGCAGGAATCCAGCCATGACGGTAAGCGGCAGAAGAGTGGACTTTCCCGCTCCCGGAGGCGCGGTCAAAACCACGCATCCGTTGGCGGTCAACGCCTTGTTGACGTCGGCAGCAATCTCAGTCGTCGGCAACGAGGCGGCGTTTCTGATTATGTCGTTAAATTCCATCATTGTTTCTGTCTGAAAATAAGTTTCGCCAGACCGTACACATAACGTCGGAATCCAGGTCGGTAATTAAGGATTTTGTCAAACCAAGCCATATGCCTGCCTGCTATTTTCACAACGATTCCCACATAGAGCATGGCGAACAAAGTGCCCACACCAACGATATACCATTGCCATGCTCCGAAAAACACATAGCAGAAAGCCACGGAGAGAACCACCAGCGAGCAGTCAACAACAATCTTTATCTTCGGGAAGTCGATGTCTGTCACGCAGCTTACCGCTACCGGGAAACCCTCGCCAGGCATTGTCACCGAGCCGCATCTCACCTCAAGGGCGATGCCGATGCCCAGGACGGTGCATCCCGCAATCTGCGCCAGTGCTTGCTCCGTTATGCCGTCGGGCAGAAGCCACGATGTGAGAGCCATATTCAAGTCGATGAGTGATCCGAAAACGAATCCCACCAGCAGCTGGAACAACTGAACCGGTTCGAAGCGGCGGCGCAGCACGGCAATCTGCCCAGCCACCAGAATGGCGTTCATTATGTAGGTGTATTGTCCGATTGTCAGCGACGGAACTCCAAGTCCACGTTTGCCGGCAGTCTCGAAAACGTAAGGCAGAGTGGAGATTACGCTTGATCCCAACTCGCTCTTTACGCATACGGCGACACCGAGAGTCATTATAAACAAAGATACAAGCAGCCATAGGTGCTGCCACAAAAAAGAGATTGCCCGTTCTTTCTTATTCATAGATGAAAAATTGTAGATAATGATAGTTTTAATGACTTGTTTGGATGTGGTGATGATTGTTGCAGAATTGTGTCGAAAACGACATAACAAAGTTACGAAAAATGCTGGAATAACCTTGAAAAAAATTGAAGAATGGCGCTAATTATCTTAACATTAATGTCGTTACGGTGACAAAACGGAAAAGTGTAAAGCGCAAAGAAAAGCGGGATATGAAGAAAAAGAACGATGCCCTTGATATGGAAAACAAAAGGTTGCAGGAACAGAAAGCCGAAGCCGAACAGGAACTCAAACGGGCCAAGAAAGAAGTACAGACCGAGAAACTGAAAGGCGCAGCCTCTACCGCAGCGACCAACATAGCCGAAAGCGTGGGTTCTCTTTTCAGAAGTGGAAAGAAGAAATCGTTGGAGCGCAGGAACGAGGATTTGCAAGACCGCATACTTGAACTTGAAGAGGAAGCCTGACAAAGGGAACAGCAACAAGCCGAACAGATACAGGAGATAAAAAACGCTTATGAACAACAGAACAGCAAACTGTTCGAGTTTGTGGATTTTGTCAAACGTTATTTTCCCTATGTGGAAAAGCTGATGCCCGTGATAAGTTTCCTGCGTGAACGTTTGGGCTTTAATGACGGGATAATCAGAAGACTGTGCGAGTTCAAGGAGGTCGGGATAAAAGGTGAACTCTATTCTTCCGAGTTTAACCGAAGTTTTGATACCCGACATTCCGTCTGCTCCATCAAACAGGATGAAAACGGTAAATTCGATTTCAAGATAGACGGGGTTTCTCACGTGAACTGGTTCAGAAAGAAGATGAATGAGTTTAGAGAAGCCATCGGAATACCGAAGCCAAGACAGAATAGAAGTATGAAGTTGTAAATCACAATAAAATCCGTGATTGTAGAATGTTGCATCACGGATTTTTTGTACTTTTGTAATACACAGAATCTCAATTGTAAAAGTCATGAATTCATTGAATAGAAATAACTTATTGTCACATTTGTGGTGGACTTTAATAGGGATAATGTGCTTATTGTTTGGTGGACTATATATATCATCTGTCATTCCAATATGCATAGGTGTTGTCATCATACTTTGTGGTTGGCTTAATAATTCAAAGAACAAGAAAGTCGCAATAATTGCTAATGTCGTATTGGCGTTATATACATTGATATTTGCCTGTTATACTTGTATGTTGATAACAGTAGCATCACCCAAGTCGTGGTTTGCTGTTCTTCATTTACTGATTACTATCATCAATATTTTCATTTGCATTAAGAATATCTATAATATTTTCTAATTATGAAGAAATGGCAAAAAATAATGGGCACTATCGCATTAGCAGCCTTGGCTATTCTCAATATTATTCTATGTGTATATTATTTAGAATACGCAACTTCAATATATTTTGAACCAGAAGGGAGCACACAAGATGCTATTGAAATAATGCGAACTCATTCACGGTACGCCATAAAAAATCTCAGCTATCTTGTATATACCAATTATATTGTTGCTCTATTCTTGTTCATGTGTCTTTGGCGGAAAGGAGGTAAAAAATGAAAAACGAAATATATCATCCTATAAATGTTATTGATTGCGAATGCTCGGTCAATTCAATCGACTACGATGCAACAAACCTTGTCATCGTTCTTGAGCGATTTGACAACAATCAGACTGTTGCAATCCGATTTAAGAATGTCTATGCGTATCGTGTCACTCTTGAACATTTTAGGATATGCGAAGTAATGGAAGGCTTGACTTCCCAACCATTATATGAAGTTAAAAATTCCGCATATCTGAGTGAAATGTTGATGACAGGAATGAGGGAATTATACAGCTCTTCACTTAATGTAAGGCACTATGCGATAAGCACGACTGAACATATCATTGACGTATTAACTACCGAAAGCTATATTATAGAATGAAACTGACCGATAAACGATTCTGGAAATTTTGGGCAATAGTGCTGATATGCACAATCATCTGCATTTTTATATTATGGATGAAACATTGGTTGGAGTTATTTGGTTTAGCATCCTTTGGATTTTGTTGCCTTATGCTTGTTGGCGGAGCGATGGCATGGAAACTATACAAAGGCAATCAATGGTGGAAATTGGCTGGGTATCTATTTCTGATTACAACGGCTATTTTTGTCATTGTACTATTCAGCTTTGTATGGAATTGGAATGATAACGGTGGACGCCCCGCGAATATTCCTACTGACGAAGGGTGTTATATTACCGCTAATGAACTGGTTGGAATCATAATGCTGTTATGGACAATATTCGCCCCGATACTCTCTTGTGTCATTTCATATATTGCCAAACGATTATTATGTAAAAACAAAGAAACTAAGAATGATATTTCAGACAAAGTAACGAAACCATGAAAAATATATGCAGTCATTTTTATATTAAAAATGTATTACCTTTGTATATACAACGAGTTGCTAAGAAAGCATAGTTGAGCAGAACGCTGCAAATGGCACAGTTTCTAAGTCATTACCTCAAAATCGGGCAATATACCCAAAGTTCTTATTGTAAAATGGATAAGGATTCTATTGCAAACTTACACAAAAATGTTGAAAACCCCGTTGGAATACGCCGTTTGTTTTTTTTTGTCTGCCTAAAATTTGCGGTGCCGTGAAAACTTTGTAATTTTGGCAGTGCAAACCAACGCGGATATTTTTAACCCTAACATAAAACTTAAAATCTATGACAAAGCAAACATTTCTTACATTGGCTTTGAGCATGCTCGGGGTGGCGGCAATGGCGCAGCCACGCAGCGCAAGCGAGCCAACGTTGCTCATCAAGTCTTCTCAAGGACTGATGGCACCGGTGTGGTCGCCAAGCGGCGACAAGATTGCAGTTACTTCCGACAATTATGACGGCATCTGGATTGCCGATGCCGACGGCAGCAATCTGCGTCAGGTGACCTGCTGCTCAGGTGCCGGCTACAAGATGCAATGGAGTGCCGACGGCACAAAACTGCTCGGCAGAACCAATGTGGTGTCCGACAATCGTGTTTTCCACGAAGTTAAGGTGTGGAATGCCGCCGACGGCGCAGAGACCACGTTGGTTGGCAAGACGCGCGAGCTTACAGGAACACCGTTGTGGAATGACGCCGAGCGCGTGATGATTTCAGGCGAGCGTGGCGCATCGAGCGTCAACACACGCAGCCTCAAGCGCACATCCGCGACAGCGACCGATGTCTACACAATGATGGTCAATGACCCGGCAGGTGTGGCCGACAAAGTGGCTTCGTTGAAAGAATTCTCAGGAGCGATAATCATCAATCCGGCATTGTCGCACGACGGCAAGCAGGTGGCTTTCCAAGTTCCGGGCAAAGGCATCTTCACATGCAATTCCGACGGCAGCGGCGTGGCTTACCTGTGCAAGGGCTCTCATCCGGCATGGCTGCCCGACAATTCGCTGATCTACACCGTTGTCACCGATAATGGCTAAAGTTTTACGGGCTCCGCCATCTATGCTGTCTATGTTGCCACAGGCAAGGCAGTCCTTCTGACCGCCAACACCGATATGATTCCGTTGACGCCAGCCGTGACACGCGATGGCAAACGGGTTGCTTTTGAGAACGCAAAAGATGCTTGCATCTATGAAATTACCCTAAAATACTGATAATCGATGAAAAAGAACAATATTACAAAAATGGCAATCGCTGCCGCCGCATTGATGACGGCATTCCCGGCTGCTACAACTTATGCTCAGAAATCAACAGGCTGGGGCGATTTCAAACTGTTTCTCGACCCGGGACACTCCGCAACTGAGAACCGTGGCTTGTGGGGCTATTCCGAGGCTCAGAAGGTGTTTAGCGTGGCACAGTATATCAAGGGATATCTGACGGAATATACTGATATGCCGGCAGAAAATCTGAAACTTTGCCGCAACAACGAGGTCGACATTGTAGGACTTGAGGAACGTTCCGACATGGCGAATGCCTGGGGCGCCGACTTCTTCTATGCTATCCACTCTGACGCTTCTTCCGACAAAAACACAACCGTCACTCTCTTCGGAGGATGGCGCAAGGATGGCAAAGAAATAGAGAAAACGCCTAACGGCGGTAAGGCTTTCGGAGAGATTCTCAACCCGAACCTTACAGGCGTGATGCGCATCACGACACGCGGCAACTGGTACGACCGTTGCTATTACGACCGTGCCCCTGAAACCCACGCCAACCAATATCCATATTTGTCGGTCAACCGCCGCACAAATTTGGCTTCGCTGCTCAGCGAGGGCGGCTACCACACAATCGCCTCTCAGCAGCAGTTGAACATCAATGCCGACTATAAGCGTCTGGAGGCTTTCGCCGCATTCCAGTCGATATTGAAGTTCCGCAACATGGCCAATCCAGAGCAGACATTCCTTGCCGGTATCATCAAAAACTCAGAAAACGATGTGCCTATCGACGGTGTGACTGTAAAGGTGGGCGACAAGACGTATGTTACTGACACATGGGAGTCGACATTTAAGAAATACACCAACAACCCCGACCTTATCCATAACGGATTCTATCTGTTTGAGGGACTTAAAGCCGGCGATGCTGTCTCGGTGGAATTTACGGCAACCGGATATGAGCCAGTGACAAAAACCGTTGTGATAAAGTCGAATCCAGCCGGACAGTCAAACGACAACGTTACATGGCTCGACATCACGATGACATCCAACGCACCTGCGAAAGTGGCGTCGATTTCGGTGGAAGACACAAAGGCAGTCAGCCTTGTTGACCCTATCGTCATCACGTTCTCGCGCAAGATGGACAAAGAGTCGGTCGAAAAGGCATTCTCTATCGACAACGACGGCGAAGTGACATTGACATGGATAAACGACTATACGCTCAGCGTCGACGTTTCAAAACTCGTCCCGTTGGAGACATACAACATCAAGATTGACGGCAGCGTTGCCAAGAACTCTCAGACAAACCAGCCGTTTGACGGCAATGGCGACGGCAATGGCGGCGACGACTATACGCTCTCAATCACAATGAAAGAGGCAGACACTACACCTGCGCAGGTGGTTTCTACCGACCCTGCCATCGACGGCGATGTGGCATACACGCTGCGTCCGGTGGTAAGAGTGGAGTATGATGAGATTATCGACTGGAACGAGGACAAGAACGCCGACTGCATGACGGTGATTGACCCTGAAGGCAACACTTATGCTGGCACACTGACTCATTCGGTTGTAAACGGCGCTTCGGTGCTGCAATATTTCTTCAGCGAAGACCTTCCTCTCGACAAGTGCTTCCTTGTTACAGTGAAACCGGGTCTTGCCGACTTGTCGGGCAACTTGACTGAAGAGTTCAGATTCCGCTTCCTGTCGGAGTACCGCCCTGTCGTTGAGTCGACCGACCTGCTTCCGCTCGACAACGTGACGGGATTCTGGGCTCCTGACGGCTCAGGCTCATCATCGGGCTTGACACAGGAAGCCAACTCGTTTACGCGCGCCAATATCGGTGTGCGTCCGGAAAGTCCTAACAGCGCATGCCTGAAGTATGATTTCGATCCTGATTTCGCTGCAGGCGTATGGCAAATCCGTGAGTATCACTCTTCGCAGAACATCGACGGCACAACCAAAGACGGCGTGCTTACGTTCTGGCTCTATGGCGACGGCTCAAACAACAGCGTCAGCGCTGCGTTGCGTGTGCGCACAAACAATAAGAACGGCGGCATCAAGTACAACTTGAAGCCGATCAACTATCGCGGATGGCATCTCGTGTCATGGAACCTGGCAAGCGATGAATACCAGCACTTCACCGGCACCGATGAAATCGCCGACAAGTGGCGTTTCGACAGCTTCTTCTTGAAACACGAGAAAGCTCCGGAACAGGCGTGGAAGGGAGAAATCTACTTCAACCAGATGCAGTTTGTCAAATTCGACGATACGGCAGTACGCAAGGCTGTGCTCCACGACTTCTCATCTGTCGAGACTTTGAAATCCGCCGATGGCGGCATCGTTGTGCGCTCGCTCGGCGATGTTGTGTCGGTGAAAGCCGATGGCAATATCCGCTCGGTAAATGTCTACAATGCATCCGGTGCGATGGTTGCTTCGGCAACACCTGCCGGACAGACTGCAATGGTTGCCACGGGCAATCTGGCAGGCGGCGTTTATTTCGTTAATGTAGTGGCCGACGGCGGCATCAAGACTGTCAAGATTGTTAGATAGTCAGGGACGCTTGATTGAATGAAAAAGGCTGGACTCCAATCGGAATCCAGCCTTTTTCAGTGTCATTTGTCGTCGTCGGAGAAGTAGGCATTCTGAAAGTCGTTTCCATTGAGGCGCACTCGCTTGTTCCATCTTTGGCGCGACTGCTTCTCGAAAGCGAACATATTGACGGTGCCTTCAATTGTGGCTTCAAACGTCAAACTGTTTTTCACTCCAATCTTTCCAGCCTCAAGCGCTGCATCCTGGTTTGCACCGATGTAGGTGAACACCCAGCCCTTTTTGCACAGGCGGTCAATCAGTTTTTTCACCGATGCGCCGTCCCACTCGATGGAGTCGTTTTCATAGCCGTCGGTGATGATTGTTACAAGCACCTTGTCCTCCTTGCCTTTGCTTTTTTCAAGGTCGGTGACCGATATGCCGATGGCATCGTATAGGGCAGTCATTCCGCGGAGCGTGTAGTCGTTGGGGGTGAGAGGCGATGTCTGCTCGGCAATGGTGTTGCGGTAGGCATATTGCAGAGGTTCTCCGCCGCTGGCGAAGGAGAGCACGGTGACCGACTGCTCGATTTTGTCGCTTTTTTGGGCTTCCTCGCGGATGGTTGACAGTGTTTCGTTGATACCGGCAAGCGCTTGTTCGTAGATTGACGTCATTGATCCCGATGCGTCGACGATGATGAGATTGTGTACTTTAAATTGTGCCATGATTTTGATGTGTTTAGTAGTTAATAATGCTTGGTTGTGTAATTTTGACGCAAATATAAAGACGAAGAAATAAACAACAAAATTTAATGCGTAAAAAATACGCAAATATACTCATTTTTAACTTTTGTTTGCGTATCCATGACACAATCGTGCGTTTTTGTCGGAAAATAGGCTTAAATTTGTATTGTTAAAAAATAATGGGTAGAAAATGTACAGTTATGAATATCCACATCCGGCTTTGACCACCGACTGCGTTGTGTTCGGATTCGACGGCTCTGGGCTGAATCTGTTGCTTGTAGAGCGAAGGTTGAAGCCGTATAAAGGCAGATGGGCTTTGCCGGGCGGCTTTGTGAGAATTGACGAGACGCTGGAAGAAGGAGCATTGCGCGAGTTGCGCGAGGAAACAGGAGTGATGGATATCTATATCGAGCAGCTGCAGGCATTCAGCCGTGTGGACCGCGACCCTCGCGAGCGTGTGGTCACGGTGGCGTTTCTTGCATTTGTGCGTCAGGAAGACTATGAGGTCATAGCCGGTGACGATGCCGCCAAGGCACAGTGGTTTCCGGTGGATATGTTGCCTGATTTGGCATTCGACCATAGCGAGATTGTACGTGTGGCACTCGACAAACTGCGGTGGAAGATCACCTATGAGCCGTTGGCATTCCGTTTGCTCAACAAAGAGTTTACGATGACACAGGTGCAGACCATTTACGAGGCGGTGCTCGGGCAAAAGTTCGACCGTCGAAACTTCCACAAAAAGATGACCGCCATGGGCTACATTGTGGCTACAGATGGTGTGGGGCGGCGAAACTACGAAGCGTTCGATATTCTTAATGAGTATTGTTGCAAAAAAATGCCGGTGTTGGCAGCGCGCGCGCCGCGCGGCAGCGGGCGTCCGGCTATGCTCTACACATTTGACGAGGCTAAATATAGAGAGCAGATAAACAATAAAAATGTTTTGTGATGGAAGAATACCATGTGAAAATAACCGTTGAGCGCGGCGGTGAAAGCCAATGTGTCAACACGACGGCGAAGTCGGCGATTTACCTGTCGGTGCTCGGTTTTGTTCTGGTTGGCATCCCGTATGTCGGATGGCCGTACCTCGCATTGTGTTTCATTGTTGCAATCAAGGCGTTGATGCGTAAGCCGCGAGGACTGGCGCTGTTGGCGTTGCTGATCGACTCCCTTTGTCTTTTCGTGAAATACGTTATTGCCGTTTCATAGCAACTCTCGATTTTAACAGGACACTAATGATATTGACAATGAAAAATAGCAATCTGAAAGATAGAATGCTTGGATGTTTGTTTGGTCAGGCCATTGGAGATGCTCTTGGTCTCGGTTCTGAATTTATGGACAAAAATGGAGTAATCAAGCATTATCCCGATGGGCTGAGGTATTACAGTCAGATTATTAAAGACGTGCATAGAAGCCGATGGGCAAAAGGGTCGTGGACAGATGACACGGATATGATGTTGTGCATACTTGATGGATTTGAGAATGGAAAATTCAATGTTCGTCGTGTTGCCTCCAATTTTAAGGATTGGTTTAATGGAGACCCTTTGGGAATTGGAAAACATACCAATAATGTATTGTGCATGGGCGACTATGTTGAACAGCCTGAAATGTGTTCAAAGCTGTGGTGGAATATATCTCGCCAGAAAAGTGCGGCAAATGGCGCATTGATGAGAACATCAGTAGTCGGATTGGCAACAAGTGATATCGAAGAACAAGCTATTGCAATTTGCAAACTAACTCATTATGATCCTCGCTGTGTAGGGTCGTGCGTGATAGCAACTGCCATAATCAACAATCTGGTGTGGAATGAAGATTTGTTGTCGTACGATGATATAAAGTCTATCGCTCGGAAATATGATGACCGGATTATCGAATGGATAGATGCTGCATATAACAGCCAGAATATATCCATGCTTGACTTGGATGAACCTTATTCAATGGGATACACACTTCGCACCCTTTCCGCTGCTTTATGGTGCTATTGGCACTCTCCGTCGTTTGAGGAAGGCCTGTTTTCGGTTGTGAACGAAGGCGGTGATGCCGATACGAATGCAGCTGTTGCTTGTGCCATTCTCGGTGCGAAATTCGGTTATGATGTCATACCTAAATACTATATAGAGAATCTGTACAATGAGCCAATGTATCGAAATGTAGTTCAAAATTTTATAAATCAGGTTCTCAACGCAGAAAGGGAGATTGGTTAAGCTGTAAAGGCAGAATTCATAATTGCCAATGGATATGATTGCTCTCAGCCGCATAAAAATGGATAATAATAAACATGAAATGACGACGGTTACTCTGAATGTGAAAAGGACGGGTAGATAAAGCGGTGGCGTCAAAAACGCATCTTTTTTCATACAATAACCAGTCGGCGGGGAGTAATTCCGATAAATATGTGTAAATTTGTGTGTGAATAAAAGGATATAACTATGTTTTCAGGAATAGTAGAGACTGCAGCCACAGTGGTTGCGCTGAGAAAAGAAGGCGGCAATCTGCACATCACAATGAAGTGCGACTTTGCCCCGGAGTTGAGAATAGACCAGTCGGTGGCCCATAATGGCGTATGCCTCACGGTGGTCGACCTTCCTGGCGACGGCACGTTTACCGTCACGGCGATTCAGGAGACGCTCGACCGCTCAAACCTCGGGTTGCTGCAGGTTGGCGACCTTGTCAACCTTGAGCGTTGCATGCCGATGAACGGACGTCTTGACGGCCATATCGTGCAGGGGCACGTAGACCAGACCGCAGTGTGCTGCGAGGTGCGCAACGTTGAGGGCAGCCGCTATTTCAAGTTTGCCTACGACGTTGATGCCGAAATGGCGCGCAAGGGCTATGTCACAGTAGAGAAAGGCTCCGTCACAGTCAACGGCGTCAGCCTTACGGTGTGCAATTCCCAGCGCGACAGTTTTGAGGTGGCAATAATTCCTTATACATTCGAGCATACTAATTTCTGCCGCATAAAGGAGGGAACGGTTGTAAACATAGAATTTGACATCATCGGCAAGTATCTCAGCCGATTGATGGAGTTTTCAAAATAAGCGATGATCGATTTTTATAAACTTGTTGACGAGCGTCAGAGCGACCGTGGCTACGACACTGAGCGCAGCGTGCCGCGCGAGGCGGTGATGCGCATTGTCGACGCAGCCCGTCGTGCGCCGTCGGCATGCAATTCCCAACCGTGGCATTTCATTGTGGTCGACAAACCCGAACTCCGGGCAGAAGTTGCAGAAGCCCTGACATCCATAGGAATGAACAAGTTTGCCTCACAGGCTCCATGCTTCATCGTATTGGTGCAGGAGGCGCCCAATTTCACCGCCCGTCTTGGCGGATGGATAAAGAACAAGCATTTCCCGCTTATAGACTGCGGTATAGCTGCGTCGTATCTCACCCTCGCAGCCGCAGATGAAGGCCTTGGCTCGTGCATGATGGGATGGTTTGACGAGAAGCGGCTGAAACGGTTGCTTGGAGTGCCGCGCAGCCGGCGAGTGCTGCTTGTGGTGTCGCTGGGCTACAGCACCCAGCCGTTGCGTCAGAAACAGCGTCGCGCGCTCGATGCCGTGATGGGCGACAATAAATATTGACTATGCAGAAGAAGCTGAAAAGTTGGATAGAGGCAACCCGACTGCGCACATTGCCCGTGTCGGCGGCAGGAGTGGTTGTAGCGTCGGGCTGTGCCTATAACGACGGCTCGTTCAAGTGGCAGCCGGCGTTGTTGTGCTTTCTTTTTGCCGTATTGGCACAGGTGGCGTCAAATTTCGCCAACGAATATTTCGACTATGTCAACGGCTCCGACAAAAAAGGACGTGAGGGATTCCGACGCGGAGTCACCGAGGGCGACATCACGCCGCGGGCAATGCTGCGCGCCACGTTTGGCACCCTTGCCACCGCCTGTGCCGTGGGCTGCTGCCTAATTCCGTTCGGAGGCTGGCAACTGATACCGATAGGCGTTGTGGTCGCTGTTTTCGCACTCGCCTACAGTGCCGGACCCTATCCGCTGTCGCGCGTCGGACTTGGCGATGTCGCGGTGTTGGTGTTCTTCGGCTTTGTGCCTGTTTGCCTTACGTATTATGTGCAGACAGGCGAGATTACCGGCAATGTGGCCGCTGCATCGGCAGCCGTGGGGCTGATGGGATGCAACGTGTTGATTGTGAATAACTACAGGGATATGGAGGATGACCGTGAGGCTGGCAAACGCACCACTGTGGTGCGCTTTGGACGCCGCGCCGCCGCCATTGCCTACCTCTTGTTCGGAATTGCCGCCGTTTGGCTGACAGCACCGTTGTGGGCAGAGAAGTTCTGGATATTTTTCACAGCACCCGCGATTTATTTGTGCCTGCATTACCACACGTGGCAACGCATCCGCCGCAGCCGTGGCGCAGCTTTGAATCCGCTGCTCGGCGCCACCGCCCGCAATATGCTGGTGTATTCGTTGTTGTTGCTTGCGGTGTGTTTGATATAGCATTATGACAGAATCCGGTTATATGCCCGACGACGCTGCCTCATTTTACCAGCAGTTGGAAACGCTGCTCGACAGCGGTTGGGGAATCCGTAAAAAATATGACGCGCTGCGCGACGTGTTCAGACGCGCGGTCAATCAAGAAATAAGCTTGACCAATTTGAATTTCTCGGGGACGTTTGCCAAATTGGACTATCTGATAAAGGAAAAAGGCATTCCCGAGGAAGAGTCGGTGCGTCTGCACGGCACTCGCCGCACACTCAACGCCCTTTCTGAAATTTCCGACTGGCAATTGCAAGATTCAATCGGCAGCGATGTGAAGTCGGCGGCGATGCTTGTTGAGGCTCTGCTTGGCGAGCCGATTCCGAAGTCGCTGCGGCGTAAACTGCCCGTCGACGACAAGCCACGGACATGGGGCAAGTTTGACAGCGGCAACCTGCGGTGCGTTGTCGACACATGGGACAACGAATATATCCACGTCACGGAAGAACGCGGCGGCTTGCCGCTGACCGTGTGCTACGGACAGCACAACGTCTATCTGACGCGCGAAGGCCGTGGCGACTGGTCGTATCTGTCGTTGCTGCTCAGACGCGGCGTGCAGCTCAACCTCGTGCGCGTACGCTATGACAGCGAAATCTGTATGCCGGAACTGATAATCTACGAGCCCGACTATCTTGTGAACGTCACGACCATAGCGTCGTGTTTCGAGACTTATGCTGAATCGCCGCTTGTGGCTTTGGTCAATAAATTCAAGCCGCAGCCCAACACCTTGCCCATACATCTTGGAAATCTTTCCGGGCAGTATCTTGACGAGACGGTGCATCGGAACACTCGCTCGTTTGAGGAAGGAATGATGGACTTTTTCAGAAACAATGCCATAGGACTTGTGGCATGCGACGCTATGCGAAGCCGGGAAGACGTGGCGAAATTCTATGCCGACGCGCGTATGCAGAAAAGCAATGTCGAGAAACTTATAGGCAACGACTTGCCCAAAGCCGTTGGCGGCATTGACATGAGGAAGGCAGTGCTCGAACCCACATTCTTCAGCGAAGTGCTTGGCATACAAGGGCGTCTCGACCTGTTGGTGGAAAAAGACGGCGAGGCGGTGATCGTGGAGCAGAAATCAGGAAAAGGAGCGTTTGTGCCGACCGCCTCGCCACATTATGATCCAAACCGTCCAAAGCCACAGGAGAAACATCTGGTGCAGCTGATGCTCTACCGCGCCCTGTTTGTCTATGAGTTTGATAAATATGCCGGACAGCTGCGCCACGTCATGCTCCTCTATTCGCGTTATCCCGAGGGCCTTGTGTCAACGGCACAGCGTCCGGAACTGATGCTTAGGGCTATACGGATGCGCAACTTGTTGGCATATAGCGAAATCCTATATGCTTCAGAGGGCGTCGGGATGCTTGACGGACTGACCCCTGAACTGTTGAATGAGAAAAACTCCAACGGCGTGTTGTGGACAAGATACACCTGGCCCGAGCTCAACGAAGTGCTGTCGCCGATACAGAATGCGTCGCCGTTGGAACGCGTCTATTTCTTCCGTTTTATGCAGTTTCTCGAAAAAGAGCATCTGCTGTCGAAGATAGGCAACAAAATCAAGGACAACAGTGGGTTTGCATCAATCTGGCTCGATTCGCTCGAAGACAAGATTGCTTCAGGCGGCATCTATTGCAACCTCACACTCGACACTGCGGCTTTTGCCGATTCTCCGGTGACCGACGTGACACTGCGGTTTGCCGATACTGATGCTGCCGACACCTCTAATTTCCGGGTGGGCGACATCGTGGTGCTTTATCCGTATAAAGAAAACACCGAGCCCAACGCCTGCGCATGGATGGTGGAACGCGGCACGATAGCCGATATCAGTGTAGACGGCGTCAGGGTGGCACTTCGCAATCCGCAGACAGACAGCCGCGTGTTTCCTCAGACCGACGGCATTCGCTGGGCGATAGAGCACGATTTGTTTGACTCGTCGACAAATGCCCTTTATGCAGGGATGCACAGTTTCCTGACCGCACCCATACGGCGGCGCGATATGCTGCTGTTGCAGCGCATGCCCGAGATCGATGCCGGCAGATGCCGCAAGGGCGACTACGGCGATTTCAACACCCTCGTGGAGAGAGCGAAGCAAGCCCGTGAGCTGTTTCTTGTGATAGGCCCTCCAGGCACCGGCAAGACGTCGTTCGGACTGCTTAACATCCTGCGTGAGGAACTGCTTGAGGCAGACACCAGCATACTGCTGCTGTCGTACACCAACAGGGCGGTGGACGAAATTTGCAGCAAACTTAAAGAGCAGGGCATCGATTTCATACGTATCGGTTCGGAGATTTCGTGCGACAAGGCGTATCACGCAAACCTTCTTCGCAACAAAATCCAGCAATGCCGCACGGGCGACGCTGTGGCGGGGACACTGAAAGACGCGCGTGTGGTCTGTGCCACCACCGCAGCGCTTAACTCCAATGTTAATCTGTTTAAAATCAAACGTTTCGACCTCGCTATTGTCGATGAGGCGTCGCAAATCCTCGAACCCCACCTGCTGGGGCTGATGTGCGCGCGCTCAGGCAATGCCGACGCCATCTCACGCTTCGTGCTTATTGGCGACCACAAGCAGTTGCCAGCCGTTGTGCTGCAGACCGAAGCAGAGTCGAGAGTGACAGAGCCGGAGCTGCTGTCAATTGGACTGACCGACTGCCGCCGCTCACTGTTTGAGAGGTTGCTGTCGTCGTTTAAAACTGTTGACGGATATGATTGCCGCTATGTTTATATGCTTACACGTCAAGGTCGTATGCATCGCGACATAGCCGACTTTCCCAATGAGGCGTTCTATGGCGGCAGACTTGACGTGGTGCCGTTGCCGCATCAGCTGGCGGCAAACACAACCTGCACGTCGACCGACGGTATCTGCCGACTGCTGCAATTGCGCAGGGTGGCATTTGTGGCATCGGAGAAGCCAGAAATGTCGGTTTCAGCAAAGACTAATCAGGTGGAGGCCGACATGATAGCCGCTATGGTGGAGAGAATCTTCAGGCAGGCAGACCGCTTCGACTACAGTGCGACGGTAGGAGTCATTGTGCCTTACCGCAACCAGATTGCAACCGTAAGAAACGCAATCGACAGATATGGCATTCCGGCGTTGCATTCCATAACAATCGACACCGTGGAACGCTTTCAGGGCAGCCAGCGCGACTACATAATCTACGGACTTACAGTGCAGCAGCGATGTCAGTTGAACTTTTTGACCGACAACGTATTTGAAGAAGACGGAACACTCATCGACCGTAAACTCAACGTGGCGATGACACGCGCCCGCAAGCATCTGACAATTGTCGGAAATCCCGACATCCTCGCCGGGAGCGCAGTCTATCGCAGGCTGATGGATTTTATGAAGAGCAGGGGCTGCTATTTCAATGTCGCGTGTGAAAAATTCTGCGCTGGAGATTTCAGCGTTTAGACGTGTCCTGCAAAAAGATAAACATCAGATATTGCTACTTTTGCCGACCAATCGGCGAAAAAAGTGAAGCGGTTAACATATTTTTGTGGGTAGAAGCTGAAAAAAGTGATAAATATCATAGGTTTTGGCTGATAGAGTGATTAATTTTGCATTCGGAAAAATAGAACTATACATATTAAACGCTGTTAAGAAATAGAAAAAATTCAATCTATAGGTATGAAAATTAAGACAGTTATTGGACTGACAAAGCGAGTGGCTTTGTTAGGTTTGGTTTTGGGTGTCAGCATGACCTCATGTGGCAAGAAAGACCAGCAGGGACAGCAGCAACAGGCTGCTCCGCAAATCGGGTTTATCACAGTAACCAAGTCGAGTGCAGATTTGGAAAGCGTTTACCCGGCAACGATTAAGGGACAGAAGGATGTGCAGATACGTCCACAAGTTTCAGGATTCATTACAAAGGTTTGTGTAGACGAAGGTCAGCAAGTGTCGGCAGGACAGGTGTTGTTTGTAATCGATCAAGTGCAGTATGAGGCAGCGGTAAACCAGTGCAAGGCATCCGTTGCGGCAGCTCAGCAGCAGGTCAACAGCGCTCAGATTACCGCCAACAACAAGAAAAAACTTTTTGAGAAAAACGTGATCAGCGACTACGAGAACCAATTAGCTCAAAACGACCTCGCAGCAGCCAAAGCACAGCTGGCGCAAGCCCGCGCAGCGCTTGTCAATGCAGAGAAGAACCTCTCGTATACAGTAGTGAAGGCTCCGTCGGCAGGTTATGTCGGCTCGATTCCAAACCGTGAGGGTTCGCTTGCAAGCCCGTCTTCACAACAGCCTCTCACCACAATTTCCGACATCTCAGAGGTTTATGCCTACATTTCGTTCAACGAAAAGCAAGTGCTTGAGATGACACAAAACGGCAGCGTATCGCTTGCCAAGGCGCTCAGCGAGCTTCCGGCAGCAAAATTGAAACTCTCTGACGGCAGCTACTATTCAGAATTGGGCAAATTCTCGACGATGACAGGTATGCTCGACAACACCACCGGTTCGGCATCGGTGCGCGTGGCGTTCAAAAACCAGAACGGAATGCTCCGCAGCGGTTCTACGGGCTCTGTTGTCATCCCGGCACATTACGACAACGTAATCATTATACCTCAGTCGGCAACCACCGAATTGCAGGACAAGAAATTCGCATACGTTGTTGACAAGGCTGGCAAAGTCACCGCGCGCCCAATCGAGGTGCTTGCAAACAACGACGGACAGAACTACGTGGTAACCAGTGGACTTGAGAACGGCGAACATGTCGTGGTTCAAGGTGTAGGCGTAAGCGTCCGCGAAGGTGTGCAGATCACTCCGGTCGACATGACAGGCAAGGATCTCAGCCAGGCAGCAGGCGCACAGCAGAAGTAACAGGAAAACAATAAGGAAAATTAGAATAAAGAGAAATGAAATTAGATACGTTTATCAACCGGCCGGTGCTCTCGACCGTGATATCCATCTTCATTGTGATTTTGGGTGTCGTCGGAATGTTGTGGTTGCCAATCACGCAGTATCCTGACATTGCGCCTCCAACAATCCAGGTTTCGACAACCTATACCGGTGCCGACGCCAAGACTGTGCTCAACTCCGTGATTGCGCCTATCGAGGAGCAAATCAACGGTGCTGAAGGCATGACATATATCCAATCAACGGCAACCAATACAGGTAGCGCCACGATTACAGTTTATTTCGAGCAGGGCTTCGACCCCGACATGGCTGCCGTCGATGTACAGAACCGTGTGGCAAAGGCACAGAGTATGCTTCCTGCCGAGGTGACAAGAGTGGGTGTTATTACGCAGAAACGACAGACGTCAATGCTGCTTGTGTTCTCGCTCCTTTCTCCAGACGGCAAGTTTGAGCAGGAATTCATCGAGAACTATATGAAAATTAACGTCATCCCGCAGATTCAGCGTGTGAACGGCGTGGGAGACGCGATGGTGATGGGTGCCGACTACTCTATGCGTATCTGGCTTAAGCCAGACGCCATGGCACAGCACAACCTTATGCCTTCCGATGTAAGTGCGGCTCTCGCCGACCAGAATATCGAGGCTGCTCCGGGTCAGTTCGGTGAAAACGGCGGAACGGCATTCCAATATGTGATGCGCTACCGCGGACGTCTGATTACTCCAGAAGAGTTTGACAAGATTATCATCCGCGCCGACAAAGACGGCAACGTCCTCTATCTTAAAGACGTGGCAACGATGGAGCTTGGCCGTGTAAGCTACGGCTTCAAGGGCAAGACAAACGGTCACCCAGCCGCTTCCGCCATCATCTTCCAGACTGCGGGCTCCAATGCGACTCAGGTTATCAAGGACGTTGAGGCAAAAATCAACGAGGCAGGAAAAGAGCTTCCAAACGGATTGGAATTCAACGTTTCAATGAACACCAACGACTTCCTATACGCATCAATCGAAGAGGTTATCAAGACCCTTATCGAGGCGTTTATCCTCGTGTTTCTTGTGGTTTACGTGTTCCTTCAGGACTTGCGTTCAACCATTATTCCGGCAATCGCCATTCCGGTGGCGTTGATTGGTACGTTCTTCGGACTTTATTTGATTGGCTTCTCAATCAACTTGTTGACACTCTCGGCATTGGTGCTCGCCATTGCGATTGTGGTCGACGATGCGATTGTGGTGGTCGAGGCGGTCCATGCCAAACTCGACGAGGGCTACACCTCGGCACGTATGGCTGCAATCGACGCTATGCGTGAGATAGGCGGCGCGATTGTCTCAATCACCCTTGTCATGATGCTTGTGTTTATTCCAGTGTCGTTCATGTCAGGAACGTCGGGCGTGTTCTATCGCCAGTTTGGTTTGACAATGGCAATCGCCATCGGACTGTCGGCATTGAACGCATTGACCCTGTCGCCGGCTTTGTGTGCGGTGTTCCTGAAACCTCACAAGGCAGATGGCGGCTCCAAGAAAGTGTCGTTTGTAAAGGCATTCCACGAAGGATTCAACCGCAATTATGAGAAACTGCTCGTCCGCTACAAAAAATGGGCAGGATTCTTCATCAATCATAAAATCACGGCATTCGGCGTTGTGGCAGCCAGCATCGTGGCGCTTGCCGCAATGATGATGACCACGTCGACCGCTTTGGTTCCTAATGAGGACACCGGCGTGTTGTTCTGTATGGTCAACATGCCGCCTGCAACGTCGCTTGATAAAACAGAGGCCACACTTGCCAAGGTGGACAAGATTCTTGCCGCCAATCCGGCAGTCGAGTCGCGTACGGAGATTCTTGGTTACAGCTTTATCGCCGGTCAGGGCAACACGTACGGTACGTTTATCGTAAAGCTCAAGGACTGGAGCGAACGTGAGAAAGGACAGGATGCAACAAGCGTGCTCGGACAGCTTTACGGCGCAGTGGGTCAGCAGATAAAAGACGCCACAGTGATGATGTTCCAACCACCGATGATTTCCGGTTATTCGGTAACCAGCGGTTTCGAGCTTCAGCTGCAAGACAAGACTGGTGGCGACATCAACAAGTTTTTCCAGATTTATCAGCAATTCATCGGCGCGCTCAACCAGCGTCCGGAAATCCAGCAGGCTTACTCAACGTTTAACCCGACATTCCCGCAGTATATGGTCAATGTCGATGTTGCCAAGACCAAGCAGGCGGGAATCAGCCCGAGCGTTGTGTTGTCGACGCTGCAAGGCTACTATGGCGGTATGTATGTGTCGAACTTCAACCGCTTCGGTAAACTTTACCGTGTGATGATGCAGGCCGATCCAAGCGCACGTATCTCACCGGAAACGCTGAATCAGGTGAAAGTGCGTGTAGGCAACGAAATGTCGCCTATCACCAACTTCATCACGCTTGAGCGCGTCTACGGACCAGATATTATCTCGCGCTTCAACCTGTTTACCTCGATTTCTGTCAGCGGTACGCCAAATCCAGGCTACAGTAACGGTGACGCCATCAAGGCCATCCAGGAAGTAGCGGCACAGACATTGCCTATGGGATACGGCTATGAGTTCTCAGGAATGACGCGTGAGGAGCAGAATTCATCAGCGGCGTCGACTGCAATCGTGTTCGGACTTTGTCTGCTCTTTGTCTACCTGCTTCTGTCGGCACAATATGAAAGCTACATCCTGCCGCTGTCGGTTATCTTGTCTATTCCGTTGGGCTTGATGGGATCATTCCTCTTTGCGAAGATTTTTGGTGTTAACAACAACATCTATCTGCAAATCGGTTTGATCATGCTTATCGGTCTGTTGGCAAAGAACGCCATCCTTATTGTAGAGTTCGCTCTTGACCGCCGCAAGACGGGAATGAGCATCGTGGGCGCCGCTATCGCCGGTGCG
>ENA-OPNW01000642-OPNW01000642.1-human-gut-metagenome-genome-assembly--contig:-NODE-642-length-20487-cov-4.001615_pt1 | contig 20487 bp, 20 predicted proteins | sample MGYA00241540_ERZ501777 | MGnify/ENA primary metagenome ERZ501777 (study PRJEB25962, sample SAMEA2042615) | human gut metagenome | biome: human gut; feature: human-associated habitat; material: faeces...
GCCGCGAATATATAGGGGGCGATGCCCGAAGGTCAGCGGATAGCAGGTTTTCAGTTTTCTGACATCATACGCCAAACCGCGAATGACAAAGATTTCTCGCTGGCGCTCGAAATGACGATACGAGAGAGTCCCCGGTTCCCAGTCACCAGTCCCTAGTCACCAGTCCCTAGTCACCAGTCCCTAGTCACTAGTCAACTAGATCGCCCCAATCAAAAACCCGCTCTGCAAAGCAGAGTGGGTTTCGTGCAAAAGCTCACTTTCTCAGTGCTTCCTTCAGCTGGGCACGGAAGATGCCCGCGCCGCCGTTTGCGGGATGGCGCAGGCCGGTGACGGAGAAGCCTGCTTCGGTGAGTGTCACCTCGCTCTTCCTGCCGATGGCAAAGAGCGGAAGGGGGCCGGTTAAGGAGAGGAGCTCTTTCGTATACGTGAGGCCGATGGCGAGTTCTTGATCCGTCGGTGTTCGGTTCGTGAGGAGAGCGCCTTTTTTATAAGGATGGAACGGGAAGATGTTCCACAAGAGAAATTCATCGGGGGCAAGACCGGCTTCGAGGCATGCGCTCCAAACGACGGAGTCGGTGGGCTCATTGAAGCCTTTTTCTTTCTGAGCAGTCTTCGTAATGAAGGGGCTGTCCATCCGGCTGGTGCGCGTGCCTTCACGGCAGAGGATCATCCGGCTCGTGACTTTGGGATGCAGGTTCAAGAGCATACGCTCGCAGGTCATGGCGATACCGGAGAAGTGTCCGCCCTGATAGCCGCAGGCTTCGGCGATGAGAAGGATCTTTGCCCGCCCGATGCGCAGGGCGAGGTAGTCCGTAAGCTGCTCTTGGCGGATGGAGACGGCGCGGGCGACTTCGTAGTCTGCGTCTGTATCACGCCATGGATTGAAGACGTTCTCGCCCTTGTAGGCGGAGAGAGCGGTGAGGAAATGGGTGAGATTGTCGTTCATGATGGGCCTTTCAAATGAGGAATGAGGAATTAGGAATGAAGGCGGCGGCTTCGCCGCAAGTATATATGGGGGCGATGCCAGAAGGTCAGGGGGAGCAGGGTTCCCATTGGTGGTTTTCTAGCATCGGCTATTTGACCGCGAAGGACAAAGATTTCTCGCTTGCGCTCGAAATGACGATACGAGAGAGTCTGATGTCTCTTAGTCTCTGGATCGCTAGTCACCAGTCACCAGTCACTAGTCACTAGTCACCAGTCCCCACAAACCGATAGATCGTTCCGGCCTTGGTGCTTTCTACTTTTTCAAAACGGGGAGCGAGCGACCATGCGTCGAAGAATTTGGCTTTCCCGTTTGCTACATAGAGGTAGCTGGGCCTATCAGAGGCCTTGGCAGCTTCTATGAATTGCTCTTCGTTTACGGTGGGGATGGGAGATTTCTTATCCCAGCGGGCATCGCGCTTTTCCTGGTCAAGCAACGGTTCATCAGGCAGGAGGCGTGTCGCGATGTCGCCTGTGTAGTAGCTGTAGCTGGCGGGATAGGTGAGGAAGAAATAGTGCTTTCCTTTCTCTTCCTGGATGGCACTGTCGATTTCAAAGGCGGATCGGGTCATCATGAAGTGGGGAAGACCTTCGGAGATACAGCAGAGGAAGGCGGACGCCGTGACCGCGGAGATGATGGTGAGGCGTTTGTATTGGTTCGCTTTCCAGCGGATGAGGTAGGCGAAGAGGCCATAAGCAAGGACAGCATAGAAGACAAGCCAGTTTCCTTCTTTTAGACGGAAGGTGCCGACAAGGAGCGCCGCCATAAGGATCAGGAGGCCGAGACCGCCCAGAATGGAGGGGAGCTTTTCGCCCCTGCGGATGCGGAGTGCGCCGAAGGCGGCAAAGGTGATGGCGGGGATGACGGCGATGTAGGAATAGGTGACGTACTTCGTGGCCATCAGGGTGTAGAAGAGGATGGTGCCCCAGCACCAGACCATGAGGAAGAGGTAGAAGGCGCCCTTCTCTTTCCAGCGCATTTTCATTTCATAAAAGGAAACAAAAGCCCATGGGAGGAGCGAGGCGGGAAGGAGGATGAGGTAGTAGTACCAGTGGTTGTCCTCGGGATGCTCGGAAGAGGTGGCGCGGAGGACGTTGTGCAGTCCCAGAAATTCATTGATGAAATCACTGCCGTGGATCGCATACATGCCGCCGTACCAGGGAAGGACGATGGCAAAGAAGGCGAGAAGCCCCTGCCAGGGGAAAAGGCGGAGAATGGTCTTCGGCTCTTTCATCGAAAGGCACCAGATGACAAGGAGAAGGCCGGGAAGGACGAGGCCGACGGGGCCTTTCGTGAGGCAGGCAAGCCCCGCGGCAGCGTAGGCGATCACCAGGTGCTTTTTGCTGTTTTCTGTGATGCCGATGTAGGCAGAAAACATGGTCGGGATGGTGAAGAGGAGAAGAATGCTGTCTGTGATGATGGCGTGGGAGATCACCCAGCACTCCAGCGAGGTCGCGAGCATGACGCCGGCCCAGATGGAGACGACATTGTCTTTCAGGATGCGCCGGAGGTACCAGATGAGAAGTGTCACGGAGAGGGCGCCTGTAAATACTGCCGGCAGGCGGGCGGCGAGGTCGGTGAAGCCAAGTGCGCTGTAGGATAGCGAGAGGAGCCAGTAGACCATGATGGGCTTGTCATACCAGTAGACGCCATAGATCTGCGGGGACATCCAGTCGCCGGACTCCACCATTTCACGGGCGGTCAGTGCGTAGTTCGACTCGACCGGATCGGTGATCGGAAGCAGCCAGCTGCCCCAGAGGAAGAAGAGAAAGGCGATGATGAAGAAGCTGATAAAAGAGATCAGGGTGCTGCGTTCGTTCTCTTTGGCAAGCTGCGCCTGTTTTCTCTCACGCTTTTGACGTTTTGTACTCAAGGAGACCTCCTGTAACTAGAACTGTGTCATGGTAAAGCGGCGTACCCATCAGAAAGCGCCGAAACATAGAAAGCGATGGTCATATCTCATGTCATGCATGCCTATCAGCTCGGACGATGATGGAAACAGCAGCTTCTCAAGGCTCTGCATGTCTTACCAGAAATACCGCTGTATCCTTTTCCCACAGCAGTCGAGCTTCTGCTTTCAGCTCTTCCGGCCAATGGTCATAGATCTTTTTCTGTACAAGAATGTAGGCATGATCCGGAAGGGTGAGGGCATTGTCTTTGCCGGGAAGAAGGACGCCATCGGCTTCATTTTTTTCCGTTTCTTGGCGTTTTCGTTCGTCGAATTCCGGAAGGGCTTTTCCGTAGATGTCCGTGTAGAAGGCGACAGATGGCCGGTAGAAGGTATCGATGTAGACCGGAAGTTCAGGTGCCTTTTCTGTTTCCGCGAGCGTCTCTGCAATGGCCTTCGAGGTGAAGAGGCTGGAAACGGGAGCGGCAAAGAGGCCCCAGACGGATGTTACGAAGAGGAGGATGAGGCAGGCCTGCGAGCAGAGGAAGCCGCGCATACGCCCCTTTGACAGCATGCGGATAGAAAAGAGAGCAGAGAGAATCATGAAGAGGGAAATGCCGTATTTCACTATAGTGCCGCCTGCGGGTGTAAGCGGCGCGAGGCTGATGGCGATAGCGGTCGTCAGGGCAAAGAAGAGGTGGAAGCCCATGAGGGACTTTGAAACATGCCCCGCTTCTCGGATCTCCGTGAGATATTTCCCTGCCAGAAGCGAGAGCGGAGGAAACATCGGAAGGATGTAGGAGAAGAGCTGCGTCGAGGAGAGCGTAAAGAAAAGGAAAATGAAGAGCGCCCAAACGATGAGGTAGAAGAGGACAGGGTCTGATCTCCATTTCCGTAAGCGCCGAAGAATACCGGGCAGTGTGCCGGTCCATGGATAGAAACCGGTGATCAGGACGACGAGGTAGAGCCAGTAGTGGTTCTGCCCGGCATGCTCCGGGCTGATGAAGCGCGTCACATTGTGATAGCCGAGGAAGGTATCGATGAAGGCATCTCCGTGGATCATGCCCATTGCCAGGTACCAGGGAAGCCCCACGAGACAGGCGAGGGGGATCCCCCAGGTCCAGCCCAGTGCCATGATATTTTTGAAAGTGAAGGATCCCCTGAAGATCATCCAGAGCCCTACGATGAGGGCTGGAAATCCGAAGCCGATCGGGCCTTTCGCAAGGAGCGAGAGACCGCAGAAGATATAGGCGGGGATATATTCCTTTCGAAGAAATGAAATGAGGGCGACGGTGAGCGTGAAGGTCAGCGTCGCATCCGTCACCGAGCTTCTGGCAAGGACGATGATCTCCAGAGAGGAGGCAGAGATGAAGGCACCGTAGAGCGCAGCCTTCTCACCTACTAGCTTTCGCATAGACAGGTAGAGGTAGGGCGAGAGCAGCGCACCCATCAGGATCGAAGGGAGACGGGCACTCGTGGTCGAGACGCCAAAGAGAGTGAAGGAGATCGATTCCAACCAATAGAAAAGCGGCGGCTTATCGTACCAGAATTCGCCATAGATGCGGGGAGACAGCCAGTCGCCTGTAGAGAGCATTTCCTTCGCTGTCTCGCCGTAGACGGGCTCATCTGGGTCGAGCAGAGGAATGAGACCGGAAAAAGTGCCGTAGAGGGCGAGACAGAAAAGGAAAAGTAAGATGCAGTTTTTATTGAGCTTCATGTTTATTCTTATGTTTCTGATAGAAATGGAAAGCCGCTGCGATGATGGCGCAGATGACGATGCAGACAAGAGCGATCTCCAGCTTGTAAGAGAGGAGAGAATGCCAGTTTTCTCCCAGCATGGCACCCATGTAGACCAGGAATATGGTCCAGGGGATAGTGCCGACGATGGTCAGGATCGTGAATTCCGGGAGGGGAAATTGTGCGATGCCCGCAGGCAGGGAAATGAAGGTACGGATCCCCGGAAGCAGACGGCCGGTAAAGACCGCAATGCCGCCGTAGGTCTCAAACCAGTTTTTGGCGGCGATCATTTTTTTCGCGCCCATACCGCCTTTCTGCGTGTGGCGAAGGATCATGTCGCGCCCGCCCTTGTAGCCCATGTAGTAGGAGGCCAGTGAGCCGATCAGCCCAGCCAGTGTGCCGATCAAGATCGTCGGCCAGAAGGAGAAGACACCCTGCGAGACGAGGAAACCCGCAAAGCCCAGAATGATCTCACTGGGGATGGGGATATTCATGTTTTCGAGCGCCATGCAGATAAAGAGCGCAAGATAGCCCCATTCAGAGAGAAAAGATATGATGAATTCCATAGATATGGTCCTTTTGAAAAAACAGGTAGAACAGGGGGCAGGATCGGACGAGGGCAGGCATTACTCACAGAGTCAGCCGCCGGGTCACTCGCCATCGGCTGTTCGTATTTCTAAAGCCTAGACCCTGATTCCCATCATCACTATATCAGATATTGCTTTCGATTTTTTAAATAAATTGTGGGTATTCGTAGAATCATATATATTCTAAACTATAGCATGGATAAAGGGGTGGGTCAATCAAATAGCAGGTTTGAGAAGGGCAATAGGAATTAGGATCGCGAGTGACTCGTGACTGGTGGCTAGGAATTAGTAGCTAGGGATTAGGTTTGCGATACGAGAAAATCGCTAATTTCAAATCTCCGCGGCGCTTCTGATTTTTATGCGCCGCACCACCATTTCTCATTCAAGCGAGGCTTTAAAATGTAATCAAAGGGGCACCACATCCCACGGGCTAACCCTGAACCCTGAACCCTTCTTTGAATATTTATTCAAAAAGCTAGAATAATTTGACATATGTCCGAAGAATTGATAAGATACAAACAGTTGGTTTACTGCTCTTTTACATATGTATAGAATATGGAGATGATCAGAATGATGAATAAAAAAATGAAAATTCTTCTGGCGATGGGCGCTATGGCAGCGGTGGTCCTTGCTTCCGGCTGCGGCGGCGATGCAAAATCCGGCGAGAGTGCAGCGAAGTCCGGCTCCGGCATCCCGAAAGTCATCCGCGTCGGCTCGGAAACCACGTTCCCGCCATTTGAATTTACCAAGGATGATAAATATGTAGGCTTCGACCTGGATCTTGCGGATGCGGTCATCAAACAGATGGGCAGCCAGATGGAATTCAAGTCCATGGGCTTCGATGCGCTGATCCCGGCTGTCCAGTCCGGACAGATCGATCTCATTGCAGCCGGTCTCGATGCGACACCGGAACGTGAAAAGCAGGTCGCTTTCTCCGACCCCTATTTCACACAGAATGGCTACATCATCATTGTCAGAAAAGACAATGATGATATCAAGGACTGGGCAGATCTGGAAGGCAAGAATGTCGGCGCGCAGGTCGGCACCCAGCAGGTGAAGCTCGCGCAGGAAGCCAAAGCCGCACAGGTAAAGCAGCTCGACTCGAATTCTCAGGCATTCATGGAACTGCAGGCTAAGACGCTTGATGCGGTTGTCATCGACCAGCCTGTCGGCATGTACTACCTGAAGCAGGGCGGTGACAAAGACCTGAAGATCGTCGGCACCTCCAAGGGCGCCAACGGCATGGTCTTCGCAGTGAAGAAAGAAAATAAAGAACTGCAGGCGGCGGTGAATAAGGCGCTGAAGGAGATCAAAGCAAACGGGACCTATGATAAGATCTTCGAAAAATGGTTCGGCAAGCAGGAAAAGAAATAAGCGTGACAGGATAGGAGGAGCGGGTATTGGCCCGCTCCTTTTTGCGTGCGTGCCATCGTGGACCGGAAGGACGGTTTCCTAACGTTGAAAATTTAAAGTTTTTAGAAAAACAGCACAGGATGCCAGATTTTATTGGAAATACTTGAAATTTTAAAGTGTAAAAATGGTCGGATTTCAGTATACTTTTAATATACGATTCTGCAAAGAGTTAAAAATTTGATCTCGGGAGGAAATCACATGAACAAAAATGTAATGAAATCAGCCGCTTTCGTTCTGGCAGCCAGTGCTATTTTCTTTTCCACCGGATGTGGTGGGGAAGCAGGGAGCAGCATGGCGACGCCGAAGAAAAAGCTCAGTGTCGCTGTGGAGGCCTCCTATGCCCCCTTCGAATATAAAGATGAAGACGGTCACATCATCGGCTTCGATGTGGACCTCATGAAGGCAGTCGCACAGAAAATGGATGCGGAGGCAGAGTTCAATAACCTTCCTTTTGAACAGATTTTCCACTTCGTCGGTGACAAGAAGATCCAGCTTGGGATTTCCGCCATCGGCGCAACGGAAGAACGTAAGAAGCACGTGTCTTTCAGTGATCCATACTACAGCCTCGGAAGCTACGTCATCGTAGTCCGCCCCGGCACGGAAGGGATCCATGGGCCGGAAGATCTGAAGGGTAGAATCGTAGTCGCCGAACGTGGTACTACGAATGAAATGAAGGTGAAGGAGCTTTCTCCGGCGCGCACGGTGATGCCTGACTACTATAAGGATGTCTTCAAGGCAGTGGAAGAGGGAGAAGCAAGCGGATGCAGCTATCGTGGATGAACCGGGAGCGAAGTACTATCTGGAACACGAAGGCAGAGGCAAGCTGACCACGGCCGGCGCCATCCCGACCGGAGAGCAGTTCGTCATCATTATGGCGAAGGATGACAAGGCCATGCAGCAGGAGGTCAATGCGGCGCTGAAGAAGGTCATGGAAGACGGGACCTATGACAAGCTCTCGCAGAAGTGGTTCTTTGAAAAAGCGGCCGATGAGGCAAAAAAATAATAGCTGGAGAAATGTTGAAGCAAATAAAAAGCTATGGTGAAACGGAAGTTTCATCATAGCTTTTTTGTTCATGGCTAGCCCATGGAGCGTGCTGTTCACTGATTACGTTTGAAAGGCCTGCTCGAATGAGAAATGTTGGTGCGGCGCAAAAATAATGAAGCGCCGCGAATGATATATGGGGGATGCCCGAAAATAGTATTCAAGTGACTGGAGGCTAGTGACTAGTCGCTCAAGACTCCGAATCCCTAGCCACTAATCCCTAGTCACCAGTCACGAGTCACGAGTCCCTCAAGGCCTTCATTTCAGATCCGTCTTGTGGAACAGGACTTTGATGAAGGCGGCAATGACCTCGGGATCAAAAAGGATAGAGGAGCCGCTGAAGATTTCACGTGTGACTTCAGCCTTTGTCTTCTCTGAGAAGTCCGGTGAGGAGTAGATGGCGGTATCGTAGTAGTCTGCGACAGCAATGATTCGCGCGCCGAGAGGAATATTCACGTTCTTGAGGTGCTTCGGAAAGCCGGTCCCGTCCCAGTGCTCGTGATGGCAGCGGATGTAGGGAAGAAGATCCTGACAACCAGGGATGGACTCGAGCATATTTGCGCCAAGCTCCGGATGTTTTTTATACAGCGAGAGCTCTCTTCGAGAAAGGTAGGGCGCCTTGGAGAGGATCTGATTCGGCAGGGAGATGAGGCCGATGTCATGCAGAAGCCCCGCATAGCGGATGAGTGTGATCTCATTCGAAGGCAGCTTCATATACACGGCTGTCGCAGCTGCATAGTTCGAGACGCGGACAGAGTGGTCGTAAAGCGCAGCGGATTTCAGACGCAGCAGGTCTGCAAAATGTAGAGTGATGGTTTCGAGCATGTTTTGCGTTTCCCGGAAAGAGATCGGGTTTTGAAAGAGAGACGAACTATACATGGTGGTTCCTCTGTGAAAAAGGGTTAAAGGTTCAGGGTTCAGGGTTAGCCCTTGGGGCGTGCCGCCCCCCTTGATTGTAGATGAAAGTCTCGCATGAATGAGAAATGAGAAATGAGAAATGAGAAATGAGAAATGAGAAATGAGAAATGCGAAATGGTGGTGCGGCGCATAAAAAATCTGAAGCGCCGCGAAGTATAAGAAATATAAGAAGTATAAATAATGGCGATGCCATGAGCTGGCATTCCAGTCACTAGTCACCAGTCACTTGAGACTCCTAATCCCTAATCCCTAGCCACTAATCCCTAGCCACTAATCCCTAGCTACCAGTCACAAGTCACTTGTTTTTTTCCATCCAATGGCTCATGTAAGAGCATTCGGAGTGGACGATATAGTGATGGCGGATGGCCCATTCATAGAAGGCAGAAGCCAGCTTTCCGGCGATGCCGCGTCCGGCGAGGGCATCGGGGACTTTTGTATGGGTGACGGTGAGAATATTTCCCGCGCAGGTATACTCCATATAGGCGGTTCCTTTCGGGTCTTCCTGTAGAAATCGACAATGGGCTTCATCATGGATAATCATAAGAAGGACCTCCTGTTTTCTGCAAAAGACACAATGAACATTGTACACAATTTAAGGACAAAGGTCAAAGAAAATCTGAAAAATATGTAAATCCCATCAGGTATGGTATAATTGGTGCCAGAGGCGGCAGCAGGCGGATCTCTGGCGAATACGCTGTATTTCAGCTGGATTCCGTTTCCTGCTCCGTATGCTGACCCTCGGGCTATCATACTATATATATGCTGCTGGTGAGGTAATTGCACAACAATTATAATTATTATACTATAAATAGTTCTGCTTTTCATCACAGGTAAAATCTATAAATACGTACGAATCTTTCAATATCGGAGGAGAGTGCTTATGAGCGATATCATTTATTTTCTGCATCACAGCGGATTCATCTATGAAAATGAGACAAGCCTTCTTGTTTTTGATTTCTACAAAGACCCGGAGGACCGGCTGGAGACTCTTCTTAAGGATTCTAAGAAGAAATTGTATTTCTTCGTGAGTCATTACCATGCCGATCATTTCAACCGCGATATACGAAGGTGGGAAGAGCGGGCAGAGGCCTACATCATGCATAAGAACTGCTGGCTGACGATGGATAGGGAAGAAAAGAAGCATCTTATGGTCCCCGGAGATACGCTGACGATCGGCGATCTGACGGTCACTATGTATGGCTCGACAGATGAGGGGGGCTCGTTTCTGGTCAAAAGCGGGGGCAAGACGATCTTCCACGCGGGAGATCTGAACTGGTGGCACTGGGCCGGCGAACCGGCGGCGGATAATCTGGCCGCCAGGCGGGATTTCTTCCATGAGCTGTCCCGTTTTTCCGAAAGACAGGTCGATGTGGCCTTTTTCCCGGTGGATGCTCGGCAGCAGGCGGCCCGCGAGTGGGGCGTCATGGCATATCTTGAAAGGGTAGAGCCGAAGCTCCTCGTCGCGATGCATGCTTTTGGCAAGCGCTGGCTTCCCTCTTATGAATTTCTCTGGCATTATCCGGAACAGAAGCTCTGGATCCCCGAAAAGGATGGAGATGTCAAGGAGGCGGAGTCTTAGCCCTGGCGATCTCTGATCTTGGTTTAAGGAAATGCTGAACGGATCAGCATTTCCTTACCTTTGACACGAAGGATTATATAACCGGCATGGGAGGAACTTTATGACAAACGGCTGGATGTGGATCATTGGCATTATGCTGATTGGCGGATTCATCCTGCAGATGACGCCGCTCATGTTTTATCTGTACGCGGTCTTTGGTGTGCATCTCTCTATCCTTTTGATCTCGTACCTGATCCTTCGAAGAGAGCGGGGCATCGATCTGCGGGCGAATATGCTCTTCATGCTGGGGCTTACGGTGATCAATATCATGACGGATCTTGGGATCATGAATTACCATATGTCCTGGGCAGCGGTGGCGGCTCTTTTTGTATGGTCTCTCTTCGGGGGAGGCAGAAGAGGCTAGGTGCTGGTGACTTGTGATGAGTGGCTAGGGATTAGGAGCCCCGAGTGACAAGTGACTGGTGACTAGAGATTAAAAGCAAGCGGTGATTGAAATAGCGCAGTTAGAACACTGACAGTTCTGCAAGAAAGATCTCTACTACGCTCGAGCTGACGACGGCGCGAAGCGCTATCAAAATTCTGCGGCACTTCTGATTTTTATGCGCCACCACTCCTAACTCCTAACTAGAAAGCGTGACGTTTTCAAATGGAATCAAAGGGCGGCACGCCCTACGGGCTCCCCTGCTCTCTATCTCAACCTTGACAATAAAAAATAAACATTTTAGAATTAAAGCAGTACTGAATCATCGTGATACGATGCCCGTCGTATGTGCAGCGTCCCCGATGGATCAGCATGCAAGCTGCAAGCCCAGTGAGAACTCCGCGAGCGGAGGGATTCTTATTATAGATAAAGGCCATCTGTCAGCCTTTTCGCCATCATCACCTGCTGTAATTTTTTGCAAAGGATGTTTTGTATCATAGGAACCTTTTCTCTTGAAGGATGAAAGACCATTTACCACGGCCTGCACTTTCCGGCGTGTCCGGAGCTACGTATTTCCTGTCTTAAAATAATAAAATCAGAAAGAGAGAGGTGAACCATTTGACACTGGATGAAGTTTTACTCTACGTCATTCTCTGTGGTATCGCAGCGGCTGTCTGCGGTATGGGGATCGGTTACCTGCTGCGCAAGCGTATCGCAGAAGCCCGGATCGGTTCTGCAGAGGAAAAAGCGAAGCAGATCGCAGAGGATGCGAAAAAGATGCTGGATACAGCGTCTCGTGAAGCGGAGACGCTGAAGAAGGAAACCTTGGTACAGACCCGTGAGGAGATCCATAAGCTCCGCGAGGATATGGAAAAGGAAAATAAGGATCGCCGCGATGAGCTGGCGAAGTACGAGCAGCGTCTGGTACAGAAGGACAATAATCTGGATCAGCGCAGCAGCAATCTGGAACAGCGCGAATCACAGCTGGACCGCAAAGAAAATCAGGTCAAGGCCCAGAAAGAAAAAGTCGATGCCCTGTATGTGTCCCAGCAGGCGAAGCTGGAAGAGATCTCCCAGCTGTCCCGTGAACAGGCGAAGGAAATGATCCTGTCCCGTGTGGATGAGGAGCTGACGCATGAGAAGGCGGTCCGCATCCGTGATGCGGTCGAGGAAGCCAAGAGCAGTGCGGATACTAAAGCGAGAGAGATCATCGCGGCTGCCATTCAGAGAAATGCGGCCGATACCGTATCAGAGACCACGGTTTCCGTCGTGGCTCTTCCGAATGAAGAGATGAAGGGACGCATCATTGGTCGTGAAGGCAGAAATATCCGTGCCATCGAAACGCTGACCGGCGTCGATCTCATCATTGATGATACTCCGGAAGCGGTCATCCTGTCGTGCTTTGATCCGATCCGCCGTGAAGTCGCGCGTCTTGCGCTGGAAAGTCTTGTCAAGGATGGCCGTATCCATCCGGCCCGCATCGAAGAGGTCGTGGCGAAGACGAAGAAAGAAGTGGATAAGGCGATCCGTGAAGCCGGTGAACAGGCTGTCATGGAATGCGGCATCCGCGGTATGAATCCTGAACTGATCAAGACGCTTGGCCGTCTGAAGTATCGTACCAGCTATGGGCAGAATGTCCTGCAGCACTGCATTGATACCTCCTATTTCTCCGGCATCCTGGCGGCTGAAGTGGGAGCCGATGTAGAGCTTGCCAGAAGAGCGGGGCTGCTTCATGATATCGGCAAGGCTGTCGATCGGGAACAGGAGGGGACGCATGTAGAACTCGGCGTGGAGCTCGCTCAGAAATACCATGAATCGCCGCAGGTCATCAATGCCATTGCTTCCCATCATGGGGATACAGAGCCGACTTGTGTCGAGTCTGTACTGGTCGCTGCGGCTGATGCGATCTCCGCTGCCCGTCCGGGTGCCCGCCGAGAGACATTGGAAAACTATATCAAGAGACTCACGAAGCTCGAAGATATTGCGAAATCCTTCCCGGGCGTGGCCAGCTGCTATGCCATTCAGGCAGGACGTGAGTTGCGTGTCATCGTGAAGCCGGAGAAGGTCAATGAGGATCAGGCCGTCATTCTGGCGCATGATATTTCCCAGCGGATCGAAAAGGAACTCCAGTATCCGGGGCAAGTCAAGGTGGTCGTCATCCGCGAGACCCGCGCGACGGATATTGCGAAATAATGCTTACCAAAAGAAGCTGCTTCGGCAGCTTCTTTTTCTTTTTGGGGGCAGGTATGTTATAATGAGGAACACATTAGGAGGGGGACTCTGGCGGACGGGGAGCAGGGAGCGGACTCAGATCTTGTTTCCGTTGGTTCCAGCGGGCTTGATAGACAAAAAAGACAGATCGTGTGATAGATTTCACAGAAATGAATAGAGGTACTCATCATGGATAGAGAAGACTTGGATCAGCAGCTGAAAGAGCATGGGGAAGCCATGCAGAAAGAGATCACTGGATCCCGCAAGGGACGGATGAAGCTCTTCGCCGCAGCACTTGCTCTGCTCGTCATCGGAAGCGCGGGAGGCTGCTTCTTCGGCGAGTTCCCCCAGATCCCGAAGAGGGACGCTTCTTCCTCGTACCAGGTACCGCAGGGGGCGGATAAGAAGCTGCAGGAGCTGCCGGCCATCCGCAATACGGCGATCGTGCAGGCGGTGAAAGAGGTCGGGCCGGCGGTCGTTGGCATCACGACCAAGGTATATGATCGCGATATGTTTAACCGCCGCGTCGAAGTCGGGCAAAGCGTAGGATCGGGTGTGGTCTTTGACAAGAAAGGCTACATCGTGACGAATAACCACGTCGTCTCCGGCAGCAAGGAGGTCAATGTCTCGCTTTCTTCCGGAAAGACAGTTTCCGGCAAAGTGGTGGGGACGGATCCGTCGACCGATCTTGCTGTCGTCAAGATCGAAGGCAGTGACGATCTCCCCGTAGCTTCTTTGGGAGACTCTGATGGCCTGCAGGTCGGAGAAACGGCGATCGCGATCGGGAATCCATTGGGTCTTGAATTTCAGGGAACCGTAACAGTAGGCGTCATCAGCGCATTGAACAGAAGCCTCGATGATATCGACCAGCGTTTCAAGCTCATTCAGACCGATGCAGCCATCAATCCGGGCAACTCCGGCGGGGCACTCGTCACTGCTGATGGAAAGGTCGTCGGGATCAATAGCGCGAAGATCGCGAAAGAAGGGGTCGAAGGCATGGGCTTTGCCATCCCGATCAATCAGGCAAAGGGCATCATCTCGCAGCTCATAGACCATGGCAAAGTGACGCGCGCCTATCTTGGCGTGTATGCAGCAGACAAGGACATTGCCGCCCGCTACGGTTACAGCTGGGATCACGAGAAGGGAGTCCTCGTCATGAAGATCGCGGCCAGGAGCCCGATCAGCCTGACTGACATTGAGCCGGGAGACTACATTCTTGCGATCGATGGGAAGGAATGCAATACTATGAAGGAGATGCGGGAAATCCTCGATACTCATAAGCCGGGGGAAAAGATCTCCATCACCTACGAACACCAGGGAAGAGAAGCCAAGGCGGATGTCCTTCTTGCGGCTGCACCGGAGAGTAATAAGTAAGGAAACGATCTGACGAGCGATTTCCTGTCGAAAAAGAGGTCCTATGGACATGGCCTTGGGGTTTGGGGGCATCATTCTGCTTGCAGCATCGGTTTGCAGAAAAGGAAGAACTATGAAATTTACACTGCTTGCCATCGGCAAAATCAAAGAAAAATGGATGCGGCAGGGCATCGAGGAGTACGTGAAGCGCCTGAAGCCGATCGCACCTCTGGAGATCATCGCACAGGATGAAGAAAAAATGCCGGAGAATCCATCTCCTGCCATGAAGGAAAGGGTGATGGAGAAAGAAGGAGAGAAGATGCTGAAGTATCTCTCTGACGATGACTGCCTTGTGCTGCTTGATCTCAGAGGGGATCCCATGTCCTCGGAAGGATTGGCAGACTGGATCTCACGGCGTATGGTCACCGGGACGAGCCATTTCTACTTCATGATCGGCGGTCCCTATGGGAATGGGAAGAACATCCGGCATCGGGCGGATCTCAAGATCTCCATCAGTGCCATGACTTTTACGCACCAGATGGCACGCCTGATCCTCTCCGAGCAGCTCTATCGCGCGATGAAGATCATACGGCATGAACCGTACCATCTATAAAGAGGCTTCCCGGGAAAATCATTTCTCAAGAACCGATGCCTTCTTCGCCAGCCCTCCTATTGCAGTTCCGGCTCGAAAGAATTAAAATATAAATAGAGAAAGTGTTTTCCTCATTTGTCTGAGAATGAGCCGATTTTTCGTATTTCCTGCAAGGAGGCCTTATCATGAAATCTATGAAAGCGAAAGACTTTATGACGAAGTATGTGTTCACGGTATCACCGGATACGACCGTACAGGAGCTGGTGGGACTTTTCGTGACGCACCCCGTGTCTGCGATCCCGGTCGTGGGAGATGATAATGAGCTTCTTGGCATTGTTTCCGAGGGGGACCTTCTGTACAAGAAGGTGCAGCCGAAGATCCCGCCGCATGTCGATGTGCTGGGCGGCACGGTGTACTACTGCGGTTTTGGCCGGTATGAGAAATCCTTCAGGAAGCTGCTCGCAACGACTGCAAAGGATATCATGACGACGGATGTGCGCTGTGTCACGCCGGAGACGGACATGGAGGCTATCACGACACTCATGGTGGATCACCATCTGAAGACGGTGCCTGTCGTACAAAAGGCGAAGATTAGCGTGGAGCGTGAGGGCGAGCAGCCGCCGGCGCGTCTCGTCGGGATCATCACGCGTCATGATATCCTGGGGGCTATCGCAGCAACGCAGGTCGAAGAGCATATGAAAAACAGGGAATAGCGTGCTGCTTTTCCTTGCAGGTAAAAGAGAAGGCCGATGGGACTTCTCTTTTTACTTGTGTGCGTTCCCTGTCAATTCTTTTGCGGGCATAGTATAATAAGGAGAATGTATGTATGAGCGGCCGGTGGATCGTCACTGGCGACAGATAGCTGCGGATCCTTGCGTGATTCGCTTTTACAATGGGAGAGGCACTCATGATGAGAAAATTATTTAACGCGCTGAGCCAGCTACATCGAGGCGTCCTCATCTGTGGTGGTTTTGCAGCCTTCATGCTGTTTGGGGCGCTCCTCCTCATGCTGCCCATCTCGCAGACAGGAACGAAGGAAGTCTCCTTCCTGGATGCCCTCTTCATGTCTGTCAGTATCGTCAGCGTGACGGGGATGAGCATGTTTGATCTGAAGACTGACTTTACCATATTCGGGCAGCTGGTCGTGCTCTTTCTGATGCAGGTGGGCGGTCTGGGGATCATGACGATGATGGCCATGGTCGGCATTTCCCGGGGGCGGAAGATCCGCCTGCAGGAGAGGCTCCTTATCCGGGATTCCTTCAATCTGCAGACACCGTCTGGTATGGTGATGCTGGTGCGAAAGATCATCCTGATGACGCTTTCTATCGAGTTTTGTGCCGGTACCATCCTTGCGGCCTATTTCTTCACACAGAATGGATGGATCGGCATTTATCAGGGCTACTGGCATGCGGTCTCTGCCTTCACGAATTGCGGTATGGATATCATGGGAAATGATGTCGGATTCGCCGGGATGGCAGCCAATCCGCTGGTCAGTACCGTTGTCTGTATCTCGATGTTTCTGGGAGGCGTAGGCTTCATCGCGCTGGATGATCTTTTGAGGCACCATAGCTGGAGCGCACTGACGCTGAACAGCAAATTCATTCTGGTCATGGAAATGATACTGATCCCGCTGGGCGTGATCGTCTATTTTCTTCTGGAGGGCAATAATCCGGCGACGCTGGGACATCTCAGCACGGCCGAAAAGTGGCAGAGTGCCTTCTTCATGTCGATCTCTTCCCGCATGGCAGGCTTCACTCTCTTTGATATCCACGCCATGAACAATGCGACCGGGCTTATCATCATGCTCTTCATGTTCATCGGAGCGGCGCCTGTCTCGACCGCAGGCGGCATCCGCACGACCACCATCGGACTTCTTCTGCTCTCGCTCTGGTCGTGGATCCGCGGGAGAAAAGATGTGGTCATCTTCCATAAACGGGTCGATCCGGAATGTCTGGTGAAAGCATCGAACGTTTTTACACTGGCTATGGTACTGACCTTCCTCACTGCGATGATGGTCTTCCTCTTAGAGCCTGCGTCCCACTTTGATTTTGAGGATGCCCTCTTCGAAGCTGTCTCCGCCTTCAGCACCGTCGGCTTCTCGATGGGACTCACGACGGAGTGGAATATCCCCTGTAAAATCGTCATCATGATCGCTATGTTCATCGGGCGTATCGGCGTCATGACGCTCGCCGTCACCTTTGCCGTCCGTCCGAAGAGTCAGATCAAGTATCCGAAGGAAAATATAGTCATCGGATAAAAGGAGAGGGGCTGAAACGCTGCCTTCGGGCAGCTCTCCTCTAGGGAAACGCTGATTCAATCACAGAATCAGATTTCATATGGATTTTTATACATAGCGTCGTCGACATCCTCCTTAAATAGCTCGCTATTCGCGCCCTCTGTCTCCTCGCTCTGCATAAAAATCCAAGAATGAAATCCGATAACGATTTAATCAGTGTTTCCCTAGATCCGATCGAACCATTTATTATTGCATAGAATCATCCATCACGAGGTACTCTCTATGGCAAAGAAATTACAGTTTTTCGTGGCAGGTCTGGGCCGCTTCGGCATCAGTGTCGCCGTCACATTGGAAAAGATGGGCTATGACGTCATGGCCATGGATATCGATGAAGAGGTAGTGCAAGATCTTTCAGATACATTGGGCTACGTGGTCTGTGCGGACTGTTCCGATGAGAAGAACCTGGCAGCCATCGGTGCCGGCAATGCAGACATCGCTGTCGTTTCTGTCGGCGATCTGTCGGCAAGCCTGATGACGACACTGCTTTTAAAGGAAATGGGCGTCAAGAAGATCGTCGTCAAAGCCCTGGATCCCATTCATGGGAAAATGCTGCAGAAGATCGGCGCAGACAAGATCATTTACTCAGAGAAGGAAATGGGTGTCCGCGTCGCGCACAATCTGATCTCCCCAGGCATCGTTGACTATATCGAGATGGAAAACAACATCACCATCCTTTCCATTCGTGTGCCGCAGGAGTGGGTGAACAAGAGTCTGATCGATACCGACGTCAGAAGAAAATATAACATCACCGTCGTTGCGATCAAGCGCGGAGGAGATATGTTCGTCAATCCGAGACCGGATATGAACATGAAGGAACAGGATATGCTCATCATTCTGGGAGACTCGGAAAGTGTCAAGCGCGTCACCGAGTCGCTGGAACAGTAAGCGGTTATGAGTGGCTGGTGACTAGTGACTGGTGACTAGTATTGCGATTCATCAACTTCTGGACTTAGTTAGAAGTGAGAAGTGCCGGAAGGGGCACACAATTCATATAGTGCCCCAATACCCCCTCATTATATAAAACAGTTTATTCATTATTTATATAAAACTCCGCGGTGCCTCCTTATTTTATGCGCCGCACCACCATTTCGCATTTCTCATTTCTAATTTCTCATTCAATCGAAGCTTTCAAACACAATTGATGGGACGGCACGCCCCTTGGGTCAACCCGGCCCCTTAATCCAATTTTCACATTGAAATCCCTTGTTTTTTTATGGTATCATACATATAATTGACGTTTGTAGGATAGCGCCGCCGCCCCTTTTGGCTGCGGCATCAGATAGATCTTTGCTTTCAGTATTTCATCAGTACAGGAGTGATTCCTTTTGGAAAAATTAGTAATTCATGGTGGACATCCCCTGCGTGGACACGTCCGTGTTTCCAGCGCAAAGAATGCCGTTCTTCCTATCATTGTAGCGACACTTTTGCCTGAGACACCGGCATCCATTGTCGATACACCGAATCTCGATGATGTGGTGACCATTTGCAGTGTACTGGAGTCTTTGGGCGTCAAAGTCCAAAGAGAGGACAATGTCCTGACTTTTGATGCATCCGGGGTGAATAAGACCGAAGCTTCTTATGAGCTTATGAGCCGCATGAGAGCCTCTTTCCTGATCATGGGACCGCTTCTGGCCAAGATGGGGCATGCGAAGATCGCGCTTCCCGGGGGCTGCATGATCGGCAGCCGTCCGATCGATCTGCACCTGAAAGCCTTTGAAGCCATGGGGGCAGAGATCAATGTAGGCAACGGCTATGTCGAAGGATATGCACCGAAGGGGCTGAAGGGCACGACCATTTATCTCGATTTCCCGAGTGTCGGCGCGACAGAGAATATCCTCATGGCAGCTGCTACGGCAGAAGGCCGTACCATCATTGAAAATGCGGCGGAAGAGCCGGAGATCGTGGATCTCGTGACGTTCCTGAATTCCATGGGTGCAAACATCAAAGGCGCAGGGACGAATATCATCCGTGTCGAAGGTGTCAAGAAGCTGGAAGGCGTCGCTCATACAGTCATTCCGGACCGTATCGAAGCGGGGACCTTCATGATCGCAGCGGCTATGGCCGGCGGCGATGTTGTGATCGAAAATGTATTGAATGAACATCTGAAGCCGCTCCTCGCAAAGCTGGGAGAAGCAGGCGTCAAGGTGATCAAGGATGTCGACAGTGTCCGAGTCATCAGTGATGGGCATATCCGCTCTACGGATATCAAGACGCTGCCCTATCCGGGCTTCCCTACGGATCTGCAGGCGCAGTTCATGGCACTCATGACCGTGGGCAGCGGCGTCAGCCGTATCACAGAGACGGTATTTGAAAATCGTTTCATGCATGCCGGCGAGCTGCAGCGGATGGGGGCTTCCATTCAGGTCGAAGGCCGCTGTGCGATCGTTGAGGGCGTCCCCTTCCTGACAGGTGCCTTCGTCAGAGCGACGGACCTTCGTGCAGGGGCAGCACTGACACTGGCCGGGCTCGCTGCGCACGGAGAGACGGAAGTGGGCGAGCTTCATCATATTGATCGTGGTTATGACCATCTTGTAGAAAAGCTGCAGGGGTTAGGAGCAGACATTGTCCGTGTCGATCGAGACTAAAGCACTGGCGGAGAAGGCGGAGCGTCTGGCGGGGCAGAAGACCCTTCTGGACTGGATCGGCTCTTTCGGCTCAGAAGACATCGGCGTCGATATCGGGACGTCGAATGTAGTGATTTACGTCAAGCATAAGGGCGTCGTATTTCCGGAAGCCTCTGTGATCGCCCGCCACGCCGTGACGAAGGAATTCTTCGCTTACGGTACGAAGGCAGAGGAAATGGAGGGCAAGGCGCCGCGGGACATAGAGATCGTCCATCCGATGAAGCGAAGTGCGATCATCGACTATAACGGGGCGGCTTATCTTTTGAATTCCATCGTGAATCAGTCGTATTTGAAAGGGATGTTCTTTCATCCGCGTCTCATGATGTGCGTGTCTCGGGGAATGGGCAGCGTACAGAGAAGGGCGCTTTTGGAAGCGGCTGTGGCTATGGGCGCACGGAAGACGGTCCTCATCGATCAGCCTATCGCGGCGATGATGGGTCTCGGGCTCACGGGGGATAACTGTCAGGGCGCGATGATCGTGGATATTGGCGGCGGCTCGACGAAGGTTTCCGTGCTTTCGAAACACGGCATCGTGGTCAGCCATTTCTCACCGGAGTCCGGACTGGAAATGGATCAGGCCATCATGGCGGCTATCCGCGACAAGTATCATATCCGCATCGGCCGCAAAGAGGCGGAAAGCCTCAAGATCTCGCTGGGCGCCTACTGGGATCTGGATCAGGCGCCGCGCGTGGCTGAAACGTATGGCCTTTCCATCGTATCGGGATCGCCGGTCAAGATCGCCGTAACGGCTGAAGATGTGGCGCATGCCATCAATCCGATCCTGTACAGGATTTTCAAAAACATTCAGGATGTGCTGCAGAGGACGCCGCCGGCGCTTCTGGCA
>ENA-OPNW01000644-OPNW01000644.1-human-gut-metagenome-genome-assembly--contig:-NODE-644-length-20411-cov-4.821772_pt1 | contig 20411 bp, 17 predicted proteins | sample MGYA00241540_ERZ501777 | MGnify/ENA primary metagenome ERZ501777 (study PRJEB25962, sample SAMEA2042615) | human gut metagenome | biome: human gut; feature: human-associated habitat; material: faeces...
CTTTGTTGCCATCTTGATTATAGAAATTTGTTAACTCCAAATAGATATCTGGATTTGGAATTACTGGTGACGAAAAATAAATGTGCACAAACGGTCGTTCTTTAAGCATATCAAGTATTTTATAGTAGATAATGCTTCGCTTGTCTTTATCTGATATTTTGTGCGCTTCATCAATAAATAAGTATTTAAATTCAATTTCTGGCTGCTTGAGTAATGAATGATAGAGCCGTTCAGGGGTAAGCACAGCGATAAATTTTTCATCTTGTTGTACAGCCGTCATAGAGGTAATAACTTTGTGACAATTAGCCCCCAAGTAATCTTTCAGTTCATTAATCAATTTATTTGCTATTTCAGATAGCAATGCTCTGGTTGGAACAACAATGACAAAGTTCTCGCTTACATTTTCCTTCAATTTGTTTTTTATGAAATTGATAATTACAAATGTCTTCCCCATGGAAGTTGGCGCAGAAAAGCTATAATATTGGCTTGCGGAAATGTCCTTCAGCGCAAATCTTTGAGTATCGAAAAATATTTTGTCTGAATCTGGGATACGATTTATTATTTGATGAGTGTAGTTACCCACATCGCGCAAAAAGTCATGTTGCACTATAATGTCATTCTTTGCTTTAACAAATTCCAGTGATGCAAAATTAGATACATTCTGATAAACGGATTCTTTGAAAATCGCTACCTCCTCTTCATTAGGAAAGAGCTGACCCAAAAGGATTATAATTTGTTGCGCCAGATTATTATGAATTTCCAGTTCAGATATAGATAATAGGTCAGCGTAACGCAATAGGGAACGGTATCCATCATCAAACACAGAATCTGTCACATTAAATAGAGAGCGAGTATACTCCACAAGTAAGCGTTCATATTGAACTTGCAATAGCTTGTCTTTATCTATATTTTTGAGGATAAGGTCCACCAGTCTATCGGCCATTCTTACGCCTCCTGTGTAAAAAACCGTTGTTTTTTTGTTACTTTCTGCATTATGCTCCGCCTATCTTTCATAGCATCATGGAATGGCAGAAAATAAAAATTAAACTCGTAATTACGAATTTTGTATTTATTAATGAAGTCAACTATGGCTTTCTTTTGCGCTAATACTTGCGTAATATTCTTTTCAATGACCTTCTGAGCGTATTCGTCATTGGTATCTGATTCTCCCTGATATTCAATACTGTATCCAATGAATATTCCGAACACAGTCTCTTTCTTTTTTCTGGGAATCGTTATTATATAATCTTTAAGCTCAGCAGCCTCTTCTTCGTCAGCAAATTGATTCAAAAGATGCGTATCCAAAAGAAGACGATCTTGTATGTTATAGGTGAGATATGCATCAATTGATAGAAAAGCTTCCTTAATAGCATCTTGCAAACTATTCTTTATTTTTGCTTCTCCAATTATCAATTGAAGTACTTTTTTCCCAACATCCGTTGTTCTGAACCGGTAATGTATTCCGTCACTTCCCTTTACATAGTCCATGTTGCTCGTTTTCAATTCAACTTTACTAAAAAGCTTAGGAGCCTTAAGATCTTGCTCAAGGAATAAATAAAGCAAGACTTCGCCCAACTCGCCGCCTGCACCTCTATCCTTGTCAGATGTGATTTTCCGAAGATGTTCAATTGCTTCAATAAGTATCAGACTTTGTTTGACAGGGTTCTTCTCAGCCTCAGCAAGTCTTTTTCTATCAAACACATACCGGGCAATATTAGGCAATAAATACTCATAAAGCTCGTCATAATTGAAAAGCTTGTTTTCTGTATTTAGCATAAACAAACGGAGATAATTCTTATTGTCTACATCGAATTCATGTTCGGCTACCTTATTAAAAATGCCGAATCCATCAGAATAGGATGTGAGTTTATGCATCTCGCTCATATTTACACTCGCCTTTCCCTATAGCCAGACACCCATTAGTCAAATTTTAAATCCGCAAGGTTAATTATATAATCAGCACCACTCATTCCGGCACAATTTCCACAATATCCTCAATCCGGCAATCCAGCGCGGCACAAATCTTCATGAGTATCTCTGTGGTGACATGCCCATTTCGTCCCATCTTGGTGACGGAAGCTGGGCTGATGCCCGCCTTTTCACACAAGTCTTTCTTTTTCATGTCCTTATCGATGAGCAGCTTCCAGAGTTTTTTATAACTCACAGACATAAAATATCTCCTCCGTACCGATATACAAAGAATGCTCTGCCTCTTGGCAGAGCATTCGGTCTATTGCAGCCATACTGCCAAAGCCTATTCCAACACTTGACAGCGTTGTTTATAATAATAGCACATTTTGACACAGGAAGCAAGAAAATGATAGATTTGCACGATTTTTGCAGCGATCACAGCGCATAGTTTTTTCACAAATAGAGGATTTCCCTCTTGACTCTTCCGTTACGTCATAGTGTATGGTAAACTCACACGGAGGAGGGATACCCATGATGACCATTCACGAAGTCAGCAAACTGGCCGGTGTCAGTGTCCGGACACTTCACCACTATGATGCCATCGGGTTGCTGCCGCCCACAGCCCTCACAGAATCGGGCTACCGGCTGTATGACGATACAGCCTTGGCGCGGCTTCAATCCATTCTGCTGTTTCGAGAGTTGGAATTTCCGCTCAAAGACATCAAACGCATTCTGGATGACCCAAACTTTGACCAGGCCGCCGCTCTCGCAGATCAGATCAAGCTGCTGGAGCTGCGACAGGCGCGGTTGGGACGGCTCATCACCCTCGCCCGTGAAACCTTAGAAACAGGAGTAACACCTATGAAATTTGACGCATTTGATAAGGCCGAGCAGGAGAAGTACACCGCAGAGGTCAAAGGAAAATGGGGCAATACCATCGCCTATCAGGAATATCAGCAGCATGAAAAAGGCGGGTCTACCGGCGACCCTGCCGATTTGATGAGGTACTTTGCAAAGCTGGGTGGGCTGAAGCATCTTGCTCCTACCTCACCGGAAGCGCAGGCGGCCATTCGTGATTTGCAGCAATTCATCACCGACCATTTTTACACCTGCACGCCGGAGATTCTGGCAGGCTTAGGCCAGATGTATGTGGCCGATGACCGCTTCCGTAAAAACATTGACATGGCTGGCGGTGAGGGCACGGCAGATTTCGTCGCACAGGCAATCGCTGCCTACTGTGGAAAGTAACTCTTCTTTGTCTATAGCGCTGCAAACTTTGAGTTGCGTCTTTCGCAAGATTTTTTGCACTGTCTAACCTCAAATGTCTCGAAAAGTCTCTCGCTTAATGCCTCGCGGAGCCTTTAGCGAAACAAATTTGAAACTACTCTCCATATACATATCATTAAAAAGGAATCGATAAGTCTGCAATCAGAAAACAACCTTATCCTCTCTTTTCGTACTTCGCTCTCAGCTCGGCCAGAACTTGCTGATAGCTGGTCTGCCCGCTGGCGACTCGGTCAAGGTTTCTGCGGGTATATTTGCTGATCGTCATACCTTCGGCAGCAAATGTCCCGCAGATGTTGCGGAGGTTTCTCTTTTGCTTTGCTGCGGAGTATTTGTATTTTTCCAGCAGTTCTGCAATATCCTACTTAGCTGCATTTAATTATACCACCGGCAAAATGGATGCTCAATATCATTCTGTAAACTGATTATCTTTATGTTTCTCTTGGAAATATTCGTCTGAAGAAACTGCATTTTTCAAGCGAGAAATGCTCTCTTTTTTCTCTACAAATATTGCTTGATTTTATATCACTTTGGTGATACTATTTTTACAGTGATACTTAGGAGGATGCGGAGATGAATCAGAAAATTACCCTATATCATGGCTCTGAACAGATCATCGAATCTCCAACCTTTGGGTTGGGTAAGCAGAACAATGACTTCGGACTGGGCTTCTACTGCACGGAAAGCGAGGAACTCGCCAAAGAATGGGCTGTATCCTCTCTGCGTAACGGCTTCGTCAATCGTTACAGTCTTGATACGGAATACCTGAAAATTCTGAATCTGAACAATCCAGACTATACGATTTTGAACTGGATTGCTGTTCTGGTAGCGCATCGTCTGTTTTCTATCAAAAGCCCAGCCGCACAGCGGGCAAAACGATATCTGATCGACAATTTCGGCGTCAACGTCAATGCCTACGACCTGATTATCGGATACCGTGCCGATGACTCCTATTTTGACTTTGCTGCGTCTTTCCTAAATAACGGAATTTCCGTACAGCAACTCGCAAACGCTATGCGGCTTGGCAAGTTAGGCGAACAGATTGTCATCAAGTCTAAATACGCCTTTTCGCTGCTGCATTACGATGGATTTTCTATTGCGGAAAAGGAAAAATATTATGTTCGCCGCAAGGCTCGAAATGATGAAGCCGACCAACTTTATTCGGATATACTTGAAGAGGAAACAGATGGTCTGTATATCCTTGATATCATAAGAGGAGGCATCCAAAACGATGACCCACGCATACCAAGAAATCTATCTGAGTAACGCGCAGGCATTACTGGGCGATGCTTTTGATTATGCTATCAACGCGTGTGGAGTTGCCGGAGATAGCTTTATAAAGCTGTTTTCCGTCAGTTCCGTCAGTAATCGGATTGAGAATGGTGAACCTTCATATCTTTTGGGGAAAAGCGGGATTGAAACTGCTGTTGATGTTCTCGTTGAGACTACGGGCAAAGCGCCGACCGCCAAGCCTCAAGCGAATTTCAGCCGTTCCAGAGAGTATTGGATCGGCTGGGCAGTCGCCTACTATCAATGGTTTTCTGGAAGAAAATTCAGTGATATTTTTAAGGTTCTTTCGTTTGAAGATTTGCAGCAGATGTATTCCCCCCTTCATGAAGCGGATGTCACTAAATTCGCTGATATTGTCGATGCTAAAGTGCGCGAATACTTCGCTGATACCAACCTCAAACGTATCCGCACGCTTTATGGCTGCACGCAGGCAGAGCTTGCCAAGCGAAGCAATGTCAGTCTTCGCTCAATTCAGATGTACGAACAGCGCAACAAGGACATTAACAAAGCCAGTGCGGAGACTGTTCTTAGCCTTGCAAAAGTCCTCGGTTGTACGATGGAGGATCTTCTGGAAACGTAAGGTTGTGACGAAAAGAGTAGTCTTTCCCTTAAAAAACTACATGAATTGCGGGAATGTAATAGCTGTTAAGGGAAAAACGTGATTCCTTTCAGGAGGGCAACTGACATGGATAACGAGCGTATGGAAGAGTTGGAGAAAATCGAAGCCCATGGTGCCGAGAACGGCTGGGTTGCACCGATGACAGAGGAAGACAGGGAGTTCTTTGCATATTTTCGCTCGGTGTTTAAGCGCTACAATATAACAGACGAGGGCGTGATTTGCAATAGCAAGATAGAAATACAGAACGGCGTTATGCTGCTCCTTGACTTTATTTTTCCAGTCATTCATCACTTGACATTATAGAAAAGATTTCACGGTCGGATATTTTATCCTGCCTTTTTGTATAATCTCCCCTTGACAAATCGCTTTCCAACTGACTGTTCAGCAGAAATTCCAGATACAGCCCGTAACGATGCTTCTGCAAAAATGTTTTTCGTATTCGGCCATACTTTCCATAGCGGGGTTCCTCATCCGTCGGCAGCTTTAAGTCAGGATAGTACATTCCATCTTCACCCAGCGTATAGGTTCCGCCCATCTGTTCAAAAATTGATTTTCCCATTTACGTATCCTTTCCGGCTATTCAGCCTATGCCGGTTTGCAATACGGTTAAAGCTGTTTCAAAACATTTCCAATATCTTCGTTGATACAAATTGAATTCGCTTGAATTTCTCTCGGTGCGTAGGCTTCACCCAGATTGATACAGGCATAAGTAGCGTTTTTCCACTCGTTTACCATGCGCCAGAAAGAAAATTTTATAATCGTTGGCGTATTCATTCCAGCGCCTAATTCTAAAAACAGAACCTTCAAGCCCTTGTGCCGCCGCAGAAAATCCGTGTATCGTTCCGAAGCACTATACCAACCCTCATCCTGCACAAATGTATCGTCACACCGCAGATTCATTGTCATTGGCTTGCCACAGAGCGGGCAATGCGGAACCAGTTCTGTCGGCACACGCATACCTTTCTGCTGCTCCACCATCTGACGAATGGTGGCTTCGTTATCATAGGTTTTCTGGCAACACGGCTTGTTACACTGAAACAGGCCATAATCACCTTGCGTATAGAACAGCCGATGCTTATCGAATCCCGCGTTTTGAAACTGGTGATCAACATTGGTAGTCAGAACAAAGTAATCCTTATTCTTGACCAATCCCAGCAAGTCCTCATACACTGGTTTCGGGGCTGGCGTGTAGCGATTTATCCAGATATAGCGGCTCCAATATACCCAGTATTCCTCCAGCGTGTCAAAGGGATAAAAACCGCCAGAGTACATGTCGCTGAAGTGGTACTTTTCTGCAAAGTCGTGGAAATGCTTTTCAAAGCGTTCTCCCGTATAAACAAACCCGGCTGATGTGGAAAGACCGGCTCCCGCTCCGATGATAACGGCATCCGCTTCTTCCAACGCTGAGCATAGTTTCTCTATGCCGTTAGAGGTATTTGTTTTCCCGAAGTTGCGAAAACCGAACATCACGCGTACAGCCTTTCCTGATAGTTTGTGGTAAGAATTTGCAAATGTCCTAAAATACGCTGTCTTCTCAATGTTTTCGTTCTCTTGTTTCCGGTGCGCAAAGAACGGAACACCGGCGTGTTGTAGCCGACGCCGAGCTCTAAAAAGAGGATCTTTTGTCCGTCCCGCGTGCGGAGGAAATTTTCGTACCGCTCCGCCGCGGCGTGCCAGCCCTCGTCCTCGGCAAATTTGTCGTCGCAGCGCAGGTTCATCGTCATCGGTCTGCCGCAGTGCGGGCAGCCCGGAAGGAGCTCCGACGGTACCGCCATCGTTGGCGTCCCATCTGTCGGCGGCGTCAGCACACCGTCCGCTACGGTGAAGCCCTGCGCTTCGACCATCGCGCGGACGGTTTTCTCGTTGTCAAACGTCTCCTGACAGCACGGCTCACTGCACTGAAACAGGCCGTAGTCGCCCTGCGTGTAGAAAAGATGCTTTTTGTCAAAGCCCGCCTTCCGGAAGCAGTGGTCGACGTTCGTCGTGATGACAAAATAGTCCTTGTCCCGCACCAGCTCGAGCAGAACCTCGTGCACGCTTTTCGGCGCGTTTTGATAGCGGTTGATGAAGATATACCGGCTCCAATAGGCCCAGAACTCCTCCTGCGACGGAAACGAATAGAACCCACCGCTGTACATGTCGTGGAAACCGTACTTTGCGGCAAAATCCGAAAAATACTGCTCGAACCGCGCGCCGCTGTGCGTAAAGCCCGCCGCGGTGGACAGCCCTGCGCCCGCGCCGATGACGACAGCATCCGCCTCGTCAAGCGCGCGCCGCAGGCGCGCAATTTGCGCCGAGAAGCCGCTCGTAGATCGTTTTGTCGAGATCCTTGAAAACATTGAAAACCACCTTTATTTTACTGCCCGTCTCCACCTTATAGCGCCGCACGGTCTCCACGGCGATCTCCGCCGCGCGCTCGTTTGGAAAATGGAACACACCTGTCGAAATGCAGCAGAACGCGATGCTTCGCACACTGTTTTTCTCCGCAAGTTCCAGACAGGATCGGTAACATGACGCAAGCAGCCGCTCGTCCTCTCTTGTCACGCGGCCCGAGACGATCGGGCCGACCGTGTGGAGGACGTAATCGCACGGCAGGTTGTAGGCCTTCGTGATCTTCGCCTGCCCTGTCGGCTCCTCGTGCCCCTGCTCTGCCATCAGCGCGGCGCAGTCCTGACGCAGCTGCACGCCGGCAAAGGTGTGGATGCAGTTATCGATGCAGGCGTGGCACGGGATGTAGCAGCCCGTCATACCGCTGTTCGCGGCGTTGACGATGGCCCCGCACTTGAGGCGCGTGATGTCCCCCTGCCAGAGGTAAAGGTCACCACTGACCGGCCGCAGATCGTCGAGGTCGGTAATGCCCTCGTCTGCCAGCTCTTGCTGCAAGTACTCGTCCTGCACGCGCAGAAACGCTTCGTCTGCCACTTTCGGCATACGGACATTCATCAGCGAGCGCAGCAGCTTGCGCTGCTCCCCCGCGTCCCGCGGCACGTTCAGGCTTTGGTATTCCGTTTTTTCGTTCAATAGCGACCGGATCAGGTACAGCCGCCGCTCCGCCTGCGTCATGTTTTGCTCCTTTCTCAGGGCGTTTTACTTATTGGGGAAGAAAAAGCCCACCGTCATGTCAAGATAGTTCATTCCGCTGTAATCAGGATACTGTTCCTGCACCTTGGCCTTCATCTCGTCGGCACTTTCGCTCTCCAGCGCGATCTCCTTGAGGTTCGTCAGGTAGTCCACCTTGGTCTGCGCATCCTTCAGATCCTCCGGCGTGTAATGCGCAGTCAGGACAAGGTCAAAGCCCTTGCGGATGTAGTAGTTGAGCTGGGAAATGATGCCGTCTGCATGCGGGCAGCCCGCCACGATGGAGTGGCAATCGTGGCCCATCATGTGCGTGTAAACACAGTTGATCTCCGGAATTTCAAGGTCGAACGCCTCGGCATTGGGCTTCACAACAAAGCGGATACCCGCAAGCTCGATCTCACCCTCCTCCAGCACGTAATCCACCTCGCAGATGGCGGGATCGAAGCTGTCGCCGAATGCGTTCTTGAAATTCGCGGCCAGTCCTGTGCCGCCGCCCGTCGTGTTATAGGCGACGGAGGATTCGGTGCCGTAGGCGGGGACCTCCGGCAGGAAGGACGCGCCCGCCGCGTGATAGGCAACGAACTTCGCCTCGACCGTGACACCCTCGCTCTTAAGGAAATCCGTCAGCTCGCGAATATTGTCAAAAAAGCACGGCAGCTCGATCACGACGCCGCGGCCTTTCTTTGCCAGCACAAAGACCTCGTTGTCGATGAGGTCGCGGGTCTGATAGGCGTAAAGGGTGACGCCGTTTTTAGTATAGACGTCCACGCGGCCCTTGTCCAGCGCTACGGTACGGTCAGCAGTCTTGTTCATGATAAATATCTCCAAAATGTTTTGTACTCGAAAGGTTGTATTTTTCTTTCGTTGGCCTTATCATAGCGCCATAGAGAACTTTCGTAAAGTAAGCACAATATTGTGGTGTAGTTATCAAAAGGATACTATTGTATATTTTCAACACTTTTTTCACAGCTGATGGAGTGATACCATGATCGACAAAATGCTCATTCGTGGGGCAAAGGTCCACAATCTTAAAAATATCGACGTCGACATTCCGCTCGGTAAGATCGTCGGCATCGCGGGCGTGTCCGGCTCAGGAAAATCCTCACTGGCGCTCGGCGTGCTGTATGCCGAGGGCTCGCGTCGCTACCTTGAAGCGCTGTCCACCTACACGCGCCGCCGCATGACGCAGGCGTCCAAGGCGAGCGTGGATGAGGTACTGTATGTTCCCGCCGCGCTGGCGCTGCACCAGCGCCCCGGCGTGCCCGGCATCCGCAGCACATTCGGCACGGGCACAGAGCTTTTGAACAGCCTGCGTCTGATGTTCTCGCGTTTAGCCAGCCACCGCTGCCCGAACGGGCACTACGTCCCACCTTCCCTGCTCGTTGCGGCGGGCAAGGAGCTCGTCTGTCCCGAGTGCGGCGCGCATTTCTACGCGCCGTCCGCCGAGGAGCTGGCGTTCAACTCACAGGGTGCCTGCCCAAAGTGCAGCGGCACAGGCATCGTCCGCACCGTCGACTTAGACACACTCGTGCCCGACGATTCCCTGACCATCGACGGCGGCGCGGTCGCGCCGTGGAACAGCCTGATGTGGTCTCTGATGACCGACATCTGCCGCCAGATGGGCGTGCGCACGGATGTACCGTTCCGCGACCTGACCAAAAGCGAAAAGGACATCGTCTTCCACGGCCCCGCGGAGAAGAAGCACATCTTCTACCACAACAAGAATTCCAACCAGGCGGGCGAGCTGGACTTCACCTACTTCAACGCCGTCTATACCGTCGAAAACGCACTCGCCAAGGTTAAGGATGAAAAGGGCATGAAGCGCGTCGAAAAATTCCTCAAGGAAGAGACCTGCCCCGAATGCCACGGCACGCGTCTCTCTTCTGCCGCCCGCGCGCCGAAGCTGCGCGGCATTTCGCTCGACGAGGCCTGCGCAATGACGCTCTCGGACCTTGTCGACTGGGTGCGCGGCGTACCGGAGAGTCTTCCTACGGAGATGCGCCCGATGGCCGAGAGCATCTGCGAGGCGTTTGAGAGCACGGCAAAGCGGCTCATCGACTTGGGCCTCGGCTACCTGACGCTCGGCGAGGAAACGCCGAGCCTGTCCGGCGGCGAAGCGCAGCGGCTCAAGCTGGCAAGCGAGATCGGCAAAACGCAGACCGATTCTGTTTTCGTCTTCGACGAACCCTCCATCGGGCTGCACCCGCTGGACGTGCGGGTTCTGCTCGGCGTCTTTCAGGCGCTTCTGGACAATGGCGCGACGGTCATTGTCATTGAACATGATCTGGATGTGATCCGCAATGCCGATTACATCATTGATATGGGACCCGGTGGCGGAGAAGACGGCGGCAGGGTCGTTGCTGTGGGAACTCCGGAGCAGATCGCAGCCAATGCAGACAGCATTACGGGAAAATATCTGTGATTAAAGACAGCGATGTGTGCGCGAGCGCCCATCGCTGTCTTTCCTTATGCCTATGCGCGGTTCATTGCTCGCGTAATTTCCACTACAATTTCCCCAGTTTGATTTTGACATACGTATAGTGACTATGATACACTGAATAAGAAAAAAGTGGGACAGTCTGCTTTGATGAAATAAGGAACTTAGGACAAGAAAAGGTTAAGGGAGCGAAATACCTTGGATAAGAGTGAATATAAATTAAGAGCGGAAGAAATCAAAGACCTGATTAGCCGGGGAGAATATGCACAGGCGGCTGAAATTGCCGACACGATTGACTGGCGCAGAGTCAAAAGTGTTATGATGCTGTGCACCATTAGTGACCTTTACAAGATCAATCGAAGATACGAGGATGCCAGAGATATGCTGCTTCTGGCATATGAACGCCGTCCGGGAGGAAGGACGATCTGCTATTCTCTGTGCGAGCTTTCCATTAAAATGGAAGAATATGTGCAGGCAATAGAATATTATAAGGAATTTGTACAGGTGGCGCCCAAGGATCCGGGAAGGTACATTTTGCAGTATAAATTATATGAGGCGCAGGATGTGAGCCTGGAAGAACGAATTGCTGTTCTGGAGGAACTCAAGAAGAGAGACTATAGGGAAAAATGGGCATATGAACTGGCCTATTTGTATCATAGAGTCGGACTGGCAGCCAGATGCGTAGAGGAATGTGATGAACTGATCCTCTGGTTTGGCGAGGGAAAATACGTTATTAAGGCAATGGAACTGAAAATGCTCCATCAGCCGTTGACACCGGAGCAGCAGGAAAAATACGATCATCGGTTCGACGCGCCCGGAAGCCATATCCCGTCGCAGAACTCTGTGCAGGATAACGGGTATAGCGGGAATGAAAGTTATGAGCAAAGTTACGCCAAGGGCGGAAGCTATGATCAAGAGCAGGGTTATGCACAGGACGGCAGTTATGACCAGGGTCAGGGTTATGCGCAGGACGGCAGCTATGACCAGAGCCAGGGTTATGCACAGGACGGAAGCTATGATCAGGATCAGAGTTATGCACAGGATAGCAGCTATGATCAGAACCAGAGCTACGTACAGGATTCCGGTTATGATCAGGTGACCGGAGATACACAGATATATGATCAGGTGCAACCCGCACAGCAGGAGACACCGACACAGCCGGTACAGAATGATTTCGATATTCATGTGAAGACCATGGATGTGGGGCAGTATAATACCATCAATCTGCAGGCAGAACTTGCAGCGGGACTTCGTGAAGTCCTCGGTGAGGAGCCAAAAGGAGATACCGCAAAAGCGACATCGGACTCCATTACCCGTTCTATCGTAGCACCTATGATGGATTCCGATACAGAATCTCTGGATTATCCGGAGATTGCAGAGGTCAGTGAGGATGATCTGGAGCCGGAGACTGAGCAGATCGAAGGTTCCGAGGTGTTCTTTGGTGAGACCGGAGAGATCGGTGACCTGTCTCAGGTTCCGGAGGTAGAGACCGAGGAAATCCTGCCGGAGGAACCCGCATCTCTTAAGAAACAGGATGTTGTGCCGGAATTATCGAAAGCAGAAGTGGAGCCGGAAGCGACTACACCGGTGGAACCTCCCAAGGAGCTGGCGAATGTACTGGCACAGGAATCCGACGGACAGATCAGCCTGGTAATGCCCGAGGCGGAAAGCATTGAGAAGCAGATTACCGGTCAGATCAATATTGAAGACATTCTGGCAGAGTGGGAGCGTAAAAAGAAAGAAAACCTCGAAAAGAGAGAAGAAGAAGTCCGCCAGCATGTACTACAGCAGACCGGTGCCATGTTCACGGAATTTGAACAGGCGGTAAGAGATGGCCTGTTAGAAAAACTGGAAAAAGAAAAAGCGGTGGATGCTGATACGGTTACGGATACAGATGAAGTTGAAGAGCTGGAAGAGATTGCGGATGTAAACGATGAAACAGAAAAAGCTCCTGCGGAAGTTTCTGAAGAAGAGCCAGAACCAGAACCTGCTGATACGGATATCGTTGACACTGAAGAGGTAGAAGAACTTGAAGAGGAACCTGCCGTAGCGGAATATGAAGAAGAATCCGCAACAGAGGAACCGGACGCTGTTGTCGATATGGAAGTGACGCAGGAGCCGGCTGCAGAAATCCCAGAGGTGCCGGAGGAAACCACAGCAGAGACCGAGGAAGCATCGGAGGAATCCGTAGCAGAGGCTGAAGAGGAGCCGGAAGAAGCGGTAGAAGAAGTCCATGAGGATGAGCAACCACAGACCCCGGAGCCTCCCGCAGTGGAGAGAGACAAGGCAAAAGTCCGTGCGCTTACCAGAGAAGAGCGCGAGCTGTATGCTCCCTTTATTCAGAGTAAGTCCGCAAGAGAACAGTTAGTCAAAGCCATTGATAATATCAGCCTGGCTGCCTATACCGGCAATGTGATCATCACCGGTGAAGAAGGCATGGATACCTTATCCCTTGCGAAAAATATGATCCGTGAGATTCAGGCTACCGACAGCAATTTCTCCGGAAAAGTTGCCAAAATCTCCGGCCGTGCGCTGAACAAAAAAGATGCAGCCGAGACCCTGAACAGACTGCAGAACGGTGCACTTATCATCTGTAAGGCATCGGAAATGAATAATAAAACTGTGGACACGATGTACAAAGCGCTGCAGCAGGAGAATCAGGGCATTGTCATTATATTGGAAGATACCAGGAAAGAGATAGATCGTTTTCTGGAAAAGTATGAGAAATTGCAGGAAAGCTTCACTTCCCGCATGGATGTCGAAGCACTCAGCAATGATACACTGGTAGCGTTCGGAAGGCAGTATGCACGGGAGAGGGAATATTCCATCGATGAACTGGGTGTTCTGGCACTGCATACCAGAATCGAGGATATGCAGACGATAGATCATGTAGTTACCGTGGTGGATGTAAAAGAAATCGTGGATGAAGCAATCGCTCATGCGAATAAAAAGACATTAAAACATTTCTTTGATGTTCTGTTTGCCAAGAGATATGACGATGAGGATATGATCATCCTCACTGAGAAAGATTTTGTATAACTATTCAGAGCCATGTAAACATTGACGAATGGGCGTCGAATGCTTGCATTCGTAAGAACATTTATCAATGTTTATAGGGCGAAGTAACCACATGAGCAAAAGGAAAGCATTGAAAATGCGATTTTGCGAATGGGGTTCTGAATAGTTAAAAATATATAGCGGGAGGCGCAGCTATGACGAAGGAGAAGGTATTTATTTCCGAAGCAGATCAGTATCTTTTTGCCCAGGGAACGCACTATGATATTTATAAAAAACTGGGCGCGCATCTGTCGACGGAAGATGGTGTGCAGGGAGTCTATTTCGGGGTATGGGCACCAAATGCAGCACAGGTGAATGTCATCGGTACATTCAATGAATGGAACGAGGAATCGCATCCCATGCAGAAGCTGGGAGAGGGCGGTATCTGGGGGCTGTTCGTTCCCGGCGTGGAAGAAGGAACAATGTATAAGTTCCTGATCTATGCGAGGGATGGCAGAAAGCTGTACAAAGCCGATCCTTTTGCCAATTATGCGGAATACAGACCCGGAACAGCGTCCATCGTTACTGATATCACGGGATTCGACTGGAAGGATTCCAAGTGGATGGAAGCCCGGGATAAAAAAGATATGAACAAGGAACCCATGGCAATCTATGAGTGCCATATCGGTTCTTTTATGAAACATCCCAATAATGGCACTGCGGAAGGATTTTATAATTATCGTGAGTTCGCCGACCGGATCGTGGAATATCTGAAAGAGATGAAATACACCCATGTAGAGCTTATGGGAATCGCGGAGCATCCGTATGATGGCTCATGGGGATATCAGGTGACCGGATACTATGCGCCTACTTCCCGTTACGGAACGCCTAAGGATTTTATGTATCTGGTCAATGAACTGCATAAGGCAGGTGTCGGAGTCATTTTGGATTGGGTACCGGCACATTTTGCAACCGATGCACACGGACTGGCAGAATTTGACGGACAGTGCATCTTTGAACATCCCGATCCCCGTTTGGGAGAGCATCCTGAATGGGGAACGAAGATATTTAATTATGGCAAAAATGAAGTGAAGAACTTCCTGGTAGCCAATGCTCTGTTCTGGCTGAGAGAGTTCCATGTAGACGGTATCCGTGTAGATGCAGTAGCCTCCATGCTGTATCTGGATTACGGTAAAAAAGAAGGACAATGGCTGCCGAATAAATTTGGCGGCAATAAGAACCTGGAAGCCATTGAGTTCTTCCATCATCTGAATTCAGTGATCCGCGGAACTTATCCGGGATTTTTGACGATTGCCGAGGAATCTACCGCATGGCCTAATGTTACCAGTGGTATCGGGGAGGAAGGCTTAGGATTTTCCTTCAAGTGGAATATGGGCTGGATGCATGATTTCTGCGAGTATATGAAGCTGGATCCGCTGTACCGGAAAGGCGATCATTACGCCATGACCTTTGCTATGAGCTATAACGACAGCGAGAATTATATTCTGCCATTATCTCATGATGAAGTGGTACATCTGAAGTGCTCCATGGTGAATAAAATGCCAGGATATCCGGCAGATAAATATGCCAACCTTCGTGTGGGGTATAGCTACATGTTCGGGCATTCCGGCAAGAAATTATTATTTATGGGACAGGATTTCGGACAGGAGCGAGAGTGGAGCGAAGAGCGTGAGCTTGACTGGTATCTGTTAGGTGAGAAGCTGAATCAGGGCGTACATACTTATGTAAAGGAGCTGTTAAAGCTGTATCGTAAATACCCTGCTCTGTACGAGATTGACAATAACTGGGACGGCTTTGAATGGATGAACGCGGATGATGCGGAACACAGCACTTACTCCTTTGTCCGGAAATGTTCCAGTGGCAAGAATAATCTGCTGTTTGTACTTAACATGACCCCGATGAAATGGGAGAACTATACTGTTCCCGTGCCTAAGAAGAAAAAATATAAGCTTCTGCTGAACAGTGATGAGGAACGGTTCGGCGGCTGGGGCAACGAGATTCCCACAGAGATTACGGCGGAGAAAAAGCCTTATCATTATAAGGATTACTCCATCAGCTTTGATCTGCCACCCTACGGCGCTGCGGTATTTCTGTTCTAGGTCAGGTTAAGAAATCATATAAAACAACCGAAATAAAAGATGAGTGTGACCAAAAAGTGCACTCATCTTTTTTCTTAACTATTCAGAACCGGCGGGCTCTGGGAACTGTACAGAAAAGGACGAGAGACGTGAAGATAACATTTCAGAATCAAACGATTAATGAAAATGACAATAGAACAGAAAGTAACCGGACAGAGAAAAGCAGCTGGGGCAAGGACAAGACATGGCGCAGTAAAAAAAGCGTAAATGTGAATTTCGGGGCAGTATACGAGAGTGGGCAGGCCGCAGTACCCATGTCTTCTTTGGAAAAGGAAGAGAACAACAAAGGAAAATCTCTGATGGAGCTGCAGCAGGATGCCGGGAATGCTAATGTGGCGTTGCAGCAGGACTATATGACATTGCTGTCGCATACTATGTCGCAGGAGGATTATGCAAAGGCCTGTGAGGATGGATTTGATCCTAGAGAATTGGATCAGGATACAGCGGTCACCATCGTGGATAAGATCAAGGCAGAACTGGTGCGTTCCGGTCAGCAGATCGCAGGGTATACGGATGATATCGATATGGATACCCTGGCGGCAGCGGTAGGAAGTGATACTTTAGCCCGAAGCATCGAAGAGCAGTTCCGTTCCGCGGATCTTCCTTTGACGCAGGAAAATATAAATGAACTGAAAAGCGCCTGGGATATGGCAGCTTCCCTGAAGGAACCGGAAGAAGGTGCGGTCAGCTACCTGGTGGATAATGGACTGGAACCGGAGATCTGGAACCTCTATGTGGCAGAGAACAGCGGTGCGAAAGTACAGAATAATGATGTTCCGCAGGAACTGCAGGAGCAGATGGACAAGGTAATTGCGGATGCGGGATTGACGGTAAACGATGAGAACAGACAGAAGGCACAGTGGCTGGTAAGTGCAGGACTTCCGCTGACCACGGATACGCTGCAGCAGCTTGTGGAACTGGACGGTATTTCCTATCCTGTCACGGAGGACACTTTTGCGCAGGCAGCAGCAGCGGCAATTGCGGAGGGAAAATCCCCGATGTATGCGAACCTGGGCAGACAGGATACGATTTATGAAAAAGCAGATAAAATGCTGCAGGACTGGTTCTCAGATGCAAAGTGGAATGCCACGGCAGAGAATCTGGCAGCAAGAAAACAGTTGGAAGAGATTCGTCTTCGCATGACGGCAGAAGTGAACGTAAAGCTTTTACAGAGTGATTTTTCTATTGATACAGCCCCCATGGAGCAGCTGATCGAAGCGCTGCGAAAGGCGGAGGCAGAGGTTGCCGAAAAATACTTTCCCGGTGAGTCTCAGGCAGTGACGAAATATGAGACTTATACCCAGGCAGTGCAGGTGGCTTCCGAATTGCCGGGATTGCCTGCCGGAGTACTGGGACCCTATAGCCTGGAACAGAATGCTGCCACAGAGACAGTTTCTGACTTCCATAAGGAAGGCGCTGCAATGCAGAAAGCCTATGAGGAAGCGGGCGAACGTTATGAGACTCTGATGACGGCACCGAGAAGCGATCTGGGAGACAGCATCCGGAAAGCATTTTCTAATGTAGATGACATTCTGACAGATATGTCATTAGAAAAAACATCGGAAAATCAGCGGGCTGTCCGGATTCTGGCATATAACAATATGGAAATTACACCGGAAAATATCGAGAAGGTCAAGGAAGCTGACAGACAGGTCAGCGCAGTGGTGGACAGACTGACACCGAAAAATGTGTTACAGATGATCCGGGATGGTGTAAATCCTCTGGAGAAGACCTTTGACGAACTGGAATCCTATTTTTCACAGAACCCCGAAAGCTATGAGGAAGAAGTGGAGGACTACAGCCGTTTCCTATATCAGTTGGAACGGAAAAAGGATGTTACAGAAGAGGAACGAAAAGCATATATTGGAATTTATCGAATGGTGCATCAGGTCGAGAGAGAGGATGGCGCAGCGGTAGGCGCGGTAGTAAATACCGGTGCAGAGTTGCAATTTTCCACTCTGCTGACGGCAGCCAGGAGCAGAAGGGCTTCTCATATGGACTGGAAAGTGTCGAAGGATACCGGGCTGACACAGGAGATTCATTTGTCCGAGAATAATATATCTGAACAGATTCGGATGGGTATGGCAAAAGAGGTTCTGACAGAGGTGTCAGATGATGGCGAAAGCAGAGCAGCGTATGACCGGGAAGGACTGCAGCAGATGCGTGAGGCGGGAAATACGGCACCGGAAGCCGCAGAACTACTGCAAAAAGGAGAAGTTTCCATCAGCGCGTCGAATCTTTTGGCGGCCCAGGCACTTATGGATGATCCGGCGGAGATGTTTGGCAATATGCGCAGATACAGAGAAAAGTATCGGCAGGAAAAAGAAGTCCCGCAGACGGTAACAGGTACAGGTGAAGTGCCTGCCGGGCTAGAAACTTCCGAACTGTGGGAACAGCTGGATCAGCAGAATTTTGCAGAGGATTATCGGACCATGCTTCAAAATACGGCAGAAGATGTGGAGACCATGAGTCTGGAACAGGCGGATGAACATCTGGATGTAAAACAGCTGCAGCTGGTACACAAGCAGCTGCGCCTTGCGGAGAGCCTTCAGGCGAAGCAGGAATATTTTCTTCCGATGTTCCTGGGTGAGCAGCTGGCGGGAGTCCATCTTATCTTACAGCAGAGAGCCGGAGCTGTAGGAGCTGTGGAAATCCGGGTGAATGCCGGAGATATGGAGTTGGAGGCACATTTACAGGTAAAGGGAGACACCATCGATGGCTATCTCGTAGGAAATACACCGGAAGAGGTTACGAAATTAGAGAAGACCTCCGATATATTCCTTGAACGGATTCAGACAGATACTTCTGCAGACTGGAAAGCGGAAAAGCTTCCCATCGTCAGCTCCCGGGATATGACAAGGATGGCAGCCGGAGAGACAAAAAATGCAGATACCATAGAGAGTCGGATCGATACGGAACAGCTGTACCGTCTGGCAAAAGGATTCCTGCAGGCTGTCGCAGACAGCAGCGGAAAGTAAGGAGTAACACATGAGAATCAATTACAACGTATCGGCAATGTTATCCAACAATGCCTTATCCACAAATGACGATCTGCTGTCCAAATCATTGGAGAGACTTTCTTCCGGACTGAAGATCAATCACGCCAAGGACAACCCTGCCGGATTGGCAATGTCCAAGCGTATGAATGCTCAGATCGAGGGACTGTCCGTGGCCAATCAGAATGCCAGTGACGGCGTATCCATTATAGAGATTGCGGACGGAGCAATGACAGAGATCAGTGAGATGCTGCAGCGTATCAATGAGCTTTCCGTCAAGGCTGCCAACGGCACTATGACAGATGATGACCGCGCAACCATACAGGATGAAGTAGCGCAGCTGAAGGAAGAGATTACCCGTATCTCGGATACCACGGAATTCAACGGGCAGAAGCTGTTGAACGGAGAATTTGATCTCAAGGGATACACCGATAAGCAGGAGATTAAAGTAAATTATTGCTCTCCGGATGTACCGGTAAAAGAATATACCATACAGTCTATGAAATTTAAGAAAGATGCAGAGGGAAATTTTGAAGTAGACGGAGATATTAAATTCGGAGACGGATTTAAAGAGGTAGAACCCTTAAAGACGGATATGAAGGATAATCTTCTGACGATCACCGGCACGAACGGCTTTGAAATGCGTCTGGATGTATCGGAAGCAAAAGAGGGAGATTCCTATAATGGCATGAAGATCGATGCTACCGGTATCGGAGCAATGCGTCTGCAGATCGGAGCCAACGAAGGACAGGTACTGGAGGTTAATATTCCCGCGGTTACTCTGCAGAACATGGGAATTGAAGATATTGATGTGAATACGCAGGAAGGGGCAAAGGATGCCATCTCAAGAGTAGACGGAGCCATCAAATATGTATCCTCCGTCCGCGGCAGACTGGGAGCATTTCAGAACCGTCTGGAGTCTTCCATTAACAGCCTGGATGTTACCAGTGAGAACATGACCGCGGCATATTCCCGTATTATGGATGTGGATATGGCGGAGGAAATGACTTCCTATACCACTTATCAGATCCTGGCACAGGCAGGAACCTCCATGCTGGCCCAGGCAAACGAGAGACCGTCCCAGGTGTTACAGCTGTTGCAGTAATGGATTCCGATGAAGTGAGGATTCAAAATGACAAAAGAATGTAAACAACAATTTACCTTGCGGATCACCCAGGCCAATGCCACACAGCTGGTGGTCATTCTCTACGAAATGACATTACAGTATCTTACAGACGGCGAACAGGCTGCGGATGACGCAGAACTTTTGGAAGCAGTTCGCAGAGCAAGAGGCTGTATCAATGAGCTTTTAAATTCTCTTCACAGACAGTACAGTCCGGCGACAGAGCTTTCCAGGCTGTATCTGTATTGTATCCGCAGACTGGCGGCGTGCGAAGCAAAAGCCGACAGAACGGCGCTGCAGGATATCCGGAAGGTTATAGCACCGCTCTGTGATGCTTACAGACAGATTCAGGATCAGAATTCTTCCGGTCCTGTGATGAATAATTCGCAGACCGTGTATGCGGGACTGACTTACGGAAGAAATCAGTTAACCGAAAACATGGCTGACCAGGGCTCGAATCGGGGAATGCTGGTATAAAGTTTTTTCCTGCCGCACAGGCTGGGAAGCGGCGAGGTCG
>ENA-OPNW01000646-OPNW01000646.1-human-gut-metagenome-genome-assembly--contig:-NODE-646-length-20379-cov-4.532277_pt1 | contig 20379 bp, 20 predicted proteins | sample MGYA00241540_ERZ501777 | MGnify/ENA primary metagenome ERZ501777 (study PRJEB25962, sample SAMEA2042615) | human gut metagenome | biome: human gut; feature: human-associated habitat; material: faeces...
CTTGCCAACGCCGCCTTTCTGGTTGGCGATGGCGATAATTTGCGTGTTCAATGACTTCACCTCATTTCTGAATTGTTCTATGGCTTCTGGAAATAGAAAAAGCCGCCACTTCAAAAATGATATACTCCCCCTATGAGAGACAGTGAAAAACAACACTGTCGAACATAGGGGGAGTAGTTATATGCGAAAGCAGATAGACGGGAGCACGAAATATGAGACAGTGCGCCAGATCGAAGCCGGAAAGATCAGCATTCGGCACGCCGCCGAGCAGCTGGGAGTTCATCCGTCCAGCGTGCAAGCGTGGGTGCGGCTGTATGAAACGGAAGGAATATCCGGATTCGCAAAGCAAAAGAATCAGGTGTACAGTGAAGCGCTAAAGGTGAAAGCCGTAGAGGACTATCTTTCCGGGAAAGGGAGTCTGGCAGCAATTTGCAAGAAATACAAGATTCGAGCACGAATACAACTCCAAGACTGGATCAAGGTGTATAATGCTCATGGAGACTTCAACTCCAGAAAGAGATCGGGAGGCGGAAGCTACATGAGAAAAGCACGGAGCACGAGGCAGGAAGAACGCGTGCAAATCGTCAAGGCGTGTCTGAAAAGCGGGAAGAACTACGGCGAGATGGCACTCAAGTACAATGTGAGCTATCAGCAGGTGCGAAGCTGGACACAGAAATTTGAAGAGCTTGGCGAGGCCGGACTGGAGGATCGCCGCGGGAAGCGCAAGAAGGATCAGGAGCCGAGAACAGAACTGGAGGCCGCACAGATCGAGATTGAACAGCTCAAGCACAAGCTGTATCTGGCGGAAATGGAGCGTGACCTGCTAAAAAATTGGACGAGATCGAGAGGAGAGATGCCTTTCGGAAGTGAGACAGGGCCGCATTTATGGTGCGATCCGGGAAGCACACGAAGAAACAGGCTATCCCATCGAGACGACCTGCGCGCTGCTCCATGTGGCGCGTTCGGCCTATCACAAATGGGCCTCCGGCAAGCTGAGTCAGCGGGCTGCGGAGAATGAACGTCTCGCAGATACGATTGAGAAGATCCATGAGGAAAGTCCGGATAAGGGTTACCGAAGGCTCAATGACGACCTGCGTCATGACCACGGCATCTATGTCAATGACAAGCGAGTGCTCCGCATCTGCCGGGTCAGAGACATCCGTTCCACGATCAAGTACAGCAACCGCGGCTGCACCAGGCAAGCATAGAGCCCACAGTACATAGCCGAGAATCTGCTCAACCGACAGTTCTATGCGGATAAACCGAATGAAAAATGGCTTACCGACGTAACGGAATTCAAATGGTATGAGGGCATTGAGGTACACAAGGTATATCTTAGCGCCATTCTGGACCTCTATGACCGCCGAATCGTCAGTTACGTGATTCGTGACCGCAACGACAATCCGTTGGTGTTTCAAACCTTTGAGAACGCAATGAAGGACAACCCGGATGCTCATCCTTTATTCCATAGTGACCGGGGATTGCAGTATACGAACCGAACCTTTCACCACAAGATTGAGAAAGCGGGTATGACGCAGAGTATGTCCCGTGTTGCACATTGCATTGACAATGGCCCCATGGAGGGCTTCTGGGGTATCCTCAAGCGGGAACGCTACTACGGTAAGCGGTTCTAGAGCAAGAAAGCTTTGGTCGATATGACTGAGAATTTCATCCGCTATTACAACACTCGCCGAGTACAGCGCAAGCTCGGTGTCCTGACGCCCATGGAAACGCACCTACTTTATCTCGCTGCATAAAAAAGCGACTGACAGCCTAAGCTGCCAGTCGGGAAAATTATATAGTTTTTCTCTGTCCTCTTGACGGGATGCGGTTCAGAGCAGCAGCTCGCTTTGGGATGGCGGCCCTTTATACGCGGGGAGGTTTGACGCTTACATTCAGCCGGAGCCTGCAAACAATTTTGCGCATAAATCTTGACGGGACCAGAACGCCGCATGATTTTTCTCCATATGGAAACAGGCTGGAAAATAGAGAAAATGCGTATTCACGTAGCATGAATTTGCTCGTAAATACGCATCTTTTTTGCCCGAATTTTTTGTTCATTCTGCCGGGAGCATAAGAACGCAACTCTGGCAGTCATGAGGTCAGCGGTTCCATCCCGCTTTTCTTGCTTTTGTCACGCCGTCCGGAGAAAGCATTTCGCGCAGGCCAAGCTCGCCCGCAGACAGTTTTTCGTAGCCGAACACGCCGTAGATATGACCGAGAATCGCACGGTCTTTCGCGATGAGCGTACAGAAAAGCTGCTCCAGTTCTTCCGTGCTGAAACGGGTGCGAAATTCTTCAAACATGACGCTCTCGGCTCGTGCCATGTCACTGACCTTTTGCGCTTTTCCAAGATCATTTTAGCACTTCTACTGTCCAATACTGCGGACTCTTACGTGTGATTCTGCGCCTTGCTGCGTTAAGCTGATAAGCACATTTTCATCTTCAAGAAGTTCACTCTGAAAATAGTGTTGCAAGTGGCAGAGCCACAAAGGAAAGCCGATTGGTGAAAATACAGTTTCCGCCGACCCATTCCCGCTCAAAGAAGCAATAGACATACTCCCCATCCTCACTTAGTGCCAAATCTGAGGCACCACCCTCCTGTGCAAGAACAACCCCATGTGACCAATTTCTCCCATCATCATAACTGGCACGAACAGTCAACTGCTGGCGTGCGTCATTACTCCAGCGAAGTTTTTTCCCTTGCTTCTGCAATCTAAGCACCGCCTCATCGCCATACGCGCAGTTTGCAAACACCATTTTTCCATTGAGCAGGCTCAATAAGCTTCCTCCACAAATCGGATCAGGAAGATTATCATCCAAATAAGGTTCGCCCCAATGCCCTAACGTTCCACGGCAGAACGCCCGACGGCGAATACCAATTTTCTCATGGCGCAACGTGGCAAGCAGCGTACCATCTGAGCACTCCGCTATAGCTGCCTCCGTCGGATCTCCAATCTGATCTGTTGCACGCACAATCGAAGTCGTTTTCCATGTTTCTCCAAAATCGTCACTGTAAATGCATGCAAAACATGCCGGAAGGTGTGCGTTCTCACCACAACTGAGCCAAAGCGGAAGAACCAGTGTAGAATTTTTTCTCAGGCAGATTCCGTGGCCCGGGGAAATTGCCCAAAGCGTCATGGGCCACTTGTTTCGAAATTGCTCTACAAATGTGGTCAGTTCACGAGGCTCTGCAAATGTCTGCCCACCGTCTGAACTTTTGCACACAAACAGTTTCCTATAGTTTTCACACCAAAAGAACCAGACAGAATCGTCAGGACCTGCGATCATCAGCGGATTATGCAAAAAGGTTTCTTCCGTACCGCAGATGAGCGTTTGTACTGGAGAGAAGTGTTTTCCGCCATCGCAGCTAGTACTCAGCAAAACTGCGCGCTCATTGGTACTGTTTTTCCGCCCTTCCCAATATAGCAGAACCTTTCCCGAGGTGGTTGTTACAATTCCTGGAACACGGTGCGATGAAAAACCATAAGCCCCGCCGACAGCAATATCTATCGATGCGACTGATCTATTATTGTCCATGTACTTTTGCCTCTTAACCGGATAATAAAATCAAAATCCTCGCCATAGCCGATCTGGTCACAACTGTGAAGAATCTCACCGGTGCTACAGTAGGTTGTCCCACTCATCCGAAGAAGCGATTCATTACGGCTGACGCCGAGAATCTTTGCCTCCCAAGCATCGGGGTGCGCAATACGCAGTGTCAAGTCCCCCGCAACCACTTCCACTTTCTTTTCCTCCCTCAGATACCTGTAAAGCGAATCATGCTCCAAATCAATAGAAAGGAGATAGGCATACTGCATCGGAAAGTAGACATCCTCGATGAGCAATGGCTTTTCATCAGCGAGCCGAAGGCGCATGATTCGCACAGCCTTCTCCCCCTCTACAAGCCCTAGGCGTTGGCAGACCGTTACCTTCTTTGGCGTAACAATGGCCGCTTCAAGCACCTTTGAGCTGGCGTGCATGCCATTGCTTTTGCACATATCAGAAAAGCTGGTTGCAGGGTATTTGAAATCTTTGTGAAGCTTAGGCCTGCAAATGAATGTACCCTTTCCCTGCTTCTTTTCCACAAGACCGGTTTCCACAAGTTCATTAACTGCACGCCGTATAGTAATTCGGCTGACAGCATAGGCTTGAGATAGTGCATCCTCCGACGGAAGGCGATTTGTATCAGAAAATTTTCCTGCCTCTATGTCATGTCGGATTAGGCGCGCGACTTGTTCATAAAAGGGAACAGCACTATTGTATTCCAGCATAGGTTGGCTCCTTCGATTTACGAAAAATTCTAACCGTACAATATATATCATATATTATTACATAATATATACTGTTGTCCTCTTAGAATAGTACCATTTTACAGCAAAATGTCAATTCTTTTTTCCGGCTTGTGGGCTCTACAAAAATTTCTGTCAGCAGATGCAAAAGCTCAATAATTGAACTTCCACATATATCTTCGATAGCTCATCGGATGCATCCGTACATCGCCCATTGCTGCGATGAGCTGCTTGGTAATCGGATGTACCAGTAACGCATTAAAATACTCTGCAACTTCACCATCAAGCTGATCCAGTCCAAGCTCTTTTGCATCAAGAATAAAGTGGTGACCTCCGAACTTTTCAAGAAAGCGCTCTGCACGCTCATCCAACGCGCGTGTCCTGCCAACGCTCTTCATTAACAGAACAGCCAAATTCCGATCAGTTGTTTCAAATGCGCCATGGAAGTACTCCCCGGAATGGCAAGGCACACAGTGAACGGTCTGCATCTCCTGGAAGAAGCAAAATGCATCGGAGTACGCGCATTCCCACATTGCGCCGCTGGCCAGCGCATTCCAGATTTCATCATTCTGATAACGCATTGCAAACTCGACGGCAACCGGCTTGATATCTTGATAGGCCTTTGCATAAATAGTGGGTAGCTTTTCAAAGGCAGCCATCGCCTTGTCGTAAGCTGCATAGCCCTCAAATTCTTTCAGAAGGACGAACGCCAACTTGAGCGCTGTTCCCTGGCTATTGCAATGAACCAGCGTAGGATCATGGTACCAGTCATCCGAGTGGTAATAGGTCAACGAGTACTGCGCGGTCTGCGCGGTAGCCGAATCGGAATAGCCAGTGAGACCTATGGTCACAGCGCCTTTGGCATTTGCGGTTTCAAGCGCCTCTACTGTTTCCTGCGTTGCTTTTGTTGAAGTAGCAATCACCAGCGTGTTCTTCCCGACAAATTTCGGCGTTGCATGCACAAACTCGCTACTGTTATAGCCAAGTACGCGCAAAGTGCTGCTCTCCGCATTCAGCATATAGCGCGCAGGATAAGATGAACTCAAAGAGCCTCCACATGCGACAAAGACGATCTGTTTCAGTCCACCGTTATTCTCAAAAGTTTCTTTGACTCTTGCAACGATATCAATAACTTCCTGCATTCCTTTAATCATAATATTCCCTCACTTCTGTCCTCTCAAGCTGTCCGTTTGCTTTTCGTCGATCATGTATTCTCCATTTTCTCCACGTTGGATAGCCACCCCATATGATGCCTGAGCCTCTTCCAGCGAGACCTTTTGCTCTATCACATCTTTGAGGACCAGCGCTGTATCACGCGTAAACGGATCACCATAACCACCAGCCCCCGGCGTTACAACGCGGATTATGTCTCCTTTGGACAATGGATAGCTGGTCGTCTTATGTCCCATCTGCGTAATGCTTCCATCGGTTGCACTAATTCTATAAAATGCACCGCATCCGCCCATTTTTCCTCCGGCAAGCCCCCAAGGATGGAATTTGTGACGGTCTCCGAGCCCGGTGTAGAGAACATCATTTGTCAGAACTTCCAGTTCGCGTTCAATACCCAGTCCGCCCCGATGGAAACCTGCCCCGCCAGAATCCTTCTTGAGCTCATATTTTTTTGCAAGAATTTTTGTAAACTCCATTTCTGTCGCTTCAATCGGCATATTGGAAGTATTGGTCATATTGACCTGAACGCCGCTCAGACCATCATATTTTTTACAAGCGCCACCGCCTCCGGCAATGACCTCATGGAAGATAAAAACATTATCCGTTCCAATTGCACCACTGCCGGCCAGAATGGTTGTCGTGCACGCGCCGTTTCCGGCAGTCACGATTCTGTCAGGCAAGATCGGAGCAAGCGCACCGAAAATAGCGTCCGGAACTCGCTGCGAGCAGTCAATCTGCGCACCGACCGGTGAGGGCGCAGTCGGGTTAAGGATGCAGCCTTTGGGCGCAATAACACGAATGGCTCGATTGATGCCTTCATTTGCTGGAATGTCTGGTCCAAGCATCGCTTTAACAGCGAAGAAGACATCCGCCTTTGTGCATGGCCAAGGTACGTTGATCGGTGCTTTAATCTGCGAAGCTGTTCCTGTAAAGTCGATAGTCAGGTCATCTCCCTTTACAGTGACTTTGACACAAATCGGTATCGGGTCCGGATACTTATCGCCACAGCCGTCAACATAATCTGTATAGCTATACTCGCCGTCTGGCAGTTTAGAAACAGTAGCCCGTACACGGCGTTCGGAATATGAGATGAGCTCACTCATGCATTCAATCAAGGTATCGTTATATCGCTGATAAGCCTCTTCAATGCGCTGTACACCGATCAGGTTGGCCGATATCTGCGCCGTTAAATCACCGTAACGCTCCTGTGGAACACGAGTGTTATCCAGTAGAATATCTAAAACGCTGTCCAAAAGTACACCCTTATCGCGAATGCGAACGACAGGAATACAGATACCTTCCTGAAACAGGCTGTCAGCATCGCCGCTGGTAGAGCCAGGCACTTTTCCGCCGATGTCGGAATGGTGTGCAATATTGGCAATCCAGCCAATAATCTTTGTCCCGCAAAACGCTGGGGCTGCCAAAACGATATCCGGCAGATGATTACCGCCTCCATGATATGGATTATTGGCAATGAACATGTCGCCAGGTTGGATGTTTTCTTTTCCAAACTTTTTATAGATGTTGGGAACGACGCTCAACATGGAACCCAACAGTGCTGCGAGACTTTCAACCTGAGCAACACTATTGCCGTCCGGGTCAATAACCGCCGTGCAGACGTCCCTACGTTCCTTCATGTTGCTGGAGTAAGCGCTTCTGACAATAATGCCATACGTTTCCTCAGCAATGGACATCAATAAGTTTCGTACAACCTCCACTGTTACAGTGTCGACCTTTCTTTGCATCATGTTACGTTCCCTCCTCATAATCGATTTTCAGATTACCATAGCCATCGACATGAATGATCCAACTTTCTGGCACCACTAACGTGGTGTCCATTTGCTCACAGATGCAAGGGCCCGCGATCGACTGGCCAGGGATAAAGGATTCACGTCGATAAACAGGCGTGGGGCGGTACTCACTTTCTCCTTGGAACAAAACGCTTCTGGTCTCTAACGGCACAGGTGCCGGTGCTGCTGGACAAAGCGGCTGCTCTGTCATTTCAGGTTTATCAATGATGCCAATTGCTGACGCGCGGTAACTGACAAACTGAACTGGTGCCTGCTCATTGCAGTAACCATAGCTTCTTTTATGCTCCGCATGAAAGTCCGCAATGGCTCGGCGCAGATCCTGCTCTGTCATTTCTCCAGTGGGGACTGGAATAGAAATTTCAAAATTCTGACGTTGATAACGCATATCCACCGCAAATTCAAAGCAGCGGCGTTCTTTTGTCACGCCCTCACGATCCAGCGCTTCGGAGCCCTGGTGAATCATGTCTGCAAACTGTTCGTTGAATTTTGGAAGATTTTCTACCTTTCCTTCCAAAATCAATGTACGGCTCATGTCGAATTTTGTATCGGCCAAAAGAAGTCCAAGGCTGCAGAGCGTTCCAGGATGTGGTGGAATAATGACTTGGCGGATGCCAAGCTCCTTGGCCACTTCGCATGCATGCAACGGTCCCGCGCCGCCAAAAGCCATCAGGCTAAATTCCCGCACATCGTATCCTTTTTCAACGGAAACGCTTCGCACAGCTCGAACCATGTTGGAGTTTACCACGGTGATGATGCCGTTTGCTGCCTGCGCACGACTGAGTCCTGACTTTTCACAAATGCATCTATCCAACGCCTCATGCGCCAGATCCAGATAGACCTCCATGCGACCGCCGAGAATCCGTTTCTGATTTAACTTACCCAAAACGATGTTGGCGTCTGTAACGACCGGCTGAGTGCCACCTCTGCCATAACAAGCCGGCCCTGGGACAGCACCAGCACTCTTTGGCCCGACCTTCAGTGCACCGCCTTCATCAATTTGAGCAATAGAGCCGCCGCCCGCCCCGATGGTAATGATATTTATCATCGGTATTCTGGCGGGATAGCCCTCCACCTCGCGTTCGTTGGATACCTGCGGTGTAAAATTCTCGATTAGGCTGATATCTGCGCTTGTACCACCCATATCAAACGTGATAATTTTATCTGCATTGCACTGACGGCCGATAAAACTTGCCGCAACAACGCCGGCTGAAGGCCCGGAAACCGCACATTTGATGGGACAGTCGATGGTTTCCTTGATAGAAATAATAGAACCATTAGACTGCGTGATGTACGGCTCTGCCTGAATCCCCATCTCTCTCACAGATGTCTGGAAATTGTTTACGTACTTTTTCATAACTGGGCCAAGATAGCTATTCAGGACTGTTGTACTCATGCGACTGTATTCCCGAAATTCGGGGGCAAGTTCACTGGAGATAGTTGTATATACTTCCGGATATTCTTCAGCAATAATTTCTTTGATGCGATTCTCATGCGCAGGATTGATAAAGGAAAACAGTGTGCATACAGCGATTGCTTGTACACCATATTGTTTCAACTGTCGAACCGCTTGGCGGACATTTTCTTCATCCAACGGCGTATAAACGCTTCCATCATAGCGGATTCTTTCGCGTACTCCAATATTACAACCGGACGGGATCAGTGGCACGGGCTTCTGCGCCTGCAGATCATACAAACTCGGTCTCTTCTGGTTGCCGATTTCCATAAGATCCTTGAAACCTTCTGTTGTAATCAGGCCAACACGTGCTCCCTTTTTCTCAATTAGCGCGTTTGTACCGACCGTCGTTCCATGCGCCAGATAAACAACGTCTTGTGCCTGTGCCTTTTTAATTTCCAGCACATCTTTCACGCCCTTGACGATGGCGCGCGATGGATCACCGGGCGTAGAACTGTCTTTATAATGAAACAATTCACCCGTTTCTAAGTTAAATACGGAAAAATCCGTGAATGTACCGCCGACATCGACGCCGATCATGTATCCCATAGTCATCACCTCATGATTTATGTTATTTGCAGCAATCGTTCGGAAAGCTCCGCCGGAATCTGCCGTGCACAATCGAAAGAACCAGGCCTCAAACATGCCTTTGCCGAAAAGGCAGCCGCGTGCTGCAACGCATTCGTCAATACTTCTTCCCGCCAACAATGATCAAGCCATGCGCTTTTTCCACTGTCTAAGAGTTTGTTACCAGCTTCTACCAGAAATGCTGTGGCGAATGCATCACCTGCCCCCATTGTATCGACTGGGCAAACGTAATCAGCTGGTTGCCGGTAAAATCGAATGCCGTCAAAGGCAACTGCTCCATTGCTTCCACGCGTTGCGCAGACAAACCTGACGCCTCTTGCATACATGCTGTGGCAAAGTATTTCCAATTCCGACTCCGTCAGCTCTGCGCAGGACAGGAAGGCAAAGTCCAAGTAGGGGCAAACCCGATCCAAGCGCTCCTTTTCTGTCCACCGATAGGAAAAATCGTAAGAAAGGAGGACTCCGGTTTGACGAAGTTTCGGCAACTCATTATCCAAAAAACCATTGTTCGTCGTATGTACCAAGAAAAAGTCTGCAATATAGTCGAGATCTTCCCTGTCAAACCGCAGAGGATGAGTCTGTATCACGCCGCCTTTGTTACTGTCAAGAAAGACACGTTCACCGTGATCCAGCGTTACACGTGCATATCCATTATCCCCGGAGTAGGTCCGGCTGCGCGGAAATGGAATACCATAAGTTTGCAGCGCCTGTTTGACACAAGCTGCAATGAGGTCGGTTCCAAATACGCCGAGAAATTCACTTTCTGCACCAAGCATTTTGGCATTCACCGCAAAATTCAACGCCTGTCCACCGGGATACATCCGCTTCTGATGAACATAAACGTCGCAGACATTATCTCCGATTCCGAGCACTTTCATGTGTTCACTCCATCCTCCCGAACATGTGCGAGTAACGGCTCATAGGCTTTTCCAGCGCGTGCAGTTTTGAACTCATTTCTGACGGCACCCCTCGCCTCTGGGTTTACACAGAGCTCAACTCCAGTCAGTGCCATTACCTTAGCTGCAACCAGCATCCCCTTCATACAAATATCTCCGAGTCCCTGGCTGACCTCCTGCCAAGAATGTCCCGGTGTGTCCTTCAGATAGCAGGCTGTTACGCACTGAGTCGTCGGCGTTATCCAACTGACATCGCAGATATCTGTGCCGCCTGGTTTATGCTTATGGATTTTGCGGAAGGGGTAAAGAACATCATTGTAGGGCTTGCCACGAACTTGTTCAATGATGGGTTCAGCCTGTTCTTCATATAAAAAGCGCATCAGCTTGAAAGTCTCTTTTTCATTCTCTTCCGGAAGCGCCTGGTGCATCCTCTCCGCATAAGCCCAATCATCTTCTGTCATAGGAACAGTGCCGACGAGTTCAAACTGATCATGCATTATTTTTTCGAGCGTGTGATTTGGCAGCATTTCACTATAGCCAGTATCGTAGCTGGCTCGAACAGAGCAACCCGTCATCAAAGCAGCGCCGTGCGCAGCCTGATAAATTTTCTCCATACTGTCACGCATAATGGCCTGTGTGTTTCCGCATACGCGAAGATGCATACTTGTATGACGCGGTATGCGAATCATGTCCACATCGCCGGTATCTGTAATTCTGCTACGGAAATAGACAGAGGGGTGCAGATTTTTCCGTGCAAATTCCAGCCCAAAGCAAAAAGCTTCCAATGCCTCGCGTGCGTTACCTCCAATTCCTGCGGACTTTCCGGTCTGTCGCGCAGCCAAGCCGTCATCATTCTTCCCGAAGAACTCGATATCTACAGTCTGGATGGAGAAGAAGTTAATGGACCAGATACCGTTGTCATCGGTAGGATGCCAACTGATAGCAGCCGTGCAGTCATCAAACAAACCCGCATTCGCCATAAGGACCTTTCCGCCGCCGCCTTCCTCCGCTGGGCAGCCGTAGAATTTAATGGTGCCAGGCAATCCATTAGTCTGAAGATATTGCTTATTTGCGATTGCTGCCGCCATGGCTGCTGTACCCAGCACATGATGTCCACAACCATGCCCATTTGTGCTCTCTTCCCGCGCGATGCGTTCTGTCACATCCGCCTTTTGACTCAGATCTGGAAGAGCATCGTACTCGCCCATATAACCAATTACAGGATCCCCCTGACCCCAGACAGCAACGAAGGCAGTTTCACAGCCGGCTACGTTTGCTTTAACTTGGAAACCATTTTTCTTCAAAATCTCCATCAGGCAGGCTGCGGAGCGTTTCTCTTGAAAGGCAAGTTCTGCAAAGCCCCAGATTTTAGTAGCTGCCTGTATGTATTCGTCCCGGTGCTCCTCAAGGAACTTAATTACGTCTTGCTTCTTCATATCGACAGCCTCCTATTCGTTCTCAAAAACTGTATGGCCGGTCAAAGGAATATAAATTTTTCCAGTTCGTTCACGTTCAAATTCATCACGTACCGCTTTCAATGCATCCGGATTTGCACAAAGCTCAATACCAGTCAATCCCATGACTTTAGCTGCAACCATCATACCCTTCATGGCAATATCGTTGCGTCCCTGCGCAACCTCCTGCCAGGAATGGCCAAGCGTGTCTTTGATGTAGCATGCAACAACGCATTGTGTCGTTGGTGTCGTCCAACTGACATCACAAATGTCCGTAGAGCCTGGCTTATGAACATTGATCTCTCTGAATGGATAAAGCAGATCATTATACGGTTTTCCTTTGACCTGCTCGATAATTGGGTCCGCCTGCTCCTCATAAAGCAGATGCATCAGATCAAACGTCGGACCTTCGCAGCCTGATGGAAGTGCCGTATGCATTTTCTCAGCGTATTTCCAGTCCTCCTGCGTCATATGAACTGTTCCGACTTTCTGGAATTTACTGTACATAATGCGTTCAAGGCTCCGGTTCGGAAGCATTTCGGAATAACCAGTTTTGTAAACGGCCTTTAATTTGCACCCGGTCATAACTGCCGCTCCCTTCGCAACCTGATGAAGCGCAGCAATTGCCTCCCGAATTTCTGCACCGGTATAGGCGCGGTAATGATAGCGAATGACGCTCTCACAGGGATTTTGCAGCATATTTTTATCTCCCGTTTCTTCAATGGAAGATCGAATTACAAAGTGTTCTGGCAGATGGTTACGCAAAACGCCTGCACCATGGAGAAACAGCTTTAAAGCGTCCAGCGAGTTGGCACCAGTATCAGCAAGAATGTCGTTTCCCTTTTCTGCATCGGACTTTGCTGCAGGCCGTCCCTGGAAAGTGTACGTTACACCTTGTTGCGCATGGAAGTTGATAGACCAGATACCGTTATCATCGGTTGGATGCCAGCTGATGGCGGCGCTACAATCGTCAAAAAGGCCGGCATTGTTCATTAATACCTTGCCCCCGCCCCCTTCTTCAGCGGGGCACCCGTAATATTTGACCGTTCCGCTCAGCCCATTCGCCTCCAAGTAATCTTTGTTGGCAATCGCGGCCGCCATCGCCGCCGTACCAAGCAAATGATGCCCGCATCCGTGGCCACAAGTTTTACCGGGAATTGGTTCGCGGGTAACATTATCTGCTTCCTGGCTCAGATTTGGCAGCGCATCGTATTCTCCCATATAACCGATCACCGGCTGCCCATGACCCCAAACGGCAATAAAGGCTGTCGGCATATCTGCCACACCAAACGTTACTGTAAAGCCTTCCTTTTCTAGAATCTGTGCCAGTCTATGCGCTGACCTATGTTCTTCAAAAATCGGCTCAGCATAGTCCCAGATATCCAGCGCCGCATCAATATAAGTTTGGCGTTGTTCCTCCATGAGCTGCAAAATATCATCCTGTGTTTTCATGTACGTCCCTCCTGTCTATTATTTTCGCAAAGATGACAAGCAACATAGTGATCTTTTTCTATTTCAACCATACGCGGCGGCTGCAGTCCGCACTGCTCACATGCATATGGACAGCGTGGTCTGAAATGACAGCCGGAAGGTGGATTTGCCGGACTTGGGACGTCGCCCTGCAGAATAATCCGTTCCCGTTCTACTGTAGGATCTGGAATGGGAATTGCCGAAAGCAGCGCGCGCGTATACGGATGCGCTGGATTCTGATACAGCGCTTCCTTGGAGGCTAACTCAATAATCTGTCCGAGATACATAACTGCAACACGGTCGCTAATGTGCTTAACAACACTCAGATCATGTGATATGAAAAGGAATGTCAGCCCCATTTTTTTCTTTAATTCGTTCATAAGATTCAAAACTTGTGAACGCACGGAAACATCCAGTGCGGAAACCGGCTCATCGCAGATAACAAACTCAGGATTGAGTGCCAAAGCCCGCGCAATGCCAATTCTCTGGCGCTGTCCGCCGGAAAACTCGTGCGGATAGCGTTCCGTCGCGCTTTCCTGCATGCCAACAAGCCGAAGCAATTCCTTTGTACGTGCTGCAATCTCTGCCTGTGTTCCCTTTTTTTGAATTCTAAGTGGTTCGGAAACAATCTCTTCGACTGTCATTTTGGGATTCAGCGATGCATAAGGATCCTGAAAAATGATTTGTAGATGCTCACGCTCATTACGCATTTGCGCTGGCGTCAGCTTCATAAGATCTTCCCCATGAAATAGGATTTGCCCCTGCGTTGGTTCGATCAGACGCAGAATGCACCTGCCAAGCGTCGATTTTCCACAGCCGGATTCTCCCACAAGGCCAAGCGTTTCACCTTGTTGGATTGTTAGATTAACGCCATCAACCGCTTTGATATAGCCAACTGTATGTTTCAGCAGGCCCCCTGTAATAGGGAAGTACTTTTTTAAATCCCTGATCTCAATTATAACCCGCTCGTTCATGTTGCAGCCTCCTGCGTCTGTCTCTCCTTATACCTCCAACAACGTACTTTTCGATTGTCGCACACCAGCATTGGCGGTTCGTTTTCCTGGCAATACTTTGTTGCATATTCACAGCGCGGACAAAAGCGACAGCCCTTCGGCATTTGGGAAAGGCTCGGAACCATTCCGTCAATGACATGGAGTTTCTCTACGCTTTGATTCAGTCTCGGAATAGATTTCAAAAGTCCCTCAGTATATGGATGCAGCGGCCTGCTGAAAATGTCAATTGTATCTGCATATTCCACCACCTTCCCAGCATACATCACAAGAACTTTTTGCGCCATGTCCGCAACAACGCCAAGATCGTGCGTAATCAGCATAATCGCGGTTCCTGTCTGTTTTTGGAGACGCTTCAATTCGTCCAGAATCTGTGCCTGAATTGTAACATCAAGTGCTGTTGTTGGTTCATCCGCAATCAGAAGTTCTGGTTGGCATGACAGTGCCATGGCAATCATAACGCGCTGACGCATTCCTCCACTGAGTTGGTGTGGATATTCCTTCATACGCTGCTCCGGCGCCGGAATTCCTACCATTTTAAGCATTTTCACCGCCTGCTCCCAACAGACTTTTCTGCTGACTTTCCGATGGAAATGAATCGCCTCCATGATCTGATTTCCGACTGTATATACTGGATTGAGCGATGTCATCGGCTCTTGAAAGATCATGGAAATGCGGTTTCCGCGAATGCTGCGGATACCAGCCTTACTCATTTTCAAAAGATCTTGCCCGTCATATAAAATTTGCCCGCCAGAAATTTCGATTGGCGGGGTAGGCAGGAGACGCAAAATGGATAAGGCCGTCATGCTTTTTCCGCACCCAGATTCCCCTACAACGCCCAAGATCTCCCCTTTTTCCATGGAAAAGCTGATATCTTCAATGGCATGTATTGCTCCAGTCTTCGTTTTAATACTGGCTTCTAGATTTTTTACTTCCAGTAGACTCATCTTGATCCTCCTTGCATTGGTCGTCCATTAGAGGGCTCTGCCACAGAGACTGCGCGGGTAAACCGCGCAGTCTCTCATTGAGGGGAACAAATCAGTTGGTAAAGGTCCACGCATATGCGTTATAATTGAGGTTTGAAAAATCAAGAACAGGGACATTTCCAATGGACTTGTTATAAACGTCACTTCGATCGCTGTGATACAGCCAGATATACGATGGGTCATCATACAGCGCTTTCTGCACCTCATAGTAGTACTGCATTTTTTCTTCCTGCGTCAATGCGTCGTGTCCGGCTTGATAGAGATCGAAGAACTTCGGATCCTGCACATGGCAGAAATTCTGTGCGCCGCCGACCTGGAACAACACACGAGCATCATCTGGGTCAAGCGAACCGGCGCCACCAAGAATTGACAGATCGGACTTGCCTTCACGCGCCATATCAACCAGTGTGGACCAGTCGACATTCTGAATCGTAACCTTCATGCCAATCGCCTGAAGGTTCTGCTGAATAACAAGCGTTGCAGCAGCAACTGCAGTGCTCGTCTCATAGCTGACAAAGACCAATTCCCGGTCAAAATCCCATCCAGCGTCTTTCAGGAGCTCCTTTGTGCTTTCTGGATCATACGGATCCGCAGCAATCTCTGGGTTGAAATAGGGATTATCACTGTTCAAAGAGTGCGTTGCAATTTCACCGTAGCCATACAGAGCCTGCTGAACAATTTCTTCGCGGTTAATTGCCATATTGATGGCCTGACGCACACGAGTATCCTGGAAATACTCTTTTTCACAGTTGATTGTCATGTAGGTATAGAGGTAGGAAGGCTGTGTCTCAGCGGCGAGATTCTCAGACTGCTGGAGCAGCGTCAGATCAGCAATTGGAACGTTAATCAGCGTTGCATCAATATCGCCACTGAGCAAGGCTGCAGCAAGGCTGGTATTTGCAAGGTACTTGATGACAACCTTGTCAACATTTGGAGCGCCGAGGAAGTAATTAGGATTTGCGACCAGTGTCGCACTCTCGCCTGCAATATTGCTCTCATACTGGAACGCGCCAGTACCAATTGGCTTGAGCCAGTATTCATTTGTTTCCATTTCAGAAAACGGAATATCTTTCAACAGGTGATACGGCATGGGATAGTACCGCTGCGCATCAATATAGAGGAAGGTCGAAACGGCAACGCCATTCTTGAAGTGGTACTCCAGCGTGTGCTCGTCTACAGCAATAACGCCAAGATCCTCCGCATTCTCACAGACGCCATCACTATCCGTGCCGACAAGCGAAGCAAAGTAGCTGCGGCGCGTCACAGTCGTTTCCGGATTTGTAGCTACTTGCGCAGCAAATACCATGTCCTGCGCGGTGAACGGCTCACCATCCTGCCAAGTGACATTCGGATTCAGATGGAAAGTAATGACCGTGCCGTCCTCATTGCTTTCCCAGCTATCCGCCAGACGCGGAGAAAATTCACCATAGAAGTCAGTATATACCAACCGGTCATAGATAAAATCAAACATGTTGTCGCCATTGGTAGAGGTCGCTGCATACGGGAAAAGGGTGTTGGGTTCGCCACTGGCAATGTTGATAACGTCGCGATGTGTGCCGGTCTGTTCCTGCGCAGGCTGTTCGGTCTGTGCAGCCTGTTCCGTTTGTGCGGACTGTTCCGCCTGCACAGAAGGGTTTTCTTTCGCGCTACATCCGGCAAACATACCAATCACCAGAACCAGGCTCAGAAGAAGAATGCCTACGCGCTGCAAATGTTCGTGTGTGCTTTTTTTCATTTTTTTCATCCTTTCTTATCTTTTTACCCTAAAAACAGCAAGGCTGTAAGGGATGGAAGACAGTTGTGCAGTCAAACTCTGGTTCGCGGATCCAAGGCGTCGCGAAGGCCATCGCCAATAAAGTTAATACTGCAAATTGTAATCACCAGCATAACACCGGCCGGAACCCACGCCCATGGGCAGGCCGTAAGAACCGTCAGAGACTGCGCGCCATTCAGGATATTGCCCCAAGAAGCAGTCGGCGGGATAACACCCATACCGAGAAAGCTAAGGCTAGATTCCTGAAGAATTGCACCGGCTACGCGGAATGTAGCAGCAACAATGATGGGGCCCAGAGAGTTTGGAAGAATATACCGTCCAATGACTCGAGCGTCTTTTGCTCCGATGGCGCGGGCTGACTCCACATATTCTTTTCGACGAACGCTCAGAACACTACTACGGATGAGTCTTGCAAATTCCGGCCAGCTTAAAAAACCCATGACAAAAATTAGCGTCCACATGGATGGTCCAATTACAGAGACCAAGACCAGAATAAAAATCGTAGATGGAAACGAGATGAACACGTCGGCGATCCGCATAATGATCGTATCAAGCACGCCGCCATAATAAGCAGCAAGAATTCCGAGCGGCAGACCAATTAACACGCTGATTGCAGTAGACAAAAGGCCGACCAGCAGCGACACGCGTCCGCCGTAGACCAGGCGCGCAAAGCTGTCGCGTCCCGCGTTGTCCACGCCCAAAGGAAATCCCTTGGAAGGCGCAGAGAAAGGGATGCCGTGCCCGGTTGTGTAGGGATCCAAATGCAGCAAACCCGGGAGAATCAAAACGGCCAAAACCAGAATGCTCAAGGTAATAAAGCCGATCAGTGCAAGTCGGTGGTGAATGAAACGTCGGATTACACTATTTGGATTTTTTGTTGTTCGTTTTTTTGTCTGCATCGTGTTTCTCCTCAACTTAGCGTGATACGTGGATCCAGATATGCATACAGGATATCCACGACCAAGTTGGTAACCAGCGTAACAATAGCAATAATAACAGAAATCCCCATGATAACCGGGTAGTCTCGAGAAGTGATGGAATTGATCATCAGCGAACCAAGTCCTGGCCAGCCAAAAAGCTTCTCAATGACGACTGAGCCGCCAATCATAAATGGAATCGAGCCGCTGAGCACTGTAACCAACGGGATGAGCGTATTGCGGAAGGCATGTTTTATAATGACAATGTACTCCCAAAGTCCCTTGGCACGCGCAGTTCTAGTGTAGTCCTCTTTCAGTACCTCAAGCATGTTATTACGCACATGCCGCATAACCTTTCCGATTTCCGGCATAGCAATGGCGAACGCAGGAAGTAAAAGGTGTCGTACCAAGTCTCCGAAACCTTGATCATTGGCAGAATGCATCCCGCTAAAGGGCAGCCACTTGAGCTTGATGGCAAATACATATACCAAGATCATTCCAAGGAAAAAGCCTGGCACACCGCTTACAATAAAGGCCAACGTAGAATTCGTATAGTCCAGTGGAGAATACGATCTCAGTGAGGAAATAAGGCCAAGCGGAATGCCAATCAGATAGGATAATGCGATTGCAAAAACAGTTAACGACAATGTTGCGCCTACCCGTTCGAAGACCATATCCTTTACTGCACGATATGTGGTGTAAGAATAGCCCCAATCGCCTTTCAGTAATTCCTTGAGCCAGGTAAAATACTGAATATAGACAGGCTGGTCAAGTCCAAGTTCTGCCTTCCGACGTTCCACTTCCGCCAGCGTCATACCGGGGTCTGCCAGCAGGGAGTCCAGTGGCGAGCCCGGTGCCAGCGTGGACATCCAGTAGACCAGAATAGTAATTCCAAAAAGAGTGAGTATAGCGAAAAATGTTCTGCGTATCACATAGTTTGTCATCGTTTCTCCTCCGTTGTACAGAGTTTAAAAAACAGTATCAAAGCTTACATCGTAGCGTGCGGCAGGGCCGTCTAACCCGCTTGCAGAATAAAGAATCATATTGCAGCAACTTCCATATTCCGCCGTCCGAATTACAGCCTTGGAGGTCTTCATTTTATCAATCAGATTTTCCTGTGAAATCAGGCCTCCTGTAACGTTGGGCATCATAGCTTGCAACCGGGCATACATCTCCGGGTTATATTGCGGCATCAGATCAAAAATTTCGTAGCGCTCAATAACCATTTCGTTCAGAACAGCCTTCAGAACCTGCGGCAGCGATGGGAGTCCTCGAACCAACGCAAGATCGATATAATTGCAACCGTCTGGGACTGGCATGCCAACATCACAAATAATGATTGTGTCGTGGTGTCGCGCAGCAGTAATTGCTTTCATAAGTTCAGAGTGTAACAAGCCATTCTTTTTCATATTATTGTCTTCACCCTTTCTATATCGTTATATAACGTATTTCTATGTTATATAATATCTTATTTCATTTCATATGGCTATGCATTTATCATACAAATTTTTATTTCAAATTTCGTACATCCTAACATGCTGGCAATAAGCTGCAGCCACTAATTTCACTTACAGTTCATCATATTTCAGTAGCAGGATATACCCGTCGCCGCACCAGTGCAGAGCCTTGATCCGGTCCGTTCGTCTGCCGCAGAACAGGAACAGACTTTCTTCGTCAAAATGACTGCCATACTGCTGCTTCACTGCTGCGGCAAGGCCGTCGATCCCAAGGCGGAGATCTGTATAGCCGCAGGCAATATAGAAATTCCGGACTTTTGTCAGATCTATCATAGCGATTGAATGGATCGAAGCAGTGCAGCGACAGCCTCAATATCCACACCGACCGGCAGCTTCAATTCTGCACCCCGGTATTGGATCTGGAGAATCTCCGTTGAAGTAACAGAATATTCCAGCTGCACGATCTGAGGCCCGGCAGCTTCTGCCATCTGACTGCGGAGTTTCCGGAGCCAGTAGTAAAAGCTTTTCTCGGAGATCCCACGCCGCCGACAAAATTCCCGTTTTGTCAGTCCGCTGTTGCTGCATTCCTGAATAAGCATTGTCCATGTCTGCGACCGATAGTCGTCCCGCACTGCCAATACATCTGCCATTTGATAGCATCTCTCCCTCCTTCTCGAAAAACTCACCGTGCGTTTTTCAAGTTTTGGGATATTATCTCACATCGTTGGGTGAGATGCCATGCGGGTGGTTATTGTGCGCTTACTTTTGGCCGGGTATGGGCGGTGCGAGAAACGCGGTGGTTCGACCGAATGCATTTTTGCGTCGCAAAAGCGCCGCTTTTTCTGCATACAATGCAGAAAACAAAGGATCATCCCGAACATTTTGTAAACAATCTGGGCTTGACACAATGCTTCGGGCAAAATTTTCATCACTTTGCGCGCGTTCTTTGGGATTTTGCATTTCTTCGCTGGATTCACCAGAATCAACTTTTCTTCCACTGCATGCTCCAGTGACTTATTCAGCACCACATGAACGCACTGCACCATGCGGGGACTCAGTCCACGTTCTTTCAGCTCCGGCTCTGGAAATGCCAAGGACGGC
>ENA-OPNW01000648-OPNW01000648.1-human-gut-metagenome-genome-assembly--contig:-NODE-648-length-20306-cov-5.786134_pt1 | contig 20306 bp, 20 predicted proteins | sample MGYA00241540_ERZ501777 | MGnify/ENA primary metagenome ERZ501777 (study PRJEB25962, sample SAMEA2042615) | human gut metagenome | biome: human gut; feature: human-associated habitat; material: faeces...
TTGGGCTATTGGAGCAGTCAGAAAAGTGTATAGGAAATCAGTTGTTTTCTTGGACGTATTCAATCAGGTCTCCGGGCTGACATTCCAACAGTCCGCAGATACGTTCAATGTTCTCCCAAGACAGACCTTTTCCCTCTCGCAGCTTTTGGAGCGTGGATTGGCTTAATATCCCCTCTGTCCGAATTCTGTTTGTGTTGTAGCCTTTCTCTTTCAGTGCATTCAGAATGTTTACCTTATATTGGAGCGGCATAATTTGAGCCTCCTTTTCCATTATCTATATTATAAGCTACGAATTGCACGAAATCAAGTGCAAAAATTCAACAAGAAATAACACTAAATATCGTGCAATTTGTCAATAGATTTGCACGAATAATCGTGCTATACTAATGACAGTTGATAGAGATATCCACCAAACAAATCACCATCCAAAAGGAGAACAAGACAATGAGCAAGAATGAAATCGTGAGCCTGATTGAAACCATGAACAACTATGACGAGCTGGCAAACAAGGCCAAAGCCAAGGCAGATGCCATCCGCGACGCGCTGAAAGAAGAAATGCTGCAGCTCGATACCGAGGAGCTGAACGCGGGTGCTTACATTCTCCGCTACACAAACATCATCAGCAACCGGTTCGACACCACCACCTTCAAGCGCCTGTATGCCGACCTCTATAAAGACTTCACCAAGGCTGTCAGCAGCCGCCGCTTCACAGTCAGCTGCTAACAGAAAAAACAAGCTCCGCGGGCAGGAAATGCCCGTGGAGCAGAAAGGACAGAGAGATATGTTGATATTCGATGAATTGTGGAATGGGGCATTCAGCCCATGTGAGCACCGCTATGAGCGGAACAGCGACTATGATATTGTCAGCCGCCGCATCAGCGCCCAGATGGATGTGCTGCGGCAGAACGCATCCAAGAGACAGAAAAAGGTGTGGGAGGCATATGACCGCGACTTGGCCGAGCGCGAAAATCTGGAACAGCAGGACGCTTATTATCAGGGCATTCGGTTCGGCGCACGGTTTATGCTGGACGTGCTTCTGGAACAGCCCGGCAGCTATGAGGCGCGGCGATGAAAGCAGGCTATGCCAGATGCTCCACCAACGAGAGCAGGCAGGACATTGAACGGCAGGTGCGGGAGCTGAAACAGGCGGGTGCGGAAACTGTATATCTGGAATATGAACACGGCGACGCGGCAGTCAAGGAGCAGTTGTCCTTACTTCTGGAACAGGCACAGGCGGGTGATACTATCATCACGTTAGAAGTCTCCCGCCTTGCCAGAAGCACAAAGCAGCTCTGCGAAATCATTGAAGCCATCAGCCGGAAGCACCTGTGCCTTGTCATTGTCGGCAGTATTACAATGGATTGCCGCGACGGACACGCAGACCCAATGACAGAGGCGTTTTTGCAAATGGCAGGCGTGTTCAGCCAATTAGAGCTTGCTATGATACGGGCGCGGGTGCGCTCCGGAATGGCAAATGCAAGAGCCAAGGGCAAGCAGATTGGCAGACCACACCTGACCAGCGACGATATTCCTGCATCCTTTCTGCGGCATTATCCGGCGTATAAGGGGAAGCAGTTAAATATCAGCGAGTTCGCCCGCGTCTGTAATCTCAGCCGGACAACCGTTTATAAGTATATTGACCTTTTGGAGAATGGATAAAACAAGTCATACATTTAACAGATATTAGAGAGAAGGTCTTCTTTCTGTTAAATGTATGACTTGAATTTGTTTAATCCGAAGGAATGACCGAGCCGGAAACACTAAGAATATCTATCTCATGCCATGGCTCCAGCAGATACTCCGCAACAGGCGTCCAAGAATAGGCATAAGAGTGGTAGCTGATATTCTCATTAGTTGTCCAGTTGCCATCATATGGAAGCGCGATGGAAAAGTCCTTACAATTATACCAGTTTGTATAAGTTCCGCTCTCTAGCACTAATTCTTCTTGCTCTTGAACATTTCCGGTATCAAATTCCCATCCTCCTCCTGATAAATCATCTTTACTATCTGCAACCCCTATGCTATCCTTTACTTTAAGCCTAATCGAAACATTTTCGAATCGATTGCTTGTCTGGTTGATGACAGAGATTTTTAATGTTCCACTTCCATAATAATCATACATCATATGAAAAGCAGGGTCTTCGCGGTAGTCTGTAGTGTAATCCAAAGCAGATACTTCAATTTTTAAATATTTGTCTATGTTCTCCGTTGTAAGCTTAATTGGCTTTATCTTTTTAAGCTGTGCTTCTGCTTCCTTAAGTGTCGAATAATTTTCGACACCCTCCTTTTCCTCTTTACTCAATGCGTCATACGCTTTCCTTGCATCCGTAATCTGCGCTTCGCTGTCCAGCGTCACTTCACCTATGGATGCAATAGACTTTTCCACAGACTTTACCGCTTTGCTTTTTCCACAGGCGCACAGCGACAAAAGCATAACTGCACATAGCACCAATGCAACAGCCTTTCTCATCCCTATTCCACCCCCTATTTTGTAATTTCATTGAATTTTAACGCTTTTTCGCATAACTGGCGGACTGCCTCAACAAACGAGGAAATTCCTTTTTCTTTTTGATACGCAACAATTCTTCTAATCAGCTGTGCATCCTTATCACCAAAAGTCACACTTTTGCCCATTGTAAATACCTCCATTTGCGCTTTTCTTTTCTCTTGGCAATTCTATTATATAACATTTTGTTTTATATTTCAATATAACAAACTGTTTTCTCTATACTTTTCTGTGAAACTTCCACAAAGGAGCACAGGAAAATGTATAGACGCATCCGTGATCTGCGCGAGGACAGCGACCTGCTGCAACGGGACTTGGCTGAGTATCTGCAATGTTCACAGGTCTGCTATTCCCACTATGAGATGGGCAAGCGCGACATTCCAACAGACGTTTTAATCAAGTTGGCAGACTTCTACCACACCAGCACCGACTATCTCTTGGGGCAGACAGACGAAAAGCAGGCGTATCCCGCATCCAAGAGCCGGAACGAGGGCTAGGCTATGCCTGGACAGCCGTTTGACCGCATTGCCGTTCTATACAACTACCTGTTTCATAACACCAGCAAAGGGCACACCGTCGCCGTGGCGGACATTCTGACCAATTACCGCAACCACGGCTATGAGCTTGAAATCAAGTCATTCTACCGCGACAAGGACGTTCTGAATGCCTTGGACGGCATTGAAATCGCCTATGACCACCGCACGCGCGGCTACTGGATGAAAACAGACGGATTTGAGCCGTATGAGCTGCGGCTGATTGTTGACAGCATCCAGTCCTCCAAATTCATCACGCAGAACGTCGCCAACAGGATTACAGCAAAGGTCTTGGGCCTGACTGACCGCAATACGGGCGCGACCTTAAACCGCCGTTCCTTTGTTGCCGGACGTGTGCGCAGTATGAATGACAGCGTGGTAAAGGACGCGGACAACCTCCACATTGCTATCCAAAAGAACCAGAAAGTGCGCTTCAAGTATTTCCACTATGACCGCGAAAAGAAAAAGTGGTATTCGCACAACAACGAAGCCTATGTTGCCAGTCCTTTTGGGCTTTTATGGAACGACGGAAATTACTATCTCTATGCCTACGATGGAGAGAAGTTCCGTCATTTCCGCGTTGACCGAATGGAGCACATCACTGTCTATCCAGAGCCAAGAGAGGGCGCGGAAGCGTTCAAGCGCATTGATCTGAACGCCCATCAAGCCGAGGTATTCAATATGTTCACAGGCACGGAAACGACAGTAAAGCTCCGCTGCGCCAACCACTTGGCAGATGTGATTTTGGAGCAGTTCGGAAAAGACACGATGTTGATTCCAGATGGAGAAGATGATTTCACAGTTTCCGTTCCCGTCCAAATCAGCAAGCCGTTTTATGCGTGGGCAGCAGGCTTTGGAGCAGATATGAAAATCTTGTTCCCGCAGGCCATAGTCAACGAAATGCGGGCATTCATTCAGGAATTATCCGAGATGTATAAAGATGATGGGAAGATGTAGAAACATCTTCCTATTTGTTCATTGTTGCTTTTGGATGTGTAAAGATGATAGAAGATGATGGGCTATACTTGTCTGCGCATCCGTTCGCGGGGCTTACAGAGTTGTGCAAGCGGGGAACGTAAATCAAAATTCCCGGCAATGTCGCTGTCAAAGATTGCGCAATAATGTTTCGTCATTTGGAGTGTAGAATGTCCGAGCAGATGTTGGAGCGTAAAAGCATCGCCGCCGCAATCCATCAGATATTTCCGGGCAAATGTATGGCGGAACATATGAATACTTGTTTTCAGAACGCCGCGCTTATGGTTATAGTCCGCAATTGCCAGTTTCAAGGCGTTCTCTGACAGCATTGTCCCATAGACGCTGCAAAACAGATAGTCGGATGGTTCTCCGCCCCGCATCGCCACATAATCGCTTAAAATGCTGACCAGCATAGAACAGAGCGGTATCGTCTGAATTTTTCCGGTTTTGGTGTGACGGAAAATGACCTGCTTGCGTTCAAAATCCACATCGCGGTTTTGGATATTCCGAATTGTGCCCGCTCGACAACCGCAATTCACAAGAAAATTGATAATGACCCAGTTGCGGTATTCGCAGAAATCACAGCTGCGGGCTGGCTTTTGTAGCAGGAGCATCAATTCTGCGTCCGTGTAGGTTTCTTTCACGGTTTCCTTGTCCTTGTAATTTGCCATTTCCAATTCCGTGTAACCTGCTTTTCTCGCCCAGTTCAGGAATGTGCGGAACACCCGCAGATAACTGCTGATGGAGTTGTGCGCCAGCCCGCTCTGACGCATGGAAATGACCATATTGTCTAAATCCTCTTTTGTGAGTGTAGCGAGCGGGGCGGAGAAATCCAAGTGCTTTTTGAGCGAATGAAGATGGGAATGATAGTTCTGAATGGTCTTATCGCTGACCCCTTTTGCGGTTTGCGACGCGACGAAGCGTTCAAAAATCTCTGCGACAGTCTGGTTGTTCGACTGTCTAAATAATTGTTTTCTGGACATGAAAAACGGACACCCTGCCTTTCGTAAAATGGACAAAAAGGCAGGGTGTCCGACTGTTTTCAAGCATTGGAAGAAAAACCAAAATGCAAACCAATGAAATGTTTGCATTTTGGAAAGGAGGAGCGACGGAACAGGTGAGAGATGGCTTTTTGAATAAAAAAGCCGTCGCGAACCAGTGCAGTCCGCGACGACGTGGTGACCCGCCGGAGATTCGAACTCCGGACACCCTGCTTAAAAGGCAGGTGCTCTGCCGACTGAGCTAGCGGGTCAGATGGCAGGGATGGCAGGATTCGAACCTACGCATACAGGAGTCAAAGTCCTGTGCCTTACCGCTTGGCGACATCCCCGTACATGCGTATCGGCAAAAATCCTGATATAAAAAAAGAAATGGGGTGAGTGAAGGGACTCGAACCCTCGATCTTCAGAGCCACAATCTGACGCGTTAACCAACTACGCTACACCCACCATATTCATTTTTCTTCGCGGTAGCAAGCTCCGCTTTGGCACGCCAGGAGGGACTCGAACCCCCGACCTACTGCTTAGAAGGCAGTTGCTCTATCCAGCTGAGCTATTGCCGCATACTTAACTTAAAAATTTGTTTTTCCCTTAAGTCAGCTTCATTATTATACATCAGCAAACTCCATTTGTCAACACTTTTTTTATTTTTTTATAATTATTTTCCTGTTTTAATTTGATGATGAAGTTAATGATATAGGCATTTTAACACATTGCAGATAATAATGTCAATATCACTTGGTATTAATATCGAAATGTTGTTATCAATTAAGTTATCTTAATCATTCCCTTTATTATGAACCATTCTTTGCGCAAGTGCAATGTTTCTGTATTCGGGTTCGTGACTTACTTCTCTTATAAGTTTAATAAAAGGAGGAAGTTTGTAAGGCTGATCTTCTGACAGCAATTCTATCTCAAGCGTTGCTCTGTCATTCCAAAACGGATATACATCAAGTTCAAAATATTCGTCATCATACACTATGCAATATCTGTCCTTTGAAATAATACCCGTTATACATTCTTTTCTTGAAAGATAATTATTGTATTCGGCTTGTGTCAAATAAGATTCTTTTTCTATCCTTTTCAAATCATTAATCTTGATTTTTACCGTTTTAATATATACTGCGTCTTTGCCGTAACCACGCTTCCGTATTCTGAACATTCCTTCCTCGGGAGTGTTTAAATATGCCTGAGTAATCGCAACCTTTCTGCAAGCAGTCATATTATTAAGATAATCAATATCAGGGTATTCTATCAAAAACTTACGCTCAATTTCAAGAGGTTCCGGAACACCGATGAACCCTAATACTTCTTTAAGCAAATTATCGAGCCTTTTATTAAAATCACTGTTATTTGGTATAACTCGTAGGTGTGATGTGCCTGTCCATATAGAAAGTAATTTTTCGTCAAGTTCCTTGGCGAGCTTTACATCTTCTTTTCTGACAGAATTGCAATTTTTAATGTAAGTGTTTTCATCTGTACAAGCAACACTTTTTAAATGAAATACAGCATCATACGAATTTCTTAATACATCTTCATTTTTATTACTTATTGAAATATATTTTTTAAATTCGGCATCGGTAACATATGCTTTGCTGTCAAGCAATCCTCTGTCAAATAAAATTACAGCCTTTTCCCCATTGTATGCCTTAGCTTTCTCTTCGAGAGAATTTTCTTCTTTTAATTGAGTTTCAAAAAGTTGTTTATGGAACTCATATACACCAAGTTTTTGCGGAGTAATGCCGTTGCTCAATAAATTACTTGCAATTTCTTCTAATATAAAAACTTTTATATTTAACTTTTCAAGTTCATCTTTCAAAAAATTCAAAGCAGTTGTTTTACCGCCACATGGACCGCCAGTCAAAACTATTTTAATTACCTCTGCCATAAATTCACCTCATTTAATTTATTATAACCTTTGAAATATTTATTATTATTCTGTATTTGAAAAAAGGCGATTGCAAAATTAATCTGCAATCGCCTTTTTAATATTACTTACTTCGTTTTTTACCGAAAATTATTGTTCCTGCAAAACCTGCTGCACACAAACCGACAAGCACACCTAAGAAAGTGAGATTATCACCTGTTTTTAAGGTAATAGGCTCAACATACTGTGTTTTATAAACCGTTTTTTCCTGAACAACGGTTTTAACTGTAGGAGTCGGCTGTACAGTTGTCGGTTGCGGTTGTGGCTCTGTTTCTGCTATTTTGTCAAACAAATAAACATAAACAACATCTTCAATTCCTGATACAATTTCAGTCGGTTCAATGTCCCACTTGCCGTTTTCATAACCGTAATTTGCTGTCATACCTGTTGGAATATTGATTCTTGCAGTACCGTTGACATTCCACTTACCTTCTTTGTCAAGCAAAGTTACATAGTATGAAATATCATTTGCACTCTTATCTTCCCAAGTACCGTTTACTACTTTAAAGGTTACTTTCTTCTGATATTTATCCGGTATTCCGTCAGGCTTTTCTCCGTCACCTATCTTATCTACTTCCCATATTGCCGTGAAGATATAGGCTACATCGTCTTTGCCTTTCTGCTTATCCCAACCCATAAATACATAGTTTGTTCTCGTTGGATCTTCGAGTTTTATATTCTTTTCAAGAACAAATGTTGCTACATCATCACCCGAATAGGTTTTGTTATCGTGAACCCATACACCGCCGTTCGGCTTTACCTGTATTTTCTTTCCGTACTCTACTACCTGTGTAGCAGGTGTTGGTTTATCGTTTTCGTTTGGTTCTTTGTAATCAACTTTCGGGTCGGTTTTCTTTGTAAAAGTATAAGTGTAAGTTTCCGCATTTGTTCCCTTTACAGGCGACTTTGGCTCAATATCCCACTTGCCGTTTTCATAACCGTAATTTGCTGTCATACCTGTTGGAATATTGATTCTTGCAGTACCGTTGACATTCCACTTACCTTCTTTGTCAAGCAAAGTTACATAGTATGAAATATCATTTGCACTCTTATCTTCCCAAGTACCGTTTACTACTTTAAAGGTAATTTTCTTTTGATATTTATCGGGGATTCCGTCAGGCTTTTCTCCGTTGCCTATCTTATCTACTTCCCATATTGCTGTCAATTCATATTTTCTGTCAATTGAATCTGTAATTTGCTGGCTGTTGCTATAAGTGCTTTCACCGCACTTCCAGCCGTCAAATACATACTCATACTTAGTTGGTTTATTATCAATTGTTTTTACGAATTCACCCTCACGGTAAACAAATTTTGTATCATCGTTGAGTGTACCACCATCAAGATTATAAACTACAGAGTAATATTTTATCTCTATGCTGTTATCATCACTGTCAACGGTAAGAACCGCATTATCAATCTGTTTATAATCATTACCGTCTTTTAAAAACACTTTATAATTGCCTTTAGCAAGTTCTGTAATATAACCGTTATCACCGCTCTGCAAGACAATGTAATCACTGTCAGACTTTACGGCAACCTCGTACGGTTTACCGAATATGCTTTCGGTATCAGCTACAGTATCATCAAGGTTGAAAACCACACTTGATGTATAGCAGTCCTTTGTTGTGTCTTTTACATAGGCGTATGCAGTTTTAGTTGTACCGTTCTCGTCAATATAACTGCCCCGTACCTCTATGGTATATTCAGTAGAGGGAGTAAGACTGCTAAAAGTTATTTTGCCGTCAATTACTTCACCCTTAACACCCTCAAGATAATATTCACATCTGTCATCAAGATTTGTAAGAGTGAGTGTTGTTGCAGTTGTGGAAGTGTTAGGTTTTTTAAATACTATTACGGTTGTAGTCGAACTGTTTTCCGAGTTTTTATGGAATTTGCAATTTCTCTTTTGAAGATTAATTTTAATTACACCTTCACCGGCTTTTAAACCTGTTATTGAGTAACCGCTTTCTGACTTGCTTAAACTTATGCAATCGCTGCCGGAAATTATTGTTCCCTGACTTACATAACAGGCAGGACATACAACATGAACAACCGAGCTTTGACCTAAGAGGTTAAGAATATCAACGCTCTCTCCCTCAAACACACCAAACACTGCGTTTGCCATATCTTTAGACAGGTCATAATTTTTGAAATCGTCATCATACGATGCTGTCGCAATGATATTTCCGTCAGAATCCTTTACTGTTACGGAAATGCCGCCTTTTAATTTTTTAGCGTTAACAGATGCACCGTAAACTGCCGCATAAGCAAAGCCTTTGTGCGAATAGCTGCGGTTATAAGATCTGCCGCTCATATTATCAGATGCGAACAAGCCTTTATCCGAATTGTAAATTTCAATTTCGCTTTTTGTGCCACGCACCACAGCCATATCGTGCTTGTCAAATACATACAGATAAGTGCCAAGCTTATTTTTCCATTCGTAAGTCAGCTCTTGAGGATTACCATCGTAATTGCTTACTTTTGCCATTAAAAGCTCACTTGAACGAAGGTCTTTACTGTCGCCCCTCATAAATCCGACAATTTCTACTGTCGGATTTGCACCGTCAAGCGCAAGTACGGCCGAGGGAACACCCACCGCACCCAAAATTGTTGCTGCCAATATAAAGCAGAAAACTCTCTGCAATGCTGACAACAACGTTTTTTTGTGTTTTTTTAACATTGCCATATATTACCTCCATGCAAATGATTATATGCAGAAGACAGGCAAATAATACACGGCAAAATAAAAAGGGAAAGCTAAACTTTCCCTTGTCCTAAAAAATTCCGTATTTAGTTTTTAATCGCTGTAATTTACTTCCGATTGGTTTTGTAAGCAGCAACAGGAATATTACATTTGAAACCATATAAACAACGGTAAACGGTGCTGCGGTTGTAATGCTTGCCACAAATCTTGCTATATTAAATGTACCGTCAGCCCAGAGAGTTGTCCATACATCCATTATAAAAGAAAATGCTATGCCCGATAGAGCGCCGTAAATAATAAGCAACACCTTACTCTCAACAAGTTTTTTAGCAAGCAAGCCCGCCAAAAATCCGATAAGTCCCCACGCAAGCATTTGAAACGGAGTCCACGGTCCTTGTCCAAAATAGAAATTTGAAACCACAGCAGAAAAAGATCCTGTAATAAAACCTGCTTCACTGCCAAGATAAATAGCGGTAATAATTACAATTGCAGTAACGGGCTTAAAAAACGGAATGGGAGCAAATACAAACCTGCCCGCTACAGACAATGCCGTCATAACAGCTATTATAACAATTCTGCGTGCATCGTTTTTACCTTTTTCAAAAGAAATAAAAAACGGAATACAGGCAACCACTGACAAAGCAAGCGATATAAAGGCATATTTGCGGTCGCCGAAGAAAAACACTCCGCAAAGTACAATAAGCGGTGCAACCACAAAAACACATAAGTATTTTATTATCTTTTTAGCAGTCATTTTACTCCTCATTAACAGCGGAAATCAACTCTTCCGTTGTTATAATGCCGTTTTTTATACCTCGTGAAATTTTATTTGCAGAAGTCGTATAAAATCGTTTTCCGCAATAAAATTCGTGCGGTTCAAGTCTTTTTGAAAGAGTACCGTTAAAAAGCATTGCGCATACGGTGGAAACTTCAGCCGAAAAATCAAGGTCATGTGTAACAAGTAATATTGTAATTTGGTTGTCGGAAAGTTCTTTTAAAGTTTTTGCAAGTTCTGCTTTTGAAAAACTGTCACAACCCTTTGTCGGTTCGTCAAGCAATAATATTTTCGGTTCGAGAAGTAAAAGTTTTACAAAACCTGCACGCTGAATTTCACCTCCGCTAAGGTCATACGGATGGTGATTTAAAAGACGGTGTACATTAAACTTTTCTGACAATTTATTTATTTTTTCCAAATCCCCGCTCACGCTTTTAAAGTCTTCAAGCAAGCTGTCTTTAACAAATAACAATTGTGGATTTTGAGGCATAGTAGCTGTTTTTTCATTTAGTTTTACCTTGCCTCTGTACGGCTTAAGCCTTGCTCCTATTACGGAAAGCAAAGTTGATTTTCCGCTGCCGTTTGCACCGACAACCGAAAAAATTTCTCCTCTGTTTACCGATAAATTAAGACCGAGGAGCACATCATCAGACTTTTTATCATATCTGAAATATACATTTTTAACCGATAATATTTCATCGTCGGAATTATTATTCTGCAATGTATGTTCTGTAAAAGAATTATTTTTGCTATATTTTGCAAAAAGTTCTCTGCCTTCTTTGACCGTAACGGGGCATTGCGATTTACAGTCCGTTACGGAATAAAGCCGTGCAGGCACGGGCAAGGCGAGCATCATAGGATGATTTTTTGAAATTTTGCTAAGAGCATTGCAAGTATCTTTAGGTGCGGTATCGGTAATTATTTTTCCTTGCTCCATAACAATAATTCTGTCCGCAACGGGAAACAGTTTTTCAAGTCTGTGTTCGGTAATAATTACAGTGATACCCAAGTCTTTATTAAGCTTGTCAAGAATTGTAAAAAAGTTTTCTGCCGATACAGGGTCAAGCTGACTTGCGGGTTCGTCAAGAATTAATACATCAGGCTCGGCAACAGATGCCGCCGCAAGATTAAGAATTTGCATCTGACCGCCCGAAAGTGAGTTTGTCTTTTGTTCTATTATTTTTGAAAGTCCAAAGTAAGTAGCCGTTTCACTTATTTTAATATTTATTTCTTCACTCGACATTCCCATATTCTCAAGCGTAAAGGCAAGTTCATGGAGTACGGTATCGGTTACTGTTTGATTTTCGGGATTTTGCGAAACATAGCCTATTTTAAACGCCGTATCTTCTTCACTGCATTTTTCAATATTTTCGGAACAGAAAAATATTTCTCCCGTTTTTATGCCGTGAGGAGCTGCCTGCGGCTTTAAAAGTCTTAGCAGTGTTGTTTTTCCGCAGCCGGACTGACCGCAGATAACACAAAACTCTCCCCTTTTCACAGTGAAATTCACATTATCCAAAGCCTTTTCCTGCATCTGCGGATAAGTAAAACTTAAATTTTTGACAGAGAAAATTTCCATACAAGCTCCTCCTTTAACTCAATGATAAACGGCATAAATGACAGTACACCGAAAGCCGACATTCCGATTACGGATAATATTGTAATATCACACATCTCGATATGCGGATATATAAGAAAATCAAGTTGACCTGTCGCTAAAGCAAACAGCACTGTAGTCAACATTTCCAGAGAAAGTACAGTAAAAACCGTATCTGCTTTTGTAAAAGGAAAGCGGCAGTAAAAACTGCGCTTTTTAACTCCGTATCCTCTTGCGCTCATTGAATCGGCAGTTTGAACCGAACCCTCAAGCATTACGGAAACCGAAGCAGAAAATGCACCTATGTATTGTTTAAATTTATTTTTACCGCAAAAATCGGATTGAGCCGCCAATGTGCGCTTAAACACAAGAATAAATTTAGGCACAAAATGAAGTACCATTGAAAACAATAATGCAAGTCTTGGTAAAAATCTTCCGAAAATATATATAAGTTTTTCGGAATCAAACACGCTGTTGAATACCGAAAACCAAAGTATTACGCTCAAAAGCATCAGTCCGAGCACCGCACCGTAAACTATAGCCTCAAGCGTAATAGGAATATCATTTATAAATATAAGCGGTGTTACTCCCTTGTGTGAGAAAAGCGGGTTGGTTATTGTTACAAGTAAAAAAATCAGCACATAACCAAAAAAGGATTTTAAAAATAATTTAAAACCCTTTTGTAATACAGAATAAGCCGCCGCTCCGAAAAGCGACAGCAGTAAAATTATATAATTCCATGTAAACATTGATACCAACAGCACAGATACAAAATATATAAGCTGTGCCAACGGATTAAAGGAATTAAATCTTAGCATTATTCTTCTCCTGTAAATTCGTTTCCGATATCTGCGCCCAAATCGCAGGTATATAAGAATTTAATTGTATCTCCGTCATGCAAATCATAAGAATTGCAACCTACCGACGGAAAAACATCATTTACGCAGTATTCCCAGCCCGAAAGCTGACCGCAAGAAAATTCATAAAGATTTGCAATACCCTCGATATAAATATCTGCGTCCGTTCCCTCGTATTCATATTGAATTTTATTCTGACGGCAGGCTTCACTAAGCGCATCATATGCGGTAGCATTTTCGTCAAGAGTAATCTTTGTAGGCTTGAGAATTACGCCGTCACTCGGAACATAGCTTTCAAGACCGCTTTCAAGCTGATCCATATTATTTAAAATGGTTGAGCAGTTGATTGAAAAAGTAACCTCAATTCCCTCTTTTTGAGATGAAGAGGAATAGTAGTCATCGGGAGTCTGAACCGAACAGCCACATAGCACGGCAGTAATTATCAATACAAGTAATAAAAGTTTTAATTTCATTATTTGTCACCTTTTCTTTTGCCGAATAATCTGAACGGCTCACCGTCTTTTTTCAGCACTGTTAATCTTATAATTAAAAGCACAGCCGCTACTGCCACAAGTCCGATAAGAGAAACATAGAAAATAAAATTATTGTCGTCATCCGAATTTGCCGCCGCTGCGGAATCCGGAGTAGATGCAAGCGTAAAAGGCTCGTAATTGTCATCTGCCAAAGCCATTACCTGATCATCATAATTTTCCGCATTATTGGATTCGGGATTTACAGTTGTTTCCTGCTGTCCTTCGTCAACTTGCGAATTATGTTTTTCTGTAATATCACCTGTATTTACAGAATTATTTTTATTGTTGCTGTCTATATTAACCTCAGAACTGTCTGTGTTTGAATTTTCAGTGTTCTGTCGGGAATTTTCGCTATTAGAATTATTTTTCTTTGTATCGTCAAATTCAAAAATCTCGGTATTGCCCTTTGACATATATTTATATAAATCAACAAGTGAGTTTAATGCCTGATAACACGCAATATTATTCGATTTTCCGTTTTCAATATGAGAAAAACCGCCGTCAGAATTTTTGAAAGTCATGAGATTGTCAACAAGAGTGTTGCCGTTTTTAATAAATCTTGAATCCGACTGCACATCTATATCGAGTGCAACAAGCGCAGAAATAACTTGGGAAACACTCTCGGAATTTACTGTGCCGAAAGAAGAATATCCGCCTTTTTCATTTTGTTTTTTTGACAAAACATTAAGTGCTCTGTCAATAGATTCTTTTACCGTACTGTCAGATTTATAAGGAGCAAGTGCCTGTAAGCACATTGCGGTAACATCGGTATCGGCAGACTTTCCCATAAGTGTAAAACCACCGTCCGAAAGCTGTAAGCCTATAATTTTTTTAATAAAATATTCTCTGTCATATTTTGCGTCACTCGGAACTTTTGCATTTGCACAGTCGAGTGACAGCAAGGCATAAACATATGCATTTATACCTTGCTTGTTCACATTTTCACTGTTATAAACTCCGTCACTGAGCAAATTTTTGCCGTTGATATTTTCAGGATTAAGTCCGCAGGCATAAAGTGCAAGTGAGGTACGCTGAAAATCTGTAGCTTTGCTTTTTGATTTATATAACTTTTCGGCAGATTTTATCATAGAACTTTGTACAGCAGTTACATCTGTACCGTATTTTGACAAAGAAATAATATACCACTGTGTTTCAGAATTATCTGTGGTTTCAGAAAGTTTTTGTACAAACGAAGCTGTATCGTCAGCCTTTAAAATTGCCGATTTATACGAGATAATTCCGTCTATAGTTTTTGAAATATCTTCTTTTGTGTAGTTTTCAGCCGCATTTACTGTTACCGATAAAGATAACATTACTGCGCATATAAGTAAAGCTGTCAGTTTTTTCAGCATAATTATCATTCCTTATTAGAATTATTCTGTTTCACCCGAAAGAATTGTCTGAAGTGCTGTAACATCATTTACATCAACTTTTCCGTCTTTGTTTACATCAGCAATTCTTACTTGTTCTTCGCTAATATTGTTATAATTGCTAAGGTATGTCTGAATAGCTGTAACATCGTTAATGTCTACCTTACTGTCAAGGTTTACATCATTGACAATCTTTGTATCTACAAATACTGTGTAGTCATCTGCGTAACGAAGAACTGCAGGAGCACCGCTGTAACCGTACTTTTCTACCTGTAAGCTGTGAGGACCGAATGTAAGCTGATCCTTATCAATTACAACTACACCGTTATAATCTGTTGTGTATTCTTTGCCGTCAAAATATACTGTCATATTATCAATCGGAAGAACAGCGTCACCGAATGTAGCCTTTGCTGTAAATGTAATTTTACCCTCGCTCGTAAGCAATGAAGTATCTGCAATCGGGAGGTAGCATGGATACTCACCGTAATAAAGAACTACTGTATCATTATTATTAAGTGTATAATCGCTTACTCCTACATTAGGAACTACGCTGTTTACAGCATAATACCAGCCGTCCCAGCCGCCGAATGAACCTGCTGCAATGCCGTTTACCTCTGAAATATAGCCTGCATCTGCACCTACTACTTCGATATTATCAGAAACTTCGTCTGCATATGAGATAAGCTGACCGACATTGCTGTCCTTTGCAATTTCAAATGTGTCTTTAAGGTAGCAAGCCTCCGGACCTTCAATTCTGAGATTTACATTAATTGTGTTTTCTCTTGCAATATTAACTGTAAAGTCGTCAGCATAACGAAGTACGGCAGGAGCACCGTTTGAATTTTTCTTTTCAACCTGAACACTGTGCTCACCTGATGTAAAATCAGCCTTGCTAAGTGAAATTGTACCGTTTTCATCTGTTGTATAAGTATGACCGTCAAAAGTAACTGTCATATCTGCAATAGCAACTGTGCTTACGGTCGGATTCCAGTCGCTGTCATATGTAGTTGACTCTGCATTAAAACTGATTTTGCCGTCACTGTTTAATGCCGAAGTGTCAATCTGCGGAAGAAGACAAGGAAAATCACCGTAATAAAGAACAACTGTATCATTGTCGCTAAGTGTGTAATCACCTACGCCAACATTTGGTGAAACTGAATTTACAATATACTGCCAGCCGTCCCAGCCGCCGAATTTGCCTGCTGTTTCGCCGTTTACATCTGTTATGTAATTATTTTCGGCGCCTGTTACCGTAACATCATCAGAAAGCTTGTCTGCATACTGAATTAAGTCAGCTGCCGTACTACCCTGTGGAATTTCATAATTGTCATAAAGCACACAAGAATTCACACCCTCAATACGGAGTGAAACTGTAATGTCTTTTGTTTCTGCCGCAAATGCCGTAACTGCAGATGCAGAAACAAGCAAAGTAGCAAGTGAAGCAGAAATAAATTTTGCTGTTGTTTTCATAAACATTCTCCTTAAATAAAAAATAGCCCCTTAAAAGAGGCATAGCTATATAAAGGGTAATAATTTACCCAATAACTATTCTCCCACTGCCCAAGAAAGTTTTTCAAACTATGTTATGGCAGGTCTCCTGACTTACAGTCTGCGTTAAAGCAGCCAAGGCGCCTTCTCGGTTTCCCAATGGCATGAGCCAAGGCTATAACTGTTTACAGTAATGGCGGTTGTGACGGACTTGCACCGTCTTCCCTATTAATTAAATGAATAAACCATAACAAATATTAAGTTCAAATTAAATTTTATAGCATAATCGGTGTTATGTCAAGTTAATGCCTGTCTTTTTCCTCTTTTGCCTTATTTTTCCGCTTTATCACAGATAAATACAGCATAAAACACAAAACACCGACAGCAAGTCCGCAAATAACTCCAACTATAAGCATAAATACAGTGTTGTCTGAAAATTTGCCGTTTAATGAACCGAGTTCGTCAATACTGCTTTTTTCTGAATTTCCTGTACTTTCATTGCTTTCGGATTTATATTCCGTTGTATCCGATTTTTCATTATCATTTGATTTTTCACTGCCTTGTTTTGTAACACTTACCTTACCGCTTGAACATTGCGAAATTTCAACGCTTTCTGCCGAAGAATTAACACAATCATAGGCTGTATATTGCAAATTACTCTGACCTTCGGCTGTTGCCTTAAATTCTAAAGTAAGTATTACCGTGTCATTATCAATATTTTTGCCGTCTTTGCAAAGGTAAGATACATTTAATGTACTTCCGTTATCATAAGCATAAGCCAGACTGTCCGAATCGGAACTGATTGAACGGTATTCTATTATATTTCTGTCATAAGTAAATTTTAATAATACGGCAGAGATTTTTTCGGACGATTTTGCCTTTACATCAACCTTAAAAATTCTGCCTTTATCACAATTTATATCTTCTGTTTTGAAAGCTACGCCGTTTGTATCGGCGGCAAAAACAGAAACAGCGGAGAAAATTATGAAAAGAACCGTAAACATTAATAATACAAATCTTTTCATATTTTCTCCGCTCCTTTTTAAGCGTGTTCTGCTTTATTAAAATTTTTTTGTTTGGTATCTGACCTTTGTCCCTCTTTTTTGCTCTGCACATTGTAGGAAATGCGTGTAAGCATATTTTCACTCACAAACCGTTGAGCAACTTTTGCTACTTTCATTGTAAAGCCGGGAATAATAACCATTTTGCCTTTCATAGTTTTCTCAATCGCATACTTAGCTACAAAATCCGGCGAAAGTCCGTTAAGGCAAAACTTTACATCCGCAACATTATTAAAATTAGTATTCACAGGACCGGGACAAAGCACGGAAATTTTAACATTACTGCCCTGTCGCCTCAGTTCTTCGTGAACAGCCTCTGTAAGCCTTACAACATAATTTTTTGATGCATAATAACTTGAAAAAGTCGGACCCGCCAAAAAGCCCGCTGACGAGCCTACATTAAGTATGTAGCCTTTATTTTTCTTAACCATATCCTGCAAAAAGCATTTTGTCAGAATATGCACTGCACTTATATTTGTGTGAATTAAATCAAGCTCTTTTTTCAGCGGTACATCCAAAAATCTGCCATATGCGCCAAAGCCTGCATTATTGACGAGAAAATCTATATCCTCGTCTTTTAAATGCTCATACAAATCAATAGCGTCTTGTTCCCGTGACAAATCAATGGTGATTACTCTGACATTTACATTTTTAAGTTCAGCCTTAAGCTCTGTCAGCTTATCATAGTTTCTTGACGCAACTATCAAATCATACCCCATTGCAGCCAAGATTCTCGCAATTTCCTTACCAATCCCCGAACTTGCTCCTGTAATTAAAGCCTTCATATATTCACCTGCTTTTATTTATTTTTTGACACCGATGGCACAAAGCCATGTAGTGCCGTCCTTTTTATGGGTTTCAATGTCTTCAAAGCCTGCCTTTGCAAGCATTTCCCGTATCTCCTCCTCTGTCACTGTTTTTATGCCTACCTTGTCCTCTACAGCCTTCCATTTATCAGGTTCTTCGGGAGTTTTCAGCATTTCAAATACAAGCATAATCCTGCCGTTTTGCTTTAACACTCTATAAATTTCTTTTAAATCATTAAGTTTGTCCGGCCAGAAGTAATAGGTTTCTACCGCAATTACAACATCAAAGCTGCAATCCTCAAACGGCAAAGACGAAACCGAGGCAAGTACGATTTTAACCTTATTACAGAGAATGTTTTTTCTGTTCTGTGCCTTTGAATGTTTGATACAAAGCGCAGAATAATCTATTCCGTAAACCTTGCCGTTACCGATTCTCTCTGCTATTCTCGACACGGTAAGACCGCCGCCACAGCCAACATCAAGCACACGATAATGTCTTTCAAAATTTATATGATCAAGCGCCCAACCGGTAAGCTCGTAATGTCCTTCATTCATGGAACTAATCATTTTTTTGCCCCAAAAGCCCTTCGGCTTCTTGGCATTTTCCAACAGCTTATGATATTTCACAAGAATCTTCCTTTCCGTAAAACACATATTAACTTTATCAAATATATTAATTTTGCTTTAAACTCATTATTGTGCTATCGATTATAACACATATTTATACATTTTACAATTACTTATTGATTTATTTTATTTGATTTTTGTTCATCAATAAGTTCCTGCACCAAATAATCGTCACTTATACAATGCATATCCGATATACCCTTTTAGGTTTTATTGTCAAAAGCCAAAATCATATTTAATTTTACAATACTATGTTCTTTCCGTACCATTCAACCGAAACCGCTTTATTATCATTTTCCGAATTAATTAATAATCCCTCATCAAGATTTTTTGTGGAATGGTGAACGGACAGAAGGAATAGAAAGATAGCGAATCAAGGTAACCGTAGCCGATTCGTTTAGCGACCTTGATCTTGTTGTTGAAGTCTTCGAGCTTGTCGGTGTCATCCGAGATATCGGCTACGCTTTTGGGATTGTACTGTTCAATAATTTGCTTTGCGAGGTTCTCGCCCGGTGTGCTTTCTCTCTTTTTTGCCATTTCGTTCATTCCTTTCTTTCATTGTAGCACACTTTTTCCCAAATGCAAAAAGTGTGCAAGTTATTTTTCTAACTTACACACTTTATTTTACAAGCTCAGGTGTAGCAATAAAAATTCTACACTTTTATTTTCCCATAAATTAACAAAATCAAAACGGCTTTATTTTGTAAAAAAGCGGAATAAAAGAGATTACAAGTCAAACAATATTAATGCAATATTTTGCAAATATTACAAATTCAGGGGAGTTTTGATATGAAGGCAACAGGTATTGTCAGAAGAATTGACGACCTCGGTCGTGTTGTTATACCAAAAGAAATTCGTCGCACCCTGCGTATTCGTGAGGGCGACCCGCTTGAGATATATACTGCTACCGACGGCGAAGTTATATTTAAAAAATATTCACCTGTAGGAGAATTATCGGCATTTGCCTCACAATATGCGGAAGTTCTCTCAAGAGTAAGCGGTTTACCCGTTATTATTTGCGACAAAGACCATGTTATTGCCGCATCGGGAGTATCTAAAAGAGAATTACTTGAACGACGGGTTTCACCTGTTCTTGAAAATTATATGGAAAGCCGTAAAAGTTATACTGCAACACAGGCAACGGTCGGTGATATTCAACCGGTTGAAGGTGTGGAACACAGAGCGGCAGTCATATACCCTATTATTGCCGCAGGCGATGTTACGGGTGCAGTTGTAATGCTGATGGGCGAAGATAATAAAGTTCCTACTGAAACAGAGGTTAAACTTGCTCATTCAGCGGCCGCTTTTTTAGGAAAACAAATGGAAGAATAAACTATAAGGGTTGCCACAGTCTTGTGTGACAACCCTTATTATATGAAAATATGATTTATCACACGAGTTAAGTGAAATAATAAAAAATTTAGGTCAAGTCTTTTAAAGACTTGCAGGTCTGAGCAAAAACCATAATATCTTCCGATATTACAATTTATCGGGCACAAACAGTGTGGCTGTTCAGCTATCGTTAGATTGCATAAACGGAAAGTATTTG
>ENA-OPNW01000655-OPNW01000655.1-human-gut-metagenome-genome-assembly--contig:-NODE-655-length-20259-cov-3.211344_pt1 | contig 20259 bp, 30 predicted proteins | sample MGYA00241540_ERZ501777 | MGnify/ENA primary metagenome ERZ501777 (study PRJEB25962, sample SAMEA2042615) | human gut metagenome | biome: human gut; feature: human-associated habitat; material: faeces...
TGATAATCAAAATAATATTGAAACAGGTAATTCAATTGGTATTATTTCAAAAAAAGTCGAACCAGATGATTACGATAGCCTAATAAAAATAATAAAAGAATTTAATCTAATCCAAGGAGAAATTTAAATTTAGAAGGCTAAATTGACTATTAATGAATATATTTAGTTTTATGCTGCAATTATGCAAGCATTATTATCAGTTATGATGGCAGGAATGAATGCAATACTTGGAGGAGCAAAAGCAGATCCTACAATGTAAGAAATAAATATACATATTTTGCTAGTAAAGCAAAAAAAGAAGGATATGAACAAATAGATGCAATTTTCCAAGAAACAGCTGATAATGAAAAAGAACTTTCCAAATTTAAGAGTTAAAGATAAAAATGGAAATGAAATCTGGGTTCGCAATTTGATAGAAAAATAGTGAAAATTTGAATGAAATGTGAATTCTATATGAACTTTAAAAAAATATATTGAAACCAAAAATAAAAAATGATAATATGGAAAAGTGTTTGAAGCAGGAGAAGTTAAAATATGGAAATGTAGAAATTGTGAACATATTGTTGTTGGAACAAAAGCTCCAGAAGTTTGCCCTGTATGTAGCCATCCAAAAGCATATTTCGAAATTAAAGCTGAAAATTATTAAAATATAGGAAAACTATTCTTATGAGAAATATAAATTAATATGGAGGGAATTTATGAAAAAAGAATTAGTAATAAAAAGATGTTCTAAATGTCAATCTTTAGTTGAAGTTCTAAAAGATTGTACTAGCGATAATTGTAGTATTAAATGTTGCGGTGAAGAAATGATAGAATTAGCTCCAAATAGTGTAGACGCATCTTTTGAAAAACATGTACCAAACTATGAAGCAATAGATAATCATATAATTGTAAAGGTTAACCATGTTATGGAGGAAGACCATTTTATAGAATGGATTGCAATGTTAGCAAATAATAAAATTATAAAGAAATTTTTATTGCCAGGAGAAGAAGCCTGTGTAATATTTCCATATGTTAAAGGAAGTAAAATTTATTCTTTTTGTAATAAACATGGACTTTGGTCAAAAGAAGTTGAATAAATATAGATAAATTAAGCTTTTTGTGTGAGATTTGTTACATAGAAAGGATTGTTATAAAAATGAAAGATATTATCATTTCTGATGATATAATGTAGAAGCAGTAAAATTTAAAGATTTACCAGATGATTGGGTTTGTCCTTTATGTGGTCTTGGAAAAGAATTCTTTGAAAAAATAGAAGAATAAGAAATGATTTAAGAGTTTAATTTAATAATGAAATTAAACTCTTTTTACAATAAAATCAGGGTAAAACATATAAATACTTGGATTTTAGATACAAATTATAATTTCTAAATTATATTTCTTATTGTAATACGATAGTATAAGTACTATTTTGGATGTAAAGTAGTAAAAAGAATGTAATCTATTAAATATGTATAAAGGAGAGTGATAAAAATGTTAAAAAATGCTATAGCATATATCTTGAGAAAGAGGAGTAGAACAGTTATTATATTTATTATTTTAACAATAGTTCTTTCATGCTTATACTCATGTTTAAACATAATGAAATCAACAATCAACTTAGAAAATAATTTATATAAGTTATCAAATACATCTTTATCAATAACACAAAATAACAATGAGAACTTTAAAACAAATCAATTTAAAGAAATAGAAAATATAAAAGAGATAAAAGAAACAATTCCCAAATATGATGGACTAGCAAAATCTACAAATATTAAAGCAGTAGAAGGAATGCAAATGATCGAAAGAGACGATATGCCAGAAGAATTTAGAAATATATTTTCAATAGAAGCCACAAATAATACTGGAAAGGACAATTTATTTAATAGTGGAGTTTTTACTCTTATAAAAGGTAGACATATTGAAAAAGATGACAGAGAAAAAATTATTATACATGAAGAACTGGCAAAAAAAAATAATTTAGAATTAAATGATAAAATTCGTCTTGAACTATTTGATTTAAACAATAATGAAATAAAAACAGAATATGAATTTGAGATTATTGGGATTTTTTCTGGAAAAAAACAAGAAAAATACACAGGAATGACATCAGACTTTAGTGAAAATATGGTATTTATCGATTATGAATCAAGCCAAAAAGCATTAAACAACGCAGAAAATAATAAAGTTGTAAATAAACTTGAAATATTTTCAGATAGTCCAAAAGATACAAATATAGTATTAAATAAAATTAAAGAAATAAAAATTGATTGGTCAAAATTCAATATTGAAAAAAATGATGATGTATATGAAGAAACTTTAAAATCTGTAGAAGGGATAAAACATATAATAAAGGTTATGACATATTTAATTATGACAGGAGGAATAATAGTTTTATCATTAATATTAATTTTATGGCTAAGGGAAAGAATTTATGAAATAGGAATATTATTATCAATAGGGATAAGTAAAGCAAAAATTATAGCTCAATTTATATTTGAGTTAATATTTATATCACTACCATCTATATTAGCATCTTTATTTTTAGGAAATGTGATATTAAATCAAATAATAGGTGGATTTATCAATTCTGATAATTCTACAATAAATATTAATAATCTACTAAAAAATGATAATTTGATATCAAATATTACAATATTTTTACAAAGTTATGGAATATTAATAGGAATTATTGTTTTATCAGTTATTATTGCAAGTGCAATGATATTAGTAAAAAAACCAAAAGAAATATTATCAAAGATAAGTTAGGAGATAGCAATGGATATATTAGAAATAAAAAATGTAACATATAATTATTCAAATTCAAAAGAGAAGGTTTTGTTATCAGTAAATCAAAAGTTTGAACTTGGACAATTTTATGCAATAATAGGAAAATCAGGAGCAGGGAAGTCAACATTACTTTCATTATTAGCAGGACTAGACAAACCACAAAGAGGTCAAATTCTATTCAAAAATGAGGATATAGAAAACAAAGGGTATAGTAATCATAGAAAAAACAACATAACATTAGTTTTTCAAAATTATAATTTAATTGATTATTTAACACCAATTGAAAATGTTAGATTAGTAAATAAAAAGGCATCAGAAGATATTTTGCTAAAATTGGGACTTGATAAAAGTCAGATAAATAGAAATGTAATGAAACTATCTGGTGGTCAACAGCAAAGAGTAGCCATAGCAAGAGCATTAGCATCAGAAGCACCAATAATTCTAGCTGACGAACCTACAGGAAATCTTGATAGTGACACTGCAGGAGAAATAATAGAAATATTAAAAAGATTGGCTAAAGAGAGAAATAAATGTGTAATAGTTGTAACACATAGTAAGGAAGTTGCAAATTCTGCTGATATTATTTTAGAATTAAGTGACAAAAAATTAAGAAAGATAAGTAAAATTAATTAGGGGGGTATATTGATGATAAAAAATGCTTTTGCATATGTAACAAGAAAAAGTTTAAAATCAATAATAATATTATTAGTTATTATGGCTATGTCAACACTTAGTCTGATTAGCTTGGCAATTAAAGATGCTACTAATAGAGCTTCAGAGGAAACTTTTAAAAATATAACAAATAGTTTTTCTATGGAAATAAATAGAAGAGTTAATCTTGGAACACCTAGAGGTGGAGGGAATATAAAAGGAAAAGACATAAAAAAAATAGCTGAATCTGAAGATATTTCCTCTTTTGTAAAGAGAATAAATAGTGTAGCTGATTTGGTAGATAATGATATTATAGAAACTAAAAAAACAATTGCAAATCAATCACCAGAAAGAGCAGCAAATTTTAAAAGAACAGTTATGCTAACAGGAGTTAATGATTCATCAAAAGAAAATAAATTTGTGTCAGGAGCTTACAAATTAATAGAAGGAGAACATTTGGAAGAAAATGACAAAAGTAAGATTTTAATACATAAAGACTTAGCCAAAAAAAACAATTTGAAAATTGGAGATAAAATAAAAATTAAGTCCAATTTATTTGATGCAGATAATGAAAAAGGAGCAAATGAAACACTAGAAGTAGAAATAAAAGGAATTTTCGATGGACACAATAAAAGTAGTGTAACTTCTGCACAAGAACTTTACGAAAATACATTAATAACAGATTTAGATACAGCTGCAAAAGTTTATGGAAACACAGAAGATACTGCAGTATATCAAGATGCAACATTTTTTGTAAAAGGTGATAAAAATTTGGATCAAGTCATTAAAAATATTAAAAAACTTGATATAAATTGGAACCAATACAATTTAATTAAAAGTTCAACAAATTATCCAGCACTACAACAATCAATATCTGGTATATATTCAATAGCAAACAAATTATTTGCTGGTTCATTAATATTTGCAGGTATTACAGTTTCATTATTATTACTTTTATGGATGAATGCTAGAAAAAAAGAAATAGCAATTTTTCTATCATTAGGGATATCAAAATTGAAAATTTTTGGACAATTTGTTATTGAGCTAGTATTTATATCTATTCCTGCATATATAGGATCATATTTTTTAGCTGCTTATGCAGGAAACATGATAGGAAATAATATATTAAATAAAGTTACTGGAAATATAACAAAACAAATAGCAAAGCAATCGGCATCTAGTGGACTTGGTGGAGGAGCAGAAGTAGATGGTTTTAATAAAACTCTAACAAGCTTAGATATTAATATATTACCAAAATCAATAATATATGTAATTTTATTTATGTCTTTGGTACTTATAATATCTTTAGTGATATCATCTATAAGTAGTTTAAAAAAGAGTCCAAAGGAATTGTTAATTGATACAAAGTAGAATTCAAAAAAACGGAAAAATCATAAATGCCCAGCTGTAAACGTTTGCCATGTTGGAGCATTAAGTCAAAAAGACTTTGAAGCACCCAAAATAGATTATGATAAATGTATAAAATGTGGCAAATGCTCAAATTTTTGTCCTAAAAAAGCATTAGTATTAGATAAAAAAATGCAATGTATAAAGTAGGAACAAAATAATAACTTATTTTCTTGTTTACAATTTTTTATATAATAGTATAATATTAATAAAAGGAGGAGTTTTAAATGAAAGAAAATGCAAAATTTTTAAAATGTCCAATATGTGACAATATAATAGAATTAATTGATGGAGATGTACAAAATATAACTTGTTGTGGTAGAAAAATGGAAGAAATGAAAGCTAATACTACAGATGCAGCAACGGAAAAACATATACCAATATACAAAAAAGTAGAAGATGAAATAGTAGTAAGTGTTGGAGAAGTAGAACATCCAATGGAAAAGGAACATTATATAATGTGGATTGCACAAGTATCAGAAAATAGAATAACTCGTGTAAAATTATATCCAGAGCAAGCAACGGAAACTAGATTTCCATATATATCTGGTGCAACATTATATGCTTATTGCAACAAACATGGATTATGGAAAACAACAATAAAATAGTAAATAGCTATAAGTAGGGTAGATAATCATTGAAATTATCTATCTTTTATTATATAACCATAACGAAAATTAGTAAATTGTATGATAAAAAATAAAAAGTTAAGTTTAAGTGCTAAAATTCTAGTTAAAAATGGTAGATTAAAGTTAAAATAAATATTAAGATATATCTTAATTTATTTTAATATGGAAGGAAATGAGTGAGATATTTGAAATTACTTTAGATGATTTAATAAAAGATACAGAGCCTAATATTGATAAAAATAATAACTTTTTTCTTTCATGGTGTGAATTTTTATAATTTGTGTTATAATGCTAATGTATATAAAAAAAGGAGGATATAAATGTTAGAAAATATAGAAGTTTTATACCATAGTAGTATAAGAATTAACAAAGAAAAAACAATTTATATAGATCCATTTAAAATAGATAGAAATTATAATGATGCAGATATTGTTTTTATAACACACGATCATTATGACCATTATTCTGAAGAAGATATAGATAAGGTTATAAATGAAAACACAACTATTATAATATCAGAGGAATTATTAACAAAACTATTAAGAAAAGGCATAAATAAAAATGCAATTATTACAGTAGAGCCAAATAAAAATTATATGGTGCAAGGAATTAAATTTGAAACAATATCAGCATATAATACAAATAAAACATTTCATCCAAAAGAAAATGGTTGGGTTGGTTATATTATTATAATAAATGGTATTAGATATTATATTGCAGGAGATACAGACATTACAGAAGAAAATAAACAAGTAAAGTGTGATGTGGCTTTTGTTCCAGTTGGAGGAACATATACAATGGATTTTAAAGAAGCAGCAAGTTTAATAAATGAAATAAAACCTAAAATAGCAATTCCAATTCATTATGGTAGTATAGTTGGAACAGAGCAAGATGCAATAGATTTTATAAGATTATTACATCCAGAAATAAAAGGAATAATTTTAATGAAAAAATAAATGAAAGAAGGAACAAATAGTGCAATTTTCAAGCAAAGATATTCAATTATTTAATGAATCAGGAATACATGTAGAAGATAAAAATTATACAAATAGTGAAGTTGAAAGATTAAAAATTAAAGTAACAGATTTTATTGTCAGTCAAAGTACAAAAGATATTGATAAATATAGTAAAAAATTTAGTAGTTTATTATGAGGAGAAGATATGGATAAAGAAGAAATAATTAAATATTGTTTAACATTAGAAAATACATATAAAGATTGTCCATTTTCAGATGACTTTGAATCTGTAACAATGAAACATTGTAAAAATAAGAAATGGTTTGCATTATTAATGAATGTAAATAATAAGTTATACCTTAATGTTAAGACAGATCCAAATTATTCTGATATATTGAGAAATACTTATGATTATATAATACCTGCTTATCATATGAATAAGGAACATTGGAATACAATTATTATAGATGAAAAGGTGGACGAGGATTTAGTAAAAGAATTGATAGAACAAAGTTATCAATTGACAAAGTAAAGATAAATACAAATAGTAATTTGAAAGTGAGTTATATAAAAGATAAGAAATAGTATTAGAAAGAAGGGAAAGAATATGTGTACAGCAGCAACTTATAAAACGAAAGATTTTTATTTTGGAAGAACATTGGATTATGAATTTTCATATGGAGATGAAGTAACAATAACACCAAGAAACTTTGAATTTAAATTTAGAGAAGTAGATGACATTAAGAGTCATTATGCGATAATTGGAATGGCATTTGTTACTGAAGATTATCCATTATATTACGATGCAATAAACGAAAAAGGGTTAGCAATAGCAGGTTTAAATTTTGTTGGAAATGCTCATTATAAAGAAAAATAGGAAGGAAAAGATAATGTTGCTCAATTTGAACTGATACCATGGATTTTAAGCCAATGTTCAAATGTAAATCAAGCTAGAAATTTGATTGAAAAAATGAATGTGTTAAATACTCCATTTAGTGATAAATTACCATTAGCTAGCTTACATTGGATTATTTCCGATAGCACACAATCAATAACTGTAGAGTCTGTTATTGATGGAATAAAAATATATGATAATCCAGTAGGGGTATTAACTAATAATCCATCTTTTGATAAGCAAATGTTTGCCTTAAATAATTATATGTATTTATCACCTAAATCTCCAGAGAATAAATTTAGTAAAAAATTAGATCTAAGTTTATATAGTAGAGGAATGGGAGCAATAGGTCTACCAGGTGATTTATCATCGCAATCAAGATTCATAAGAGTAGCGTATACTAAATTAAATTCTTTTTCTAAAGAAGATGAAAAATCAAGTGTTAGTCAATTTTTTCACATTTTAGGTAGCGTTGATCAACAAAGAGGATGCTGTGATTTAGGTGATGATAAATTTGAAATAACAATTTATACATCTTGCTGTAATGTAAATAAGGGAATTTATTATTATACAACATATGATAATCATCAAATAACAGCAGTTGATATGCACAAAGAAAATCTAGATAGTAATGTACTTATTCGTTATCCTTTGATAAAGGAAGAACAGATAAGAACTCAAAATTAATGTTTATTTATAAAGAAGATAAAAGTATTACATATAAAAATGAATTAGTATGAGGAGAAAAAATATGTGGATGGCAGTAAAAAGAGGAATTGTTGTAGCAATAGGTTTATTAATACAAATTCTATTAACATTATTTATATATTTAAAATTTGGAGAATTTATAAGTATTATTCAAGTAGTTTATGGTTTACTTAGTATTATAATTGTTTTAATGATTATCAAGTATAGTAAAAGATTAAGTAGCGATTTAATATGGATATTACTGATTATGCTTTTTCCATTAATTGGAACACTTCTATATATCATACTTAGTAATAATATGAAAAGAAGTAAAGTTTTAAAGAATATTAATGAAAATATAGAAAATGGTCAAAAATACTTAATACAAGATGAATTTATAAAAAAAGAAATCGATACTAAAAATTTAGGACAATTAAAATATATAAGTGAATTTGCAGGATTTCCTGTAACGAAAAACAATGAGATAAACTATTATTCTCTTGGTGATGACGTTTATCCTGTTATGTTAGAAGAACTAAAAAAAGCCAAAAAATTTATTTTTATAGAATATTTCATTATTAATAATGGTACTATGTGGCAAGAAATTTTAGATATATTAAAAGAAAAAGCAAATTCAGGACTAGATGTAAGAGTATTATATGATGATATGGGTTCTTTTGCTATGCTACCTAGTAATTATCCAAAGTTACTGGGAAAATATGGAATAAAATGTATGCAATTTAATAAATTATCGCCATTTGCAGGTATTATTATGAATAATAGAGATCATAGAAAAATGATGATAATTGATGGACATACTGCTTTTTCTGGTGGAATTAATATTTCAGATGAATATATAAATATAAATAGTAAATTAGGAGTATGGAAAGATAATGGAATTAGGATAAAAGGTGAAGCTGTTTGGAATTTTACTGTTATGTTTCTAGAAATGTGGAATTCATTTAAAAAAGAAGATAATGATTATAATAAATACAAATATAATTTTACTGAAAAGTATAAGGAAAATGGTTTCGTTGTACCTTATGGGGAAAGTCCATTAGATGATGTTATAACCGGCGAAGATATTTATCTAAATATTATCAATCAAGCGAAAAAGTATGTTTATATTTATACACCTTATTTAATTATTGATACAGATATGATAAATAGTTTAATCTTAGCTGCAAGAAGAGGAGTAGATGTCAGAATTGTTGTTCCTGGAATACCCGATAAAAAAATTGTATATGATTTAACCTCTTCTTATTTTTATACATTAATTAAAGGTGGAGTAAAAATTTATACTTATACGAATGGTTTTGTACATAGCAAAGTATTTTTATCCGATGATGAAATAGCAACTGTAGGAACAATAAACTTAGATTATAGAAGTTTATATTTACATTTTGAATGTGGTATTTATATGAAGGATACAAATGTAATAAAAGATATCAAAAAAGATTTTGAGGATTCCTTTAAAGAATCACATAAAGTAGATGAAAAAGAAGCAAAAAATGGTTTATTTAAAGGACTATGGCAAGCTATTTTAAGATTATTTGCTCCAATGATGTAAACGATATAATAAAATTAGATAAATAGAAAATTATAATTTGTTGAGAAAGCCGTTAAAATGATTTGCTTTTTTCATGATATAATATATGGTGTAAACAAAGCAAAAAATAGTAATTTGTAGGGAGGTAATTTATGATAGGAATTTTTGGATTATTGTTAATAGCTATGGTTTTGGTTGTAAAGTTTTGTAATAAAACATTAAAAATAGTATTATCTATTATAATTATTTTAGCAACAATATATAGTGTTATGATTTCTATTGATATAAACAGAGTAGAAAGTTTTAGAGAGCCTATTTTTGCAGTAGTTAAGCAAGAAAATGATTTAACTACAAAAACAATAATGTATCAAGGCTTAGGCTATGAAGTTGAACTTGTTAAAGATGTAACAAATAACAAGATAATACAAGTAGAGATGTATATGTTTAATAAATGTATAGCTGGAGCAATAGAATAATCAGTAATACAAATTACAATAAGTTGGGTAGATAACCAGTTGAAATTATCTACCTTTTATTATATAATCGTAACAAGAATTAGTAATTTATCGAGGAGGTATTTGTAATGAAAAATAAAAAAATTGGTATAGGTTCATTGTCATTGTTACTAGTAATTATTGCTTTCGTTTGGGCTTTTAATATTTTTGGAGTTTGTGTAGGAGATCACATTTTAGCAACATTGAACATACCTACTTGGTCTAATATGGCTAATGTGACTGGAACACATTACACTATTTTTTATTCATTTATATTTTTAATACCAGCACTAATATTATCTATTAAATATAAAGATAATTTGTTTACAAAGGTTGGAAAATGGTTATCAATTACTTTTATTGGAATACTTTTACTTGGATTTATATTTATGGTTGTATAGTAACAAATTACAATTTTGATAATAAAGAAAAAGGAGATTATGTATTATGAAAAGAGAAAGATATTCAATAATTTATAGTAGTAAAACAGGAAATACAAAAAAACTTGCAGAGGCAATCTATAATACTTTACCTCAAAATAAGTGTGATTATTATGGTACAGTGGACAAAATTGATGATGTATTAAGTAATGTAATTTATATTGGCTTTTGGACAGAAAAAGGAAATGCTGATCATCTAACAATAGATTTTTTAAATAAATTAAGAAACAAAAAAATATTTTTATTTGGGACAGCAGGATATGGCGAAAGTGAAAAATATTTTGAGGGTATTATTAATAATGTAAAAAAGAATATTGATAGTAGCAATACAATAATAGGTTCTTTTATGTGTCAAGGGAAAATGCCATTATCAGTTAGAGAAAGATATGAAAAAATGAGAGAACAAAATAATATTTCACTTAACATTGATAAATTAATTGCTAACTTTGATAAAGCATTATCACATCCAAATACAGATGATTTAAAAACATTAGAACAAATTGTAATATTATACGAGGAGAAATAAAAATGTCAGATATTAGTGGTATTTGGAGGAAATGAAAAGAATAGAAAATCAAAAGATGTCAAAAATGCCTTTTACATATCTAATGTATCGTTTGGCAGTAAAAGGTGTTATGAAAAAGAACTTTCCAGATGAAGGATTTGAAACAGAGTGGATTCGTTGTGACAAAACAGAAATTCATTTTGATTTGCATAGATGTATTTATAATGATTTAACTAAAGAATATGAATTTCCAGAACTTTGTACTGTTTTTTGTGAAAATGATGATATAGCTTTCAATGGACTGATGCCAAAAATTCGTTTTGAAAGAAATGGAACTTTGGGACAAGGTATGAATAAATGTGATTTTCATTTAATAAACAATAGAAAGAAAAATAGATAGTTACACAAATTACAATTTAGTAATTAGTTAGAAAAATAGTAATTTGGAAGTGAGATGATATTTTTGAATAAAGATATATTATTGTCTAATATAGATAAAATTCATACTACTGAAATGGGGATTGATAGAATTAAGAAGAATCTAAAATTGAATACTGATGATGTAGTTGAATTTTGTAAAAATAAAATTTTAGATAAGAATTGTAATATTTATAAGCAGGGTAAAAATTGGTATTGTGAAATTGATAATATTAAAATAACTATTAACTCTTATAGTTATACAATTATTACAGCACATTTAATCAAATAAATTACAATTTAGTAATTAGTTAGAAAAATAGTAAGTTGTAGGGAGGATTAAATAAATGAATGAATATATAAATTTGACATTAGAAAATATTGATGAGGAGCATATATGTTGTGCAATAGGAGATAAAAAACATCAAGCAGGTGTTGATAGTAAAAAGGAATGGATAAAGAGTAAATTAAAAGATGGTCATATTTTTAGAAAATTAAATGCAAGAGGAAAAATATTTATTGAATATGAGCCAATAGAAACAGCTTGGATTCCTATTAGTGGTAAAAATTATGAATATATTTATTGCTTATGGGTAGCAGGAAGTTTTAAAGGAAAAGGAATTGGAAAAGAATTAATAGAATATGCAATGAACGATTCAAAAAAAAAGGCAAAAGTGGTATATGTACTCTAGTTTCTAAAAAGAAGAAACCTTTTATTGGAGAAAAGAAATTTTTTGAACACTATGGATTTAAAGTAGTAGATAGTATTGCTGATTATGAATTATTAGCATTGCAATTTGAAGATGGAGAAACACCTAAATTTAATGATAATGCAAGAACTATGAAAATAGATAATCAAGATTTCACTATTTATTATAGCAACGAATGTCCTTATGTAGAATATGAAGTAAATGAATTAACTGAATATGCAAAGGAAAATAATATAAAAATTAACTTTATAAAAATAGATTCATTAGAAAAAGCAAAAAATGCACCTTGTATTTTTAATAACTGGGCTAATTTCTATAAAGGAAAATTTATATCTAATACGATATTAAATGCTAATTCATTTAAAAAGTTAATAGACTAAAAAATTACAATTTAGTAATTAGTTAGAAAAATAGTAATTTGCTGAAATGATTGGAGGAATGGGTATGAAAAATAAAAATGTATTATTTGCAGTATTAGGTATAATTGTATTAGTAGTGTTAGTGATAGGAGTTTTTTATCATTTTAGAGATAGAAGAACTTATACACTAAATTTACCTCAACTTGAAAAATTAGAAAGTATTTCATTAAATCAAAATGAAAAAGATATTAGTATTAATGACAGAGAAGAAATGAAAGATATACTATATGTTTTAAATGGTACAAAAAGAGTTACTAAAAACGAAAGCATACAAGATGCACCTATAAATATTGATGATGAAATAAAAGTTGATTTTCACTTTATAGAAGCTGAAGTATCTACAATATTCGTATATAAGAAAAACAATAGTTATTATATTGAACAACCATATAATGGTATATATCAAATAAGTGGAGATGAATACAATTCGATAGAGAAACTTGTTAGATAAATTACAATTTAGTAATTAGTTAGAAAAATAGTAATTTATATGGGGAGAATAAGTTGAACTACTGTAGTTATAGATAAAATTAACCAACTCAACACATTATTAAAAATATGTTGTTCAAAGCAAATACCAAACCTGTTAAAATAAATACGGAAAGGGAGGTATTTACTATGAATACAGATAAGATCTATGCAGAGCATATTGCAAATGAATATTCAGCAAAAAAAGAATCAAAAGTAATAGCACTAAAAAAATTAGATAGAAAGGCAAAATTACCAGCAGATATATTCGTGTACACAAATGGAATAATTATGAGTTTGATTTTAGGATTGGGAATGAGTTTATCTATGAATGTTATTGGAAATGGAAAATTTACAGTATTAGGCATTGTAATTGGCATCTTTGGAATAATTGGTGTAAGTACAAATTATTTCTCTTACAAAAAAATACTTAAAAATTCAAAAGAAAAATATGCACAAGATATAATAAGATTAGCAAATGAAATCGCAAAAAGTGAAAAATAGGAAGGGAGATGCAGTATTAAATGAATAAAAATGAAAGCAAGTATTTTAATACTGCTATTCTTTTTGATGAAGCATTAATCTATTTATTAGAAAATAAAGATATTGAATATATAACTATAAAAGAAATATGTAATAAAGCAGGAGTAAATAGATCAACATTTTATCTTCATTATGAAAATATAAACGATTTAGTAGAAGAAACAATGAATTATATAAATAAAAAGTTTATGAACTATTTTAATGAGAATACTAAAGAGTTTATAGAAAAAATAAAAAATTCAAAACTTGAAGATTTAAAATTGATTGAAAAGAAGTATTTAACACCATATTTAAGTTTTGTTAAAGAAAACAAAAAAATATTTAAGGCCTCTTTTAATAACCCAAGTGGTATGAAAGCAAAGAATAAATACAATCATTTAAAAGATTATATTCTTAATCCTATTTTGGATAGATTTAATATTGCTGAAAAAGAAAAAAATTATTTACTTACTTTTTATATTAATAGAATTATGGCAATAATAAAAGAATGGATTGATATTGATTGTAAAGATTCAATTAATGATATTGAAAATATTATTATTAAGTGTGTTGGTACACATCGAATAAACATATAAAATAAGGGGAAAAGTTACTTTTTAATACAATGATAAACACAAATTACAATTTGATGATTTTTTATAGAGAAAAATAAATTATTATAATTACGAAAAATACGAATAAAGACAGCTTTTTGCTGTCTTTTAATTATAACTTTCTATATATAAAGCTTTTGCGATATAAGGAGTTATCTCTTTGAACTTGTACCAACCTGAACTTTTACTATCATTTTTTCCACCATTAGGATTAGAAATATAAACCATGTCATTATTATCTGTTGCCAGTAAAGCCATATAATGTGAGCTAGTTGTCCAACGATTATCATGAGGCTGATTCCATACACAAACTAAAATAGGTCGGTTTGTTTCTAAATGCTCTTGCAATTTTTCTTTAGATAAATGAACACTATCATAGTAAAAATCTGTATTTTTAATATTAAATGTATTAGATAACTCTTTTGAAAGTATGTCATAATTTAATTTAGGATAATATTGTTGTCTAAGATCTTCTGGAGTATAATTTTTATTATATCCACTTAAAATAGTTGCAAGTGCAGTGATGCCACAGCCATTTTCTGCCATAGTACCACCCCAATATTGATTATTACTCCAAGAAGAATCAGCATTTTGTTTATATTCAATATAAGTTTTTTTATGATTTTCAATAGTAGTAAATGTAGTAAAATAGCCATCTTTATTTTTTACTTTTTCTTGACCAATTCCAGAATAATTTTTATTTATATCTTGCTTTATTGTTTTATATTCTGAAGTATTAGTTATTTTAGAAACAAATTTATTTAATCTATAAGAGATATTATTAAACGAGATATTTCTAAAAAATATAAACATTCCCAAAATTATTATTAATAACATTAATATTTTTCTTTTCTTCATTTTACTTTCTCCTTTTTCTTTTAATATATTTCTAGTATAAAACTCAGAATAAAAATAAGTTTTAAGAAATAATTAAATAAATCTTAACATTTCCTTAAAAGCAATAAGAGTGTTGGAAATATTAAAAAATTATGATAAAATATTGAAACAGAAATGAGGGGGAAAAATGAATATTTTAGTATTAGATGATGAAAAAGAAATTGCAGATTTGGTGGAAGTTTATCTGAAGAATGAAAACTATAATGTTTTTAAATTTTATGATTCTAAAGAAGCACTAAAATGTATCGAAAATCAAAAATTAGATGTTGCAATTTTAGATGTAATGATAAAAGATGTAGATGGATTTGAAATATGTAAAATGATAAGAGATAAAGGACTAAACTTTCCAGTAATAATGCTAACTGCCAAAATTGAAGATAAAGATAAAATACAAGGCTTAACTTTGGGAGCAGATGACTATATTACAAAACCATTTAACCCATTGGAATTAATTGCAAGAGTAAAATCTGCATATAGAAGATATACAAAATACAATGAAAAAAGCGAAGAAAATATTATTTATATAAATGGATTAGAAATAGATCAAGATAAGCATATTTGCAGGTTATATGAAACGCAAATTGAATTAACACCTATGGAATTTGATATATTATTATATTTAGCACAAAAAAGAGGAAGTGTAGTAAGTTCTGAAGAACTATTTGAAAAAGTATGGAAAGAAAAATATTTAGAAAATAATAATACGGTAATGGTGCATATTAGAAGAATAAGAGAAAAGTTAAAAGAAAATACAAAAAATCCTAAATTTATAAAAACAGTATGGGGAGTTGGATATAAAATTGAAAAATGAGGAATTTATAAAATTAAAAAATAGTATAGCAAGAAAATCTGTCATAAAAATATTATTATATAGTTTAGGTGCGATTATATTATTTTCAGTATTAATAGATGGAGTGTATAATGATGAACTAGCAGACAGTTTAGCAAGTGTAAATAGAGATATATACTATTGGTGCGTAGCAAATAAGATAATCTTACTTGGAATTACATATTTAGTAATATTTGCAATTATATCTTTTTTTGTTATCAGAAATACAAGTAATAATATGGTAGAAATAATAAAAGCTATGGATCAGATAATAAAAGAACCAGAGAAGGAAGTAAAGTTATCAAATGATTTAATACTATTAGAAAGCAAATTGAACAATATAAGAGTTGATTTGGTGTCAAACCAAAATAAGGCAAAAGAAGCATTGCAAAAAAAGAATGACTTAATAATGTATATGGCACATGATTTAAAAACACCACTCACATCAATTATAGGATATTTAACTTTGCTTACTGATGAAAAAGAAATACCTGAAAATTTGCAAAAGAAATATATGGATATAGCATTAAAAAAATCTTTAAGATTAGAAGAACTTACAAATCAATTTTTTGATATTACAAGATATAATTTACAATCAATGCCTATTACTAAACAAAATATAGATTTGGTATTTTTGTTAGAACAGCTTGTAGAAGAATCTTATCCAATGTTACAAGAAAAAAAGTTAGAATGTATTTTAAATAAGCCGAAAGCTATTCAATTTATGGGAGATGGAGATAAGTTAGCAAGAGCATTTGGAAATTTATTAAAGAATGCTATTAATTATAGTTATCTAAATACAACTATAAAAATAGATATAAAAGAATATGAAGATAAAATAGAAATTGTATTTAAAAATAAAGGAGATAAAATTCCAGAATACAAATTGGAAAAAATATTTGATAAATTCTATAGAGCAGATGAATCAAGAACATCTAGCACAGGGGGAGCAGGATTAGGACTTGCAATTACAAAGCAAATTATTGAACTACATAATGGAAAAATTTATGCTAAAAATGACAATGAATTTATTGAGTTTTATATAGAATTAAGTAAATGAGGTAAAAATGAAAAAGAAAAAATTTATTATTTTAATAATAATAATATGTGCAGGTTTGATAATATGGTATTTTAATACATTTACAATTAAAACTAATTATGAAATAATAGAAAGTGAAAAAATAGCAGATGAAATAACCATAATTCAAATATCAGATTTGCATGGAAGTTCATTTGGAAGAAATAACAAAGAACTTATTAAAAAAATAGAAAAAGAAAAACCTGATATTATTTGTGTAACAGGAGATATGTATACAGCAAAAGATGAAAAAGGCAAACAAATAGCTTTAAAGCTACTCCAAGAACTAGCAAAATCATATAAAGTATATTTTGTAAATGGAGAACATGATTGTGATGAAAAATTCATACAAAATTTAAAAGATAACGAAGTAAATGTTCTAGATTATAAAAAAGAAATAATAGCCATAAAAAATACAAAAATAAATTTATATGGTATAACAAATCAGTACTATTCAGCAACTTTTGATTTGAAAAATGCTTTTGAAATTAATAAAGAAGAGTACAACATTTTATTAGCACATATTTCAAACTTTGAAGAATTTGAACAATTTGGAATTGATTTATCATTATGTGGAGATACACATGGAGGACAAGTTAGACTTCCATTTTTAGGTGCAATAATAAATAGAGGAATATGGTTTCCAGAAATAGTACAAAAAGGATTAAATGTAGAAACAAATTATATTAAAGGATTATATAGTATAAATAATTCTTATTTATATGTATCAAGTGGACTTGGAAATTATCCAATCAGTATAAGGCTATTTAATAGACCAGAGATTGCAGTTATAAAATTAAGATGATTAACAAACATCCTATATTGTATTTTACATCTATGGTAAAGACAAAATTTATAAAATATACTATCCTTATTGTAGGAGGTAATTATTATGGATCAAGTAAAAATAGGAAAATTTATTGCACAATGTAGAAATGAAAAAATATAACACAAATAGTACATTTACTCTAAATGAAAAATAAGTATAGTTGATAACTATAAATTACAATTAGTAAGTTATCGCTTACTTTAATATGTATTTATTAGTAGTAATAGGAGAACAAAGTATATGTTACCAACAATAAAATCAGACAGTATTTATCCATTACCCAATGATGTAGCAATATTTAATATTAACATAGTAGATATAATAGTTTTAATAGGAATTATATGCCTAATAATAAAAAGAAAATCTATTTTTAATGCAAATAATGATGTATTGGATAAATACAATAGTAATAAAATAAAGGGACTATTGGCATTATTGATAATAATACACCACTTGTCTATTTATATAAAAGAAACAATTCTACTTAAAGTATTTACAATAGTAGGAGTTATTGCAGTTTCAGCATTTTTCTTTTATTCAGGATATGGACTAATGATAAGCTATCTAAAAAAAGAAAATTATCTAAAAGACTTTTTGAATAAAAGAATAATGAAAATAGTTATACCATATATAATAGCAATTATATTTACTATTTTAACATATCTATTAACTGGACAATTAACACCTAGAAAAGTTTTTAATTCTTTAGTTGAAGGAGAGCCAGTTGTAAGATTTTCGTGGTATGTGTTAGCAATTATTATTTTATATGTAGTTTTTTATTTATCAGCTAAGTTTCTAAAAAGGAAAAAAATGATAAATATTGCAGTATTTGGTGGAACTATTTTATATTGCATAGTTGTTAATAATATTTTAGGTTTTAATAATTGGTGGGTTAATTCTTGTTTTGCATTTTTTATAGGTATATATTGGGCAAGTTATAAAGAAAAATATGCAATAACATTAAAAGACAAAAATAAAATAATTAGATATGCAATTATGCTTTCAATTATATTGTTTGCAATAATAGGGATTCAATTCCTCACAAGTGGATATGCCATTATGGATATAATAAACGATACAGATCTAGCAGACTATATAATGAGAGAGCCTATTCCTGTTATAAATATGAATATTATTTGTATAGCATTACTTTTTGTATTGTTTACTATATTAGAAAAAGTGAGATTAAATGATAAGGTATTTACTTTTTTGGAAAATATATCTTTTGAAATTTATTTATATCATGGATTAGTTATGTATTTATTGAGAAATCCTCGCTTTTATTGTAGAGTTGATTATTTATATGCTATTCTAGTAATTGGATTAAGCATAATATTAGCTAAACTTATGAATATAGCAAACAATAAAATATATAATTTCTATTTAAATAAAGTTGAGAAAGAGTCATGTTAATGATAGCGAGAAATTACAAGTTATCACACAAATTATAACAATTCAACTAATCGTTGATAAAGAAAAATACCCCACTCAACGATTAGTCTGTGTACTTTTTTTAGATAATAATTTACACTTAATTTGAAGGAGGTAAATGATATGAATCAGATTAAAATTGGAAAATTTATAGCTGAATGTAGAAAAAAGAATAATTTAACTCAAATGCAACTTGCAGAGAAATTAAACATTACAGATAGAGCTATATCTAAATGGGAAAACGGAAAAGGAATGCCTGATTCATCAATAATGCTTGATTTATGTAATGAACTTAAAATAAGTGTAAATGAATTATTATGTGGGGAGTTGATTGAAATGAATAATTATAATGAATTTGCAGAAAAAACATTATTAGAAATGGCACAAAAGGAAGAAATGCAAAATAAAAAATTAATGATGTATGAAAATGTGATTGGATTTAGTTCGGCAATATCTTTCTTAATACTAATTTTTGTTACATCATTTTTAGCAGAGAACAATATAGCGAAAATAGTATTATTTATATTAGCATTTATTCTTTTAATAATAGGTGTTTCATTTGCATTAAAAATAGAAACAGAAACAGGTTATTATGAATGCCAAAAATGTCATTATAAATATGTACCAAAATATAGCCAAGTATATTTTGCAATGCATTCTGGAACTACACGATATATGAAATGTCCAAAATGTAACAAGAAAAGTTGGCAAAGAAAGACTTTAAGTAAGTAAAAAATTAAAATTTATATTACAAAATATAAGTACATTTTTTTAAGTCCAGATAAATCATATGACTGGAAATATACAATAGCAGACACAAGTATTATAAAATTTAAAGAAAAAAAGTCACAAAGGATTTATTATATAAATATTGCCTAATATGAGGTAAATTTTAATTACATACCCAAGTTGGAAAATAAATACGAAAAAATTGTAGGAGAAATGAATATGATAAAAAATATAATATTTGATATAGGAAATGTAATTTTAAACTTTAATATTAAAGAAGTTTTACAAAAATTTACGAGTAATGAAGTTGAAAAAGAGTTTATTTTAAAAA
>ENA-OPNW01000659-OPNW01000659.1-human-gut-metagenome-genome-assembly--contig:-NODE-659-length-20170-cov-2.227243_pt1 | contig 20170 bp, 15 predicted proteins | sample MGYA00241540_ERZ501777 | MGnify/ENA primary metagenome ERZ501777 (study PRJEB25962, sample SAMEA2042615) | human gut metagenome | biome: human gut; feature: human-associated habitat; material: faeces...
AGAGTCTGCTTGTTCTTACCCCAACTGCGGGCTACTTGTTTATGGAAATAACCTTGTGATATGAGATGGGATTTGGTAAAATAGGATTATATAGTAATTGGGAGGTAGGAGTATGGCACAGATCAGACCATTTAAGGCATATCGGCCCTGCAAGGGGATGGAGGAGAGGATTGCGGCGCTTCCTTATGATGTATATAACAGGGCGGAAGCGTGTGAAGTGGTGAAGAAGAATCCGGAATCTTTTCTGGCGATTGACCGGGCGGAGACGCAGTTTGGCGAGGAAGTAGACACATATGCGGACTGTGTGTATGAGAAAGCGGATCAGATGCTTCGTGAGAAAATTCTGGAAGGAAAATTTGTACAGGATCCGACGCCATGTTTCTATCTGTATGAACTGACGATGGATGGACACAGTCAGACCGGGGTGGTAGGCTGTGCATCGATTGATGATTATCGGAACAATGTGATCAAAAAGCATGAGAATACCAGGGCGGATAAGGAGGAAGACCGTATCCGTCATGTGGATACATGCAGTATGCAGACGGGACCGATTTTCCTGGCGTATCGGGCGAAGGAGGATCTGAAGGAGAAAATCGGAGAGCTGAAAAAACAGGCGCCGGTCTATGATTTTGTCAGTGAGGATGGAATCGAGCATCGTGTGTGGGTGATCGATAACGATTCGGATGTGGCGATGATCGAGGAGGCTTTTGGGAAGATCCCGGCAATCTATATCGCGGATGGGCATCATCGATGTGCTTCCGCAGTGAAGGTTGGGTTGAAGCGGAGAGAGCAGTATCCGGATTATACAGGAGAGGAGGAATTTAATTATTTTCTTTCCGTGATTTTCCCGGATGAAGAGTTACGGATCCTGGATTATAATCGTGTAGTGAAGGATCTGAACGGAATGGATGCAGCAACTTTTCTGACCCGTATTGAAGAGTATTTCGCAGTGGAGAAAAAGGGACAGAGTCCTTACAGACCCACGGAGAAAGGCACGTTTGGCATGTATCTGGAGAATGAATGGTACAGTCTTTCTGCAAAAGATGAAATAAAAAGTGAGGATGCCGTAGAGGGACTGGATGTATCGCTTTTGCAAAATGATCTGTTAGATCCCATTTTGGGGATTATGGATCCGAAGACAGATAAGAGAATTGATTTTGTCGGAGGCATCCGGGGACTGGGAGAACTGGAACGGAGAGTACATACGGACATGAAAGTGGCGTTCTCGATGTATCCCACATCCATTGCAGAGCTTTTTGCGGTGGCGGATGCGGGGAGACTGATGCCTCCAAAGTCCACATGGTTCGAGCCAAAGCTGCGAAGCGGGCTGTTCCTGCATGAGATAGAGCGGTAATCCTCAGGGTTTTTAAAGGCAAAAATGACAGAATAGAATGCAGCAATCGTGCCGCAGAAAAGAGGGAATATGACAAACAAACTTTATAAATTGATGAACTGGCCTCAAATAGAAGAAATCACATATTCCGAATGTGATAATCCCCATAAGCTGTTGGGCCCCCATAAGCAGGGAAGCAAAATGCTGGTTCAGGCGTACTTCCCGGGAGCGGAGAAAGTAACGATTCACTGGAAGAAGACCGGTCAGGTGGGAGAAGCATTTCTTACGGATGTTCCCATGGAACTGGCAGATGAAGAGGGATATTTTGCCGCATTGGTAAATGCAGGGAAAATGTCACCTTATGAATATGTGGTGGAATACGGTAAGACGAAAGAACATGCAGCCTACAGAAAAATCTGTGGAGATGCATACCGCCATGTTCCGCAGATCACGAAGGAAGACATGGATCGTTTTGCCGCAGGCATTCATTATACAATCTATGAAAAGTTGGGAGCACATCCCATGGAACTGGATGGGGACGAGGGAACCTATTTTGCTGTCTGGGCGCCGAATGCCATGCGTGTCAGTGTAGTCGGTGATTTTAATGAATGGGACGGGCGGATCCATCAGATGAGACGGCTGGGGGATTCCGGTATCTTTGAATTGTTTATTCCCGGAGCGGAAGTCGGAGACTGTTACAAATACGAGTTGAAGATCAAGGGAGGACTTACTTATCTGAAGGCGGACCCTTATGGCAATGCAGCGCAGAAGAGACCGGAGACGGCTTCTGTAATTGCGGATATCCGTAATTATCAATGGGAGGACGACGAATTTCTGAAACGTCGTGAAAAATATCAGTGCGGTAATGCTCCGGTGAGCGTCTATGAAATGTATCTGGGAAGCTTTGTGACACCGGGGGAAGGACAGGATTATGTCAATTACCGGGAAATTGCTCCGAAGGTCATAGAATATGTAAAGAAAATGGGATACACCCATGTGGAACTGCTGCCGGTGATGGAGCATCCCTTAGATGCTTCCTGGGGATATCAGGTCATCGGTTATTATGCACCGACTGCCAGATATGGTACACCGGAGGACTTTATGTTCTTCGTGAATGCACTGCATAAGGCGGGAATCGGTGTGATCCTTGACTGGGTGCCTGCACATTTTCCGAGAGATTCTTATGGATTAGCTGCATTTGACGGCACCTGTCTTTATGAGCATCAGGATCCCAGACAGGGCTGTCATCCTCACTGGGGAACCCTGATCTACAATTACGGTCGTCCCCAGGTATCAAACTATTTGATCGCTAATGCACTGTTCTGGGTGGAAAAATATCATGCGGACGGTATCCGTATGGATGCGGTAGCCAGCATGCTTTATCTGGACTACGGCAGACAGGACGGTGAATGGATTCCCAATATGTACGGTGGCAACGAGAATCTGGAAGCCATTGAATTGATCAAACACTTAAATTCTATCCTGAAAAAGAGAGATCCCGGGGTGTTATCCATCGCAGAGGAGAGTACGGCATTTCCCCTGATAACCGGTTCTCTGGAAGAGGGGGGACTTGGTTTTGATCTCAAATGGAATATGGGCTTCATGAACGATTATCTGGATTATATCAAATACGATCCGTACTTTAGAAGCCACCATCACGGAGAACTTACCTTCAGCATGATCTATGCCTACAGCGAGAAATTCATGCTGGTATTTTCGCATGATGAAGTGGTACATGGGAAAGGAACCTTACTTGGCAAGATGCCCGGAGACAGAGCACAGAAGCTTGCCAACTTACGTCTGACCTACGGCTATATGATGACTCACCCCGGGAAAAAGCTCCTCTTCATGGGACAGGATCTGGCGGAAGAAAAAGAATGGAATGAAATGCGTCAGGTGGAATGGGCACTGCAAGAGCAGAAGGAAAATGCCGGAGTTCAGAGGCTGGTGAAGGATCTGAATGCATTATACAGAGAGAATAAGGCGTTGTACGAATGTGACGATCAGGCGAAGGGATTCCAGTGGATGAACGAGATCTCTGCCAATGAATGTTATGTAAGCTTTGTGCGTAAAGGCGAAGCTGCGGAGGAGATGCTTTTGGTCGTAGCAAACTTCTCCGGTGTGCCCAGAGAGATCACTACAGGAGTTCCTTACGAGGGAAAATACAAGGAGATCCTGAACACGGATGCTGTCTGCTACGGTGGTACCGGTGTGGTCAATGACCGCGTGAAACGGGCAGAGGATTTGGAATGGGATGATAAGAAGCAGTCCGTCACCGTGAAACTTGCACCGTTGTCCTTAAGTATTCTGCAATTTATCCCTTACACAGAGGCGGAACTGGAAAAGGTGATCGAGAAGCGTATCCGTAAAAATACGCCCATTCGTAAGACAACAAACAAGACCGCAAAAAAGAAACAGGAGAAATAAGACAACATGGATCTGACAGATAACGTAATCGAAGAGGTACAGCAAAAGGAAGGACTGATAACGTCCTTTCTGGATACCCTTCCGGAGAAAGCATTGAACTTAGGCATCCGTATCGGACTGGCACTGATATTTTTCTTCATTGGGGTACAACTTATCAAGCTGATCCGCAAGATCATCCGCAAGTCCATGAACAGGGCGGGAGCGGAAATGGGAGTGATCCAGTTTGTGGATTCTTTTGTGAAAGCTTCTTTATATATCATACTGATCCTGACCCTGGCATCCTCCTTCGGCGTTGATGCTGCCAGTATCGTGGCACTTCTTGGCTCAGCCGGAGTGGCAGTGGGACTGGCAGTGCAGGGAAGTCTGTCTAATCTGGCGGGCGGTGTGCTGATTTTATTATTGAAGCCGTTTAAGGTGGGAGATTACATTGTGGAAGGCTCCTCCGGTAAGGAAGGTACAGTAAAAGAGATCCAGATCTTCTATACAAAGCTGTTAACCTATGATAATCAGACGATTATTCTTCCAAATGGCAATCTGGCAAATAACACCATTGTGAATGTCACTGCTGCCGAATCCAGGCGATGTGATGTGAAGGTGTCTGTTGCTTACAGCGCAGATATTAAGAAGGCAAAGGAAGTTCTGACAAAGGTTCTCTCTGAAGATCCCGATACTATAAAGGAAAGAGAGCATTTTGTATTTGTAGATGAACTGGCAGACTCCGGAATCAACCTATGTGTACGCTGCTGGTTTAAAAATGAGGATTTCTGGCAGGGAAAATGGCGTATTACCGAACAGTGTAAGTATGCACTTGATAAAGCAGAAATTGAAATACCGTTCCCGCAGATGGATGTGCATATGCGTTAATTAAAAATAGATATTGAATTTTACAGACTATAATGATAATATTACCGTTGTGATTCATTGTTTTAATATTTACATTTTTAGGAGGAAAAAATTATGAAAAAGTTTCTGGCACTTGCACTTGCATCTGTCATGGCTGTTTCTCTGGTAGCATGCGGCAGCACCAATGCTGACACCAATGCAGAATCCAGTGCGGCAGCTACCACCACTGCAGCAGCTACAGAGAGCGGCAGTGAAGAACCCGGTCTGAAGATCGCTATCGTATCCAGCCCCTCCGGCGTGGATGACGGTTCTTTCAACCAGGACAACTACAACGGTGTTCTGAAGTTCATCGAGGAGAATCCGAATGCAACCGTAACCCCCATTCGTGAGGAGACCGGTGACAGTGCAGCAGCTGTTCAGGCAGTAGCTGATGTTGTAGCTGATTATGATGTTATTGTATGCTGTGGTTTCCAGTTCGCCGGCATCGGTAATCTGGCACAGGAGAATCCGGATACCAAGTTCATCCTGATCGATTCCTGGCCTACCATTGACGGTACCGAAGTAACTGCTGATCAGGTGATCGACAATGTATACGCTGCTTACTATGCTGAGCAGGAGAGTGGTTTCTATGCAGGTATGGCTGCAGCTCTGTCTACCACTACAGGTAAGGTGGCAGTGGTAAACGGTATCGCATATCCTTCCAACGTTAACTATCAGTATGGTTTCGAGTGCGGTGTTAAGTATGTGAACGGTACCGAAGGCATGAATGTAGAAGTAGTAGAGCTTCCTTCTTACGCAGGTACCGATGTTACCGGCGCTAATGTAGGTGGTAACTATGTTGGTAACTTCTCTGATGAAGCTACCGGTAAAGTACTGGGCAATGCTCTGATCGCTGAAGGCGTAGATATCCTGTTCGTAGCAGCAGGAGGTTCCGGTAACGGCGTATTTACCGCTGCCAAGGAAGCTGACGGCGTTAAGGTTATCGGTTGTGATGTTGACCAGTATGATGATGGTGCAAACGGTGACAGCAATATCGTTCTGACCAGTGGTCTGAAGGTAATGCATGATACTGTTTACAACGTACTGAATGAAGTAAAAGATGGTTCCTTCAAGGGCGCTAATGTGACTCTGACCGCAGCAGATGATGCTACCGGTTTTGTAAGTGAGGAAGGCAGATGTCAGCTCACTGCAGAGGCTATTGAGAAGATCAATGCAGCACAGGCTCTGTTAAAGGAAGGCAAGATCGTTCCTGCGGCAAACTTTAACGGTGTAACTCCGGAGACCTTTACCTGGTAGGAAGAATGAATTTACAAGAAGGTGATGGTGAGGAACTGTCACCTTCTTATTTATTTACATGAGTAGAAATGAGGATGAACATGTCGGAATATATTGTTGAGATGAAACACATCACCAAACGCTTTCCCGGGATCGTAGCCAACGACGATGTGACGATCCAGATCAAAAAGGGTGAGATCTTTGCTCTGTTGGGAGAGAATGGTGCCGGAAAATCCACCTTGATGAGTATGCTGTTTGGAATGTACGAGCCGGATGAAGGAGAGATCTATATCCGGGGAGAAAAGGTGAAACTGGAATCCCCCAACCATGCCACCAAATTAAACATCGGTATGGTACACCAGCATTTTAAACTGGTATCCAACTATACCATTGCAGAGAATATTGTGATGGGTATGGAACCGGTGAAGAAGGTATTGGGATGTATTCCGGTAGTGGATATGAAGAAAGCCAATCAGGATATCCGCGAACTTTCGGAGAAATACGGACTGGCAGTGAATCCTACCGACGTGATCAGTGATATTAATGTCTCTACACAGCAGAGAGTAGAGATCTTAAAAATGCTTTACAGAGAAGCAGAGATCCTTATTTTCGATGAACCCACAGCGGTTCTGACTCCTCAGGAGATCGACTTTTTATTAGACATTATCAAATCTCTGCGGGATGACGGCAAGACCATCATCTTAATCACACATAAACTGGAAGAGATCAAACGTATTGCAGACAGATGCGCGATCTTGAACCGCGGACGTCTGATGGATGTTATGGACGTGGCAACCACACCCACCAAAGTCATGGCAAACAAAATGGTAGGCCGTGAAGTGAATTTTGAGACAGAAAAAGAACCCGCGAAACCGGGTAAGACGATCCTCGACATACAGCATCTGAACGTCTATAACAAACAGGATTTTCAGGTGGTAAAGGATGTATCCCTTGAGGTGCATTCCGGTGAGATCGTAGCCATTGCAGGTGTAGCCGGCAACGGTCAGGTAGAGATTGCCGATGCTATTGCAGGATTGATCCCGGCACGTTCCGGTAAGATTCTGTTAAACGGCAGAGATATTACGGATCTGTCCATCAGGGAACGTACCACAGAAGGAATTTCCTATATTCCCGAGGACAGACAGAATTATGGACTGGTCATGGATTTTACCCTTTCGGAGAATCTGGCACTGCGTAACTACTACAAAGAGCCTTTCTGTCATAAGGGAGTGCTGAACCAGAAGATTTTTGAAGATAACAGTGAAAAGCTGATAGAAAAATACGATATCCGAAGCGGCCAGGGCAGCAAGACAGTGGTACTTTCCATGAGTGGTGGTAATCAGCAGGGCCCGATCACGATCGCACGCTCGATGTCCGGAGGAAACCAGCAGAAAGCCATTATTGCCAGAGAAGTGGAACAGGATTCCCCCCTGATGATCTTTGTGCAGCCCACCCGTGGACTGGATATCGGTGCCATAGAGAATATTCACAAACAGATCATTGCGGAGAGAGACAAGGGTAAGGCAATCCTTTTAATCTCTTTGGAACTGGATGAGATCATGAACTGTGCGGATACCATCGCCGTTATTTATAACGGAAGCATACAGAAGATCGCCAAAGCCAGTGAGCTGACCACCAATGAAGTGGGTGAGTTCATGATGGGCGTTAAGAACAAGGAGAAGGAGGCATAAGACCATGAAAAAGATGACAAAATTCTGGAATGCAGTAAAGATCCCTCTTCTTGCAATCCTTTGCAGCCTGGTAGTGGGTGGTGTGATCATCGCCGTGACCGGTTCAAATCCTTTCAAGGCTTACTACGCTTTGCTGCAGGGCAGCGGACTGTCACCCAAGTCTTCTTATGCAAGCTATAAGAGCATGCTGACAGACTTTATGAGTTATGTGAACTATTTTACCCCTATGATCTTCGCGGCATTGGCAGTAGCGGTAGCTCTGCGTGCGGGTTTGTTCAATATCGGTGTCTCCGGACAGATGCTGGCAGCCGGGTTCACTGCAAGTATTATTGTGGGCTACAGCAGTTTAAATGCTGTACTGGCAAAGCCACTGGTAGTGATCATCGGTCTGATCGTCGGCGGACTGGTGGGTGGACTGATCGGCTTTTTGAAGTATCGTTTTAATATTAATGAAGTTGTTTCATCCATTATGTTAAACTATACGTTCCAATACGTGATCAGCTTCTTTATCAATACCTTTTTCGTGGATCCGGTCTCCAGACAGTCAAAGGAGATCTCTGCGGCTTCCAGACTGACGCTGATGGATACCATGGTGGGCAATCTGAAAATGGATATTCCGCTGGGAATTATTCTGGCGCTGCTGACTGTAGTGGCAGTGTGGTTCTTATTAGAGAAGACAAAATTAGGATACGAACTGAAGGCTGTGGGCTATTCCCGCAGTGCTGCAAAATATGCGGGTATTAAAGTCGGCAGAAGCATGGTGCTGTCCATGATGATCTCCGGTGCCCTGGCAGGACTTGCCGGTGTGACCTATTATCTGGGTTATGTGGGTTCTATTCAGCCCAAGGTACTGATCAGCACGGGATTTGATGCTATCGCAGTGTCACTGCTTGGTAACAACAATCCCTTCGGAATCGTATTTTCCACCATGCTGATCACCTTGATCAGTAAAGGTAGTACTTACATGAAATCTGCAGCCGGTGTCGATGCGGAGATCGCATCGGTTATTACCGGAATTATTTTGTTGTTCAGTGCATGTAATGCTTATATCAAATGGAAAATGGAACGAGGCAGAAGAGAGAAAACGAACAAGACAAAGGAGGACAAATAAATGGATATTGTGATCATTGACGGGTTATCCTTTGCATTACCTTTATTTATTATGGCAATTGGCGGTATTTATTGCGAGAAGTCCGGTGTGACTATGTTAGCTGTGGAAGGATTGCAGGGTTTCGGTGCCTTTATCGGAGCATTTGTGGCAGTTGCCATTGCAGGGAATTTCTCCGGAGATTCTCCGGTACCTTTCTACATTGCCATGATCATGGCGGCAGTAGGAGGAAGTATTTTTGCCCTGATCCATGCGCTGCTGTGCCTGAAGTTTAAAGCCAATCAGGTGATCAGTGGTGTCGTAGTCAATATTCTGGCTATGGCATTGACAGCATATTTGACCAAACTACTCAACAGAGTTGTATTCGGTGCCACCTCTGACAAGTTTGTTCTGACCGTATCTTCCAGAATTACCATCCCGGGAATCTCTAAGATTCCGGTACTGGGAGCTGTATTTACCAATCTGTATCCTTTTGAACTGGTGATCGTTGCCGTAGCATTTATTGCATGGTTTGTAATGTACAAGACCCGCTTCGGCATGCATCTGCGCGCCTGCGGTGACAATCCCCATGCGGTGGATGCAGCCGGAAGACAGGTGGGACAGATCCGCCTGGCAGCTATCATGATCTGCGGTGCGTTGTCGGGACTTGGCGGTATCTGTTTTGCATATTCTATTTCCGCGAACTTTTCTTCCAGTATCTATGTAGGTTACGGATATCTGGCCATCGCAGCGCTGATCTTCGGTAACTGGCGAATCCTTCCGACCCTGGGAGCATGCCTGTTATTCGGATTTGCCAGATCCGGCGGCTACCGGCTGGTACAGGTATTACAGATGCCCAGCAGTTATCAGGATCTTGTGATGATCCTGCCGTATGTACTGACACTTTTGCTGCTGGTATTCTTTTCCAAACAGAACGGTGCACCGAGAGCTTTGGGGGTAATCTATGACAAGGGAGCAAGATAAATCTGCCGGAATGCAGATATTTACAGAATGCGGTTTTACGTGACTTTGAATAATTACTACAAAAAAGAGAAAGCAGAAGGCTTTCTCTTTTTTAGGTTAAAATATATAAGCTGAAAATGGGACTCGAACCCACGACCCCTTCATTACGAGTGAAGTGCTCTACCAACTGAGCTATTTCAGCGGACTAGGTTATTATATATGTTCTTGGGAATTTTTGCAACTGTAAAATTTATTATTTTAAAAGTTCGTTTCGCAGAACTGTAGATTATGTAGGAGACTGTAAGACGAAGATGCCATCCTGCAGATCTCCGAAGAAAACATTATAATCAGTTGTGATGCTTTTTGCTGCAATGTTCCAGAGACTGGGTCAGCAGATAGAGCAGCATGGCAATGACACATAACAATAAGATAGAACTGATCACCATATCCAGCTGGAACACCTGGGAACCGTAGATGATGAGATAACCCAGCCCTCGTCTGGCTGCCAGAAATTCTCCGATGATGACACCGACTAAAGACAGACCGATATTGACCTTGGTGGTGCTGAGCAGTGTGGGAACAGATCCCGGGAGGACGACTTTGAAAAAGATATCTCTGCGGTTTCCACCCAAAGTGCGGATCAGAATCTCCTTTTCCGGATCTACCTGATGAAAGGCGGTGTAAAAGCTGATGATGGATCCGAATACTGCCACAGAGATCCCGGCGATGATAATGGTGTTGATGCCGGTGCCCAGCCAGACGATGAACAGGGGAGCCAGGGCAGATTTCGGTAGACTGTTGAGTAGTACCAGGTAAGGCTCTAAAATCTCCGACAGTTTGTCAGAGAACCACAATAGGGTGGCGAGCAGGAGACTGACAACAAACACTAAAAGGAAACTTAATATGGTTTCTAATAAAGTAATGCCGATATGCATCGGAAGAGACCGCTCTGTCCATAATTCTCCAAGGCACAGAATGACTCTGTGGGGACTGGAGAAAAAGAAACTGTCGATCCAGTATGCATCTGCACTGATTTCCCAGAGAATCAGAAAGATTCCCAGGAGAAAGATACGCAGAAAGGCAACCTGTCTATGATGATTTTTGTGCTTGCGAAGATATTGTTCCTGGATCGTCAACGGGTGGTCATTTTGCACATTCTTAGGTTTCATCGGTTAATTCCTCCCAAAGTTGTTTGAAATAATATGGAAATTCCGGGGCGTTTCTGGCGGCGAGTGGAGAACTGTCCTGCAGGGTGAGCTGAATGGGCAATACCGTTTTGATCGTTGCGGGACGGGCAGACAGCACGTAAACTTTATCCGCCAGGCTGATAGCCTCTGACAGATCGTGAGTGACGATGATCATGGTCTTCCCAGCCTTGCGGATCAACTGACAGATATCCGAAGATACCATAAGGCGCGTCTGGTAGTCCAGGGCGCTGAAGGGTTCATCCAGTAACAGCAGCTGGGGATCCAGGGCAAGGGTTCGGATCAGAGCAGCGCGCTGTTTCATGCCGCCGGATAATTCGCAAGGGCGCTTGTTCTTAAATTTTTCCAGCCCGTAATCGGACAAAAGTTGTTCCACATGGGCGATGCGCTCCGGAGTGAGGGCGTGATGGATCTCCAGACCCAACGTAACATTCTGATAGATGGTGCGCCATTCGAAGAGATGGTCATGCTGCAGCATATAGCCGATACGAGGATAATGAAGGGAACCGTCGGGATTATTTACGACAATGGTTCCGGTCTCAGGGGCGAGGAGCCCTGCGATAATGGACAGCAGAGTGGATTTACCGCAGCCGCTGGGTCCAACAAGTGCTACAAATTCCCCTTCCTCCACGGAGAAGGAGATATCTTTTATGGCACCGGTCTCCCCGGACAGTGTGTGATAGGAGTAACCTATATTTTTAAGTTCGATAAGAGCTCCCATAAAAAGGCATACTTCCTTAACATGAATATTTATAGTTATTGTATGAATTCCAGTGGAAAAAGTGTTTTCTGTAGCGGAAAGTGATGAAATTCACTGTATTGCATTAAAGTGTCGTTTGTGATATGATTAAATGCAATCAATGTCTATGAGAAATTTTATCTGATAGACTACCAACGTAAAAAGATGGGAGAATGACCATGGCACAGTTATGGGGAGGACGTTTTACGAAACAGACCGATCAGCTGGTATTTGATTTCAATGCGTCCATAACATTTGATAAAAGACTGTTTCACGAAGATGTCACCGGCAGTATCGTACATGCCACCATGTTGGCAAAGCAGGGGATCCTCACCGAAGAGGAGAGGAAGAGTATTGTCGAAGGACTGACTGGGATCTTAGAGGATGTGGATGACGGAACACTGGCAATTGATGAGACCCAGGAAGACATTCATAGTTTCGTGGAGGCTACCCTGATCGACCGGATCGGAGATGCCGGGAAAAAGCTTCACACCGGCAGAAGCCGTAACGACCAGGTGGCACTGGACATGCGTCTCTATACCAGGGCAAGAGTGGCAGAGATCGACGGACTGCTGAAAAAGCTTTTGGAAGCCATTCTTGATACCATGGAGAACAATTTAGATACCTACATGCCGGGCTTCACCCATTTACAGAAGGCACAGCCCATTACCCTGGCGCATCATTACGGTGCCTATTTTGAAATGTTCAAGAGAGACAGACAGCGTCTGACAGATATCTATAAGCGTATGAATTATTGCCCTCTGGGAGCCGGAGCACTGGCAGGCACCACATATCCTTTGGATCGTGAATATACCGCGAGACTTCTTCGCTTTGAAGGTCCGACGTTAAATAGCATTGATTCTGTGGCGGACAGAGATTACCTGATCGAATTCCTTTCCGCACTTTCTACGATCATGATGCATTTAAGCCGTTTCAGCGAAGAGATCATCATCTGGAATTCCAATGAATATCAGTTCGTAGAGCTGGATGATGCTTATTCCACCGGAAGCAGTATCATGCCCCAGAAGAAGAATCCGGATATCGCAGAGCTGGTAAGAGGCAAGACCGGAAGAGTCTATGGTGCTCTGATGGCGTTACTTACTACCATGAAGGGACTGCCCCTGGCTTACAATAAAGACATGCAGGAAGACAAGGAGATGGCATTTGATGCCATGGATACCGCGGCAGACTGCATTACCTTATTTACCGGCATGATTCAGACCATGAAGTTCCGCAAGGACCGCATGGCGAAGAGTGCCATGAACGGATTCACCAATGCCACCGATGCTGCAGATTATCTGGTAGGTAAGGGTGTGCCTTTCCGTGATGCCCACGGTATTATCGGCAGGCTGGTATTGTACTGTATTGAGAAGGATACTTCTATTGATGCTTTAAGCTTAGAGGAACTGCGTTCCATCAGTGATAAGTTCGACGAAGATATCTATGATGCCATCTCACTGAAGACCTGTGTGGAGAAGCGTCTGACCATCGGTGCACCGGGTGAGAAAATGATGAAACAGGTCATTGAGAAAAATAAAGAATACCTGAAAAATGATGCCATAGAAGAGTATCAACAGTCTTTGGAAGACAGACTTTCGTAAAATCAGGAAGGCATGTCTTTTCAGATAAAAAGGAAATGCATAGAGCTGAGGAGGAAATGAAAAATGAGTGAAAAATTACGTGTAGGTATCCTGGGTGGAACCGGTATGGTAGGACAGAGATTTATCTCTCTGTTAGAGAACCATCCATGGTTCGAAGTAACGACTATCGCAGCCAGCCCCCGATCCGCAGGCAAGACGTATGAGGATGCAGTGGGTGATCGATGGAAGATGACGACTCCCATGCCTGAAGCTGTGAAAAAACTGATCGTCATGAATGTCAACGAAGTGGAAAAAGTAGCCGCACAGGTAGACTTCGTATTTAGTGCTGTAGATATGTCCAAGGACGAGATCAAGGCAATCGAAGAAGCTTATGCCAGGACAGAGACCCCTGTAGTATCTAATAACAGTGCCCACAGATGGACTCCCGATGTTCCTATGGTAGTACCCGAGATCAATCCCGAGCATTTCCAGATCATCGAAGCACAGAAGAAGAGACTGGGAACCACCAGAGGATTTATCGCTGTAAAGCCCAATTGCTCCATTCAGAGCTATGCACCGGTACTGACCGCATGGAAAGAATTCGAGCCCTATGAAGTAGTAGCCACTACTTATCAGGCTATCTCCGGTGCCGGCAAGACTTTTAAGGACTGGCCCGAGATGGTAGGCAATATCATTCCTTACATCGGCGGTGAGGAAGAGAAGAGTGAGAAGGAGCCTTTACGTATCTGGGGTAAGATCGAAGGCGACAAGATCGTTCCTGCAACTTCTCCCGTGATCACATGCCAGTGTATCCGTGTTCCGGTACTGAACGGACATACTGCAGCCGTATTCGTAAAATTCCGTAAGAAGCCCACTAAGGAACAGCTGATCGAGAAGTTAACTTCTTTCAGCGGAGAACCTCAGAGACTGGGACTTCCCAGCGCACCGAAGCAGTTCATCCAGTATCTGGAGGAGGACAACAGACCTCAGGTAGCTTTGGATGTGGATTTTGAGAATGGTATGGGTATCAGTGTAGGCCGTCTGAGAGAAGATACCGTATATGACTTTAAGTTTGTAGGACTTTCACACAATACATTACGCGGAGCGGCTGGGGGAGCTTTGCTTTGCGCAGAACTTTTGAAAGCACAGGGTTACATCACCAAAAAATAAAGGGTGAGTGGGGTTATGAACGAGTTACACTATCAGCTGGATCTTATGCGCGCAATGAATCAGAAATTAAGCGACAGGGAGAAAATGTACCGCCTTTTGTGCGATACCATGGATTATGCTTATATCTACTATTCTTTTGAGAAAAATTCTGTCACGATGCTTGGAAAATGGGATGATTTTTTCGATTTCCAGATTCGGGACAGACGGGACTTTACTAAGCTTTTAGAGATGGTAGATGAGCCATATGTGCTGCCTCTTAGGGATATGCTGTTTTTGGAGAAGGGAGGTCAGGAAACTTCTTCTGTGGAATGCATGCAGAAGGGGAAGAAGATCTGGTTGCAGTTCTCCTGCAGGATATTCTATGAGGACGGCAGACCTGCGGATCAGATCATTGTGGTACAGAATATCACAAAACTGAAGACGCAGAACGAAGAACTTCTCTATATGGCGTATTATGACGGACTTACAGGACTGTACAACCGGAACTATTTTGTACGTCTCCTGACGGAGTACCTACGGCGCGCGAAAGAAGATAACCGGCTGGTCAGTGTGCTGGTCATCGATATTGACGATTTCCGTAAGGTCAACGACGGACTGGGAATCGTGGCAGGAGACGAACTGGTACAGCAGTTCGGATCTTTTTTAAAGGAATTCAACAGTGACGATGTGATCGTCTGCCATCTGACCAGTGATGTCTACTGCATGGCAATCTATGATTCCTGCGGTGACAGAAGCGTGGAACACATTCATAAGGAGATCGTGAAGCGTACCAGAGAACCTTTTTATCTGGTGGGCGGACAGATATTGAATATTACTGTAAGCGTAGGCGTTGCGGAATATCCGGAAGCTGCTACATCCGCACTGGAACTGATCAACTGTGCCGAGATCGTTATGTTTAAAGGGAAGTCCATGGGCAAGAACCGGATCCAGTATTTCGATACGCCGATACTGAATGATTTCCTGAAAAATGTGGAACTGGACAGCAAATTAAAAGAAGCGGTATTTGATCATAACTTTATTCTGTATTATCAGCCCCAGTACTACGCGGGGAATCAGAAACTGCGCGGAATGGAAGCGCTGATCCGCTGGAAGGACGGCGACGGGAAAATGATCAGCCCGGCGAAGTTCATTCCGATTGCAGAGAAAAACGGCACGATTATCCCTATCGGCAACTGGGTACTGGAGCAGAGCATCCGGACATTTTCCGAATGGAGGAACCGGTACGGCGTTCCGTTTGTATTGTCTGTCAATATCTCCGCACTGCAGTACCAGAAGGAAGACTTCGTAGATTTGCTGTTGAATATTATCCGCAAATATGATGTGTCTCCGGAGGAGATCGAACTGGAGATCACAGAGAGCATACTGATCGATGATTTCCAGGCAGTGACTGAGAAAATGCAGCTGTTAAAAGAATATGGCATCCGCATTTCCTTAGATGATTTCGGAACGGGATTTTCCTCCCTGTCTTACTTGAAGAAGCTTCCGATCAATACGCTGAAGATCGATAAATCCTTTACGGATACGCTGCTTACGGATTCCGCTACCAGAATCATTACGGAATCCATTGTAAGTATGGTGAAATCCTTAGGATTTGAATCTATTGCCGAGGGAGTGGAGGAAGAACAGCAGTATAAATATCTGCGTGCCATCGGCTGCGATATCATTCAGGGATATCTGTTCGGAAAACCGCTGTCCCAGGAGGAGATCGAACAGCTATTACAGAAGATATACTGATCAGTTGTTGCAGAAAGAATGAGGCTGCCATGTTAACTGGAAGGGAACAGGAAACAGCTTTTTTGGAAAATCATTATAAGAGACCGGGGAGTCAGATACTGGTGGTATATGGACAGAGAGGCGTTGGTAAGACGGCTCTCTTAACCGCTTTTGCGGAAAAAAAACAGACCATCCGATATACCGCTCCCAACTGCTCTTCCAGGGAAATGTGCTATCAGTGGGGACAGGAGCTTAGAGAACAGGGGAAAGAGATTTCACGGAACCCTTCCTGGAAAGAAGTATTACAGTGTGTATCCGGAGAAAAAAGTGATCGCAAAAAAGTTCTGATCATAGAAAATTTTCATTATCTGCTAAAGGGGGATACCTTTTTTTTACAGGAATTGATCCGTTATCTGAAGGAACACAGGGAGGTTTCTCTTCTTGTAATTCTTACGACCTATGCATCCGGATGGGTGGAGAACAGTATGATCTCTAAAATAGGGAACCTGGCATTTTCTGTCAGTGGTTTTCTGAAGGTCAAAGAGCTGCCTTTTTCAGTAATGCGCCGGATTTTCCCAGGTGGGACGCTTCAGAAGAGCATAGAACTCTATGCGGTGTTAGGCGGAATGCCGGGATTATGGAAACTGTTGGAACTGTCAGCTTCTGTGGAGGAGAATCTGACGACGCTTTTTTTAGAAAAAAACAGTTTTCTTCCGGAACTGATGATCAAATGGCTGTCGGAAGAACTGCGGGAGACTGCTGTCTACAATACCATCCTTGCAACGCTGGCAGACGGAAGACATGGAAAACTGAACGATATGTATGCACATACCGGATTTTCCCGGGCCAAGATCAGTGTATATCTGAAGAATTTGATGGAACTGGAGCTGGTGGAAAAAGTACTGCCCGGAACCTATGAGATCAGCAATTCTTTTATACGGTTTTATTTCCGTTTTCTGTTTCCTCACCAGACTGCCTGGAGAAGAGATAATGGCAGAGCTTTTTATGAAACATATATCCGTGAGGATTACAGTAGCTTTGTGAGATCCGCATACCGGAGAATCTGTCAGGAGATACTGCAGGCAGATTTCCATACGGTGGAACTGAAGAAGGCGGCACAGGGTAGAACGTATTTTTTATGCAAAGATACTGCAGGAAAAAAGATCGCAGTGGATTATTCCGGTACGGTATGTTATACTTCGGAAGATTATGACGCACTGCAGACAGCGTTGAAAAGCATCCGGATGGAAACGGATGAGATAATAATATTTTGTGAGAATGGTTATGAAAATGCACTGGCGGAGAAAGTGTCCGGAAAGCTACAGTTTCGCAGCGTGGGTGTGTGATTTATGACAGGAAGACGGTAATACGTGGGTAAAAATTTATTTATTGCAGAGAAACCCAGCGTGGCAAGGGAATTTGCCAACGCTTTAAAATATAATATGCGTTCCAAAGACGGATATCTGGAGTCGGAAGAAGCCATTGTTACCTGGTGTGTGGGACATCTGGTGACCATGAGCTATCCGGAGGTGTACGATGAGAAATTTAAGAGATGGAGCTTCGAGACACTTCCTTTTCTCCCGGCGGAATTCAAATACGAAGTCATTGAAAATGCCAGGAAACAATATACCATCGTGAGTTCCCTGCTAAACAGAGAGGATGTCTCTACCATCTATGTCTGCACCGACTCCGGGCGGGAGGGAGAATATATCTATCGGCTCGTGGAGCAGATGGCGGGCGTGCAGGGCAAAGAGCGGAAGCGAGTATGGATCGATTCCCAGACGGAGGAGGAGATCTTACGTGGGATCAGGGAAGCCAAGGATCTCTCAGCGTATGATAATCTGGGGAATGCCGCTTATCTGCGTGCCAAGGAGGATTACCTGATGGGAATCAACTTCTCCAGGGCACTGACTTTGAAATACGGCAAGACTGTAAAGGATTACCTGAAGAGGGACCGTGCGGTGATCTCTGTGGGGCGTGTCATGACCTGCGTTCTGGGCATGATCGTGAACAGAGAACGGGAGATCCGGTCGTTTACCAAGACTCCTTTTTACCGGGTGATCGGCAATTTTAAGCTGCAGGAGAAGCCTTTTACCGCAGAGTGGAGAGCCGTGGAGGGTTCAAAATACTATAATTCTCCTGTATTGTATAAGGAGAACGGTTTTAAGAAAAAAGAGGATGCCGAGCGACTGATCGGGGAACTTTCTGCGGAACCTGCTGGACCGGCGACCGTCATCGGCATCGAGAAGAAAAAAGAGAACAAAAATGCGCCGCTTTTATATAATCTGGCAGAGCTGCAGAATGACTGTTCCAAATATTTTAAGATCAGTCCGGACGAGACGCTTAGGATCGTTCAGGAATTATATGAAAAAAAGATGACCACTTACCCCAGAACGGATGCCAGAGTTCTGTCTACGGCAGTGGCAAAGGAAATCCATAAAAATATCGGAGGACTTCGTAATTATGCCCTGGCAGCACCTTTCGCCAAAGAAGTATTAGAGCAGGGCGCCTATAAAAATATAGCAAAGACCCGGTATGTGAACGATAAGCAGATCACGGATCACTATGCCATTATCCCTACCGGACAGGGTCTGAACAATCTGGCGGGGCTGGCCCCTACTGCGGCAAAAGTATACGAGGTCATTGTACGTCGGTTTTTAAGTATTTTCTATCCGCCGGCAGTCTATCAGAAGTTCTCACTTACATTGCAAGTAAAGGAAGAAAGCTTTTTTGCCAGCTTCAAGGTGTTGATACAGGAAGGATATCTGAAGGTGACTGATTTCTCCTTCAAAAAGGAGAATACGGCCCCGAAGGAGGACAAAGAGAACGAGAACGAAAGTGCCGATGAAAAATGTGATGCAGAGCTTACCAATCTGCTGACACATCTGAAAAAAGGAGATACCTTATCCGTAGATACCTACGAGATCAAAGAAGGCGAGACTTCTCCACCCAAGCGATATACCTCAGGCAGCATCATCCTGACCATGGAAAATGCGGGACAATTCATAGAAGATGAGGAACTGCGGGCACAGATCAAGGGAAGTGGTATCGGCACCAGCGCTACGAGAGCGGAGATCCTGAAGAAACTGGTGAACATCGAGTATCTGGCACTGAATAAAAAGACCCAGGTACTGACGCCTACCCAGATGGGAGAGATGATCTATGATGTGGTATCGGATTCCATAAGACCGCTTTTGAATCCGGCATTGACAGCCAGCTGGGAAAAAGGACTTACCATGGTGGCAGACGGTGTCATCACACCGGATGATTACATGGGAAAGCTTACGGATTTCGTGGGCAGGAGAACCGTTGCCGTGCGGGGACTGAACAATCAGGGAATGCTCTGGAGACAGTTCCAGGCTACGGAAGAGTTTTACCAGAAGAAACAAAAGCAATCCAATGCGAAAAATAAAGAATAAAGAAGAGGAGAAACTATTATGGAAAATATTACGATTGAAAATTTGTATGATCTGACAGAGACCATTGCGGCAGAACTGTTCACCGAGGCAGAGTATCCCTGGGAGGTACTTCCCCGGATCCACGATTTTATTTTGGAACTGGGCAAGAGACTGCCGGAGGAAATTTATGAAAAAAGAGGTGAGGATATCTGGGTGGCTAAAAACGCAAAAGTTGCTCCTACTGCCTGCCTGAACGGACCGCTGATTATTGATGAGGAAGCGGAGATCCGTCACTGCGCATTTGTCCGTGGCAATGCCATTGTGGGAAAGGGTGCGGTAGTCGGCAATTCCACCGAACTGAAGAACGTGGTCCTGTTCAATAAAGTACAGGTGCCACATTATAATTATGTGGGAGACAGCGTGCTGGGCTTTAAGTCTCATATGGGAGCCGGTTCTATTACTTCCAATGTAAAAAGCGATAAGACACTGGTGGTTGTGAAGAACGGCGAGGAAAAGATCGAGACTGGACTGAAGAAAATGGGAGCCATGTTAGGTGACCATGTGGAAGTAGGCTGCAACAGCGTACTGAACCCGGGAACTGTCATCGGACGTAATTCCAATGTGTATCCTACCTCTTGCGTCAGAGGCGTGATCCCTGCCGGACATATCTTCAAGAGACCCGGTGAGGTTGTGAAAAAATCTGATATTTAAAAAATAGATCAATATTATCTAATGCATCGATGAAA
>ENA-OPNW01000675-OPNW01000675.1-human-gut-metagenome-genome-assembly--contig:-NODE-675-length-19941-cov-3.279694_pt1 | contig 19941 bp, 19 predicted proteins | sample MGYA00241540_ERZ501777 | MGnify/ENA primary metagenome ERZ501777 (study PRJEB25962, sample SAMEA2042615) | human gut metagenome | biome: human gut; feature: human-associated habitat; material: faeces...
CAATCTACGATAAACCTATGATTTATTATCCTGTCTCGGTTTTAATGCTGGCCGGGATACGCGAAATCCTCATAATCTCTACTCCTACAGACCTGCCGGGATTCAAACGCTTACTTGGAAACGGTGAAGACTTCGGAGTTAGTTTTGAGTACGCCGAGCAGCCGTCCCCTGACGGGCTTGCACAGGCATTTATAATAGGAGAAAAATTCATAGGCAAAAGTGATGTTTGCCTCGTATTAGGCGACAACATATTCCACGGTAGCGGTTTTACTGGAATACTAAAAGAAAGTCGTAAAGTTGTTGAAAGCGAAAAGAGCGCCGTTATCTTTGGCTACCATGTAAACGATCCTGAAAGATACGGGGTTGTCGAATTGGATTCTAATGGGCATGCAATCAGCATAGAAGAAAAGCCAACCCGCCCTAAATCAAATTACGCTGTAACAGGCTTATATTTTTATCCTAATGACGTTGTTTCAATTGCAAAAAGCATAAAACCTTCAGCACGGGGAGAACTGGAAATAACTTCCGTAAACGAAACTTACTTGCGACAAAACCGATTAAAAGTTAGTACGCTTGCGCGAGGTTTTGCCTGGCTTGATACTGGTACACATGACTCGTTGTCGGAGGCATCGACATTCATCGAGGTATTGGAGAAACGTCAGGGACTGAAGGTCGCCTGTCTGGAAGGTATCGCCTACCGCAAAGGTTGGATAACGGCGGACAAGCTCCGTGAGGTGGCACAGCCCATGTTGAAGAATGACTACGGCAAATATCTGATTTCCATTCTTGGAGAGAAACAGGAATTATTGGAAAAGAATCTGGAATACTGAAAAATGAAGAATTAAGAATGAAGAGAGATAACTTCTCAGGTTTATCTTAATTCTTTTCTTTTAAAGATATAACGCAATGGAAGTAATCAAGACAGAAATAGAGGGCGTGGTGATTATCGAGCCGCGACTGTTCAAGGACGCGAGAGGATATTTCTTCGAGAGCTTCTCGCAAAGAGAATTTGACGAAAAAGTCGGCCACGTGGAGTTTGTTCAAGACAACGAAAGCATGTCTTCATACGGAGTGATGCGCGGTCTGCATTTTCAGCGTCCGCCGTTTACGCAGGCAAAGTTAGTGAGATGCGTAAGGGGCAAGGTACTGGATGTTGCCGTTGACATACGCAAGGGGTCGCCCACATACGGTCAGCATGTCGCCGTGGAACTGACAGAAGACAATCACCGGCAGTTTTTCATCCCTAAAGGATTCGCCCATGGCTTTGCCGTGTTGAGCGAGACGGCAATATTTCAGTACAAGTGCGACGAGTTCTACCATCCGGAGGCTGACGGCGGTATAAGCATACTCGATGACTCTTTGGGCATCGACTGGCGCATACCGACAGAACATGCCATTCTCAGCGAGAAGGACACCAAGCATCCGCTGCTGAAAGACTTTGAATCACCATTCATTTACAAGTGAGAAGGTGAGAAAGTGAGAGGGTGAGAAAAAATCAATTATGAATTTAAAAGGCATTTCTCTTTACTCCTCCTCTCCTTACTCCTTTACTCCTAAAACAAGAACACATGAACATACTTGTAACAGGCGCAAACGGCCAGTTGGGCAACGAGATGCGCATAGTAAGCAAAGACACGAATGACAGCTATACCTTTACTGACGTTGTAAAGGCTGAGGGCGTGGAGACGACCATACTTGACATAACCGACGCGGATGCCGTAAGGCGCATGGTGAAAGAGAAAGACATACAGTGCATAGTGAACTGCGCTGCTTACACCAACGTAGACAAGGCGGAGAGTGACGAAGCTTTGTGCCGCAAACTGAATGCCGATGCGCCGAAAATATTGGCAGAGGCAATGAAAGAGGTGAACGGTCTGCTCATACAGATTTCCACCGACTATGTTTTCGGCGGCGACCCGTACAACACTCCATGCCGTGAAGACCAGAAAGGAACTCCTACTGGTGTTTACGGAAAGACCAAGCTTGAGGGAGAGAAGAACATCGAGGCTGTGGGCTGTGACTATGTAATCATACGCACAGCATGGCTGTATTCAGAATATGGCAAGAACTTCGTCAAGACAATGCTCAACCTTACAGCAACGAAACCAAGGCTGACCGTTGTATTCGACCAGGTAGGCACGCCGACTTACGCCTACGACCTTGCAGTGGCAATCAAGACCGTATTGTCGGACTATGAGAAAGAAAATCCGAAGGACGGATATTCAAAGCGTGGAATCTATCATTTCAGCAACGAGGGCGTATGCTCGTGGTTCGACTTCACCAAGAAAATCGCCGAGCTGGCAGGAAACACCGCCTGCGACATCGAGCCTTGCCACAGCGATGAGTTTCCAAGTCCCGTCAAGCGTCCGGCATATTCGGTATTGGACAAGACAAAAATCAAGGAGACTTTCGGGTTGAAGATACCTTATTGGACGGATTCGCTGAAAGTCTGCATGAAAAATATGGATGCAATACAGCATTAACCAACAAAACAAAAACGACATGGAATTCAAGAGAAACATAATCGTAACGGGCGGAGCCGGATTTATCGGCTCACACGTGGTACGCCTGTTCGTTAACAAATACCCCGAATACCACATTATCAACCTCGACAAGCTGACGTATGCCGGCAACCTGGCAAACCTGAAGGACATCGAGGACAAAGAAAACTATACGTTCGTGAAGGCCGACATCTGTGATTATGAGACAGTGAAGGCACTGATGGCAAAGTATAACGTGGACGGCATTATCCACTTGGCAGCCGAGAGCCACGTGGACCGTTCAATCAAAGACCCGTTCACATTCGCCCACACTAACGTAATCGGCACGCTAACCCTGCTTCAGGCTGCAAAGGAATACTGGGAGAGTCTGCCGGAAGGCTATGAGGGCAAGCGTTTCTATCACATCTCAACAGATGAGGTTTACGGCGCGTTGGAGCTGACCAATCCCGAAGGCATTGAGTCTCCATTTACTACTAAGGCAAGTTCGGAGCATCACCACGCCTATGGTAGTAAGTTCTTTACGGAAGAAACGAAATACAACCCGCACTCTCCTTACTCGGCATCGAAGGCAAGCTCAGACCATTTCGTCCGTGCCTTCCACGACACTTACGGTATGCCGACAATCGTGACCAACTGCTCGAACAATTACGGTCCTTACCAGTTTCCTGAGAAACTGATACCTTTATTTATCAACAACATCCGTCACAAGAAGCCGCTTCCTGTCTATGGCAAGGGCGAGAACGTGCGCGACTGGCTCTATGTGGAAGACCACGCTCGTGCCATTGACCTCATCTTCCACAATGGCAAGACGGCCGACACATACAACATCGGCGGTTTCAATGAGTGGAAGAACATCGACATAATAAAAGTTGTAATAAAGACAGTAGACCGCCTGCTGGGCAGAGCCGAGGGTAAGGACATGAACCTGATTACTTATGTTACCGACCGCAAGGGGCACGACATGCGCTATGCTATTGACTCACGCAAGCTGCAACGCGAGCTTGGCTGGGAACCGAGCCTGCAGTTTGAGGAGGGTATCGAAAAGACCGTGCGCTGGTATCTTGACAATCAGGCATGGATGGATAACGTGACGAGCGGCGACTATCAGAAATATTACGACGAAATGTACAAAAACTGATAAATTCTTTTGAATACAATCCTGTCAAAAGTTTCATATAATCAACAGGAACTGATTTGATTGGAGTTATAAGGTAGATGTATCTCATGCATTGAGCATTAACAGATAGTTATGCAACCGATAAAATTCAAACCTATACTAAAGGAGACAATATGGGGAGGCTGCAAGATTCCACGTATCAAGCATATTAGCGGATTAGAAGATAAACACATTGGTGAAAGTTGGGAAATCTCCGGACTTGATGACAACGAAAGTGTTGTTGATGGCGGTGCTTATGACGGAAAGTCTTTGTCGCAGCTTATTGACACGTTGAAAGGAAATCTTGTCGGTGAGGAGAATTACAGACGTTTCGGTAACAGGTTTCCGTTGCTAATTAAATTTATCGACGCACGGCAAGATCTTTCAATTCAGGTACATCCTGACGATGAGACAGCCTTGAGACACGGCATGGTAAATGGCAAAAACGAGATGTGGTACCTGCTCGACTCTGAGCCTTATGCCTCGCTGCGGTGTGGACTGAAAGAAGAACTTTCGGCTGATGATATAATAAAGAAGGTCGATGACAGTACAATCTGTGATTCAATTGCGCAATATGATGTCAAGGCCGGTGACTGTTTCTATATTCCTGCAGGACGTGTGCATAGTATCGGTGCCGGATGCCTGATTGCCGAGCTACAGCAGACATCGGACACTACTTACCGTCTTTACGACTACAACCGCCGGGACAGCAACGGCAACCTGCGGCAGCTTCACGTCAGGCAAGCGGCAGAATGTATCGATTACACTGTCCGTGAAGATTACAGGCAGACGTACAAGCGTGAGAGAAATGTACGCGTACCGTTGGTGGAGTGTAAGTATTTCAAGACCTCACTTTACGACATCGACCGTACTCTGCAACTCGACTATTCTAATCTTTACAGTTTCGTCATACTTATATGTGTGAAAGGAAGCGGGACATTTACCAATGAGGAGGAAAATTCTGTTCCGATTCGAGAATGTGAGACGGTTCTTATTCCTGCAACGACAACGACATTAGAAGTAAAGGGAAACCTTCAACTTCTTGAAACATATATCTAAATGTCTATGTGTAGAATTGATGATTAAAAAGTAAATATCAATATGTAATTAAAATACAGACCGTTTGAATTAATATTGGAAAGTAAGCACTCAAATTAGGGCTCAAAAATGAAATATATATCTTCGCTGCGAACTAAAACTTACGAATTATGCTAAGCAGTGAAGACCTTGAAAGATTCTACTTTCAGTATCAAACCGAGGCGGTGCCTCTCGGAATGTCAGTCCAGACATTCTGTTTACGGAACAATGTTCCATATAACATTTTTCACAAATGGTACAAGGATACCCGCAAAAAAATAGTGGAAGTTCAGGTGGATGGTGTTCCCTCGGGTCCACCATCGGAATCCGGGCCGTCTTCACCTTCAGGGGAAACCCCGGTAAAGAAGGACAGTCCCTCTCCCCATGCAGTACACAGATACCGGAAGCCGGGCAAAGGTCCGGGGACGCTTCCCGTGCGTATATCCGTGGAGCTGACCTTGAGCAATGGCCTGCATATCCTCCAAAAAGATCTGGATTATCCGGGTCTGTACCGTCTGATCCAAAAGCTGGAGGTCCTATGTTGAGTGTGACGGGCATAAACCGCTTCTATTACCTGCGTGGCTTTACAGACATGCGTTGTAAGCATTCCCGTGTTCTGTCCGTCATCCGTGAACAGTTGCACCGTGAGCCTTCAGACGGTGACATTTATATCGTGATGTCTAAAGACCGGCGTATCGTTCGCCTGTTCGCCTATGATAACCGTTCGTATAGTCTTTTCGAGAAAAAGTTTGTTGCGGGCTATCAGTTTATGCGGATAATCAAAGATGACGAAGGTAACGAGGTCGCCTACCGGATAGACTGGAAGGACGTGGTCCTCCTGTTAGAGAATCCTGTAATTAAATCGTTAAAAATAAGATAATTATGTTCCGTATTTATATGGTTATATCAAGTTTTTTTTATATATTTATATCACAAAAAGCAGGATATGGATACGGACGAATTACGACAGTTGATAGTTCAGAAACGCGAGCTTCTGGCGCGGGAGACCTTCTCGCGTCGTGCTTTTAACCGCTGTGAGAATATGTCCGATGAAATGAAAAACCGGTATGTGGAATACCTGATCGAGCGTCTGGAGAACGCGGAACTGGATAATCGTGCGATGAAACTGGTGTTGGAGGATCTGACTAAAGAGTTATCCCGCTCCAACCAGATGCTGGAAAAATTGAATGAGTCGCAATCCCTTCTTGAGGAAGAGCGCAAATCACGTAAATCCCTGGAACGGGAGATTACAAAGCTGAAGGAACAACTTAAATCTGCCCGCAAGAACCGTTTCGGTTCGAAGAAACAGTCCGTAAAAAAGGATGATTCCGGTAGTGATGATGATCCGGTTGACCGTGAGAAGGAGAAAGATGGCTTTGATGGTACGGAGGAATCGTTGGATACCCGTTCCGTACCGGAGTCGGAAACACAGGAATCCCACCCCTGCTCTCCGAATCCGAGGGATCTCTGCAACCGTCCGGAAACCTATCGTACGATGGGCGTTAACGGAACACCTGTCAGGCACTTGTCGGATCTCTCCAAGGTTCCGGGCCGTATTCTTGACCGCAAGCTGGTGAAGACTTTCCGTCTGGACATCCGCCTTATAGAGGAACAGTTCGAGATGGTGCAGTACGTGGAGAAGGGCCGCAAGCCGCGCTGGGGGTATTTCCCCAAGGAAGGACACCCGCAGGTGGTAACTCGGTTTGACGGTACCAAGATAACTCCTGGGTTCCTTCAGGCCATCGCCTATGAGGTATACGTGAAGAACGTGACCTTCGGCCTGCTGCACCAATGGCTTGGGGATATGGGAATGACCGTATCGGAGAACACCTTGCGCAACTGGCTGAAGAAAGGCAGGAAATACCTCGACCGTATGGTGGTGGAACTTAAGCGTATCGCTCTGGAGAAGGATGCCGTTGTCAATTGTGACGAGACCTGGTGCAAGGTCCGTAAATATGACCGTTACAAGAAATGCTACATGTGGGTCCTTGTCAACAAGGCGGAACGTGTGGTGATCTTCTTCTACGAGGACGGTTCCCGTGGCCGTGACGTGCTGACGAACTTTTTAGGTGATGCCGAGTTGAAGGCCCTCATGTCGGACGGTTATAACGCTTATGTCTTTATCGGTGACGGGCTGAAAACCCACAGGTATAAGGATACGGACCATCAGGTCTGTCTGGCGCACGTGAGGGCGAAGTTCGTGAAAGCCCGGATGGAAGGCGGCGACAAGAGGGCTGATGTGTTCCTTGACAATATAAACCGTCTCTTCCGTTTTGAAAGGGAGTATGACAGGGAGATGATCACCGACGGGGAACGTACCCGACGACGGCAGGGGTTGCCGACCATGGAGGCGATGATAAACCTGCGGGCAAACCTGCTGCAGGAGTTGAAAAGTGAGGAGGAGCAAAAAAGTTGTTATATGCGGGAGGCCCTGAATTATCTTCACAAGTTTTGGAATGAGGCCTTCACTTATATAAAGGACGGCCGTTATCCGATCTCGAACAATCTGGCGGAACGGGCGGTGCGTCCCTTTACCACCAAACGGAAGAACTCCCTGCACTTCGGAAGTGACGAGGGAGCGGAGATTGTCGCCGTATACCATAGCATAATCAGCACGGTGAAGCTGCAAGGCAGGTCCGCATGGGATTATCTTGGTAAATTTTTTACCGGAATTTTTAACGGTTGCAGAGATTTTTTGAGTCTGACACCACAAAATATAGACTTGGCAGTATGCCAATAGTTAAAAAACAATCGAATTTAATAGCAATTTTTTGTGAGGCATCCATTCTGATGCCTTATAAAAAGGGTACGCTCTAAATTGAGTATTAACGGTAAGTTCGCCATTGATCTGTGAGGTGGCGTAAGCTTTGGGAGCCGCATCCTTGTCCAGCGGATTGGGACGTAATGAAACACTGTAATTTAATGCCATAATGATTTTGTTGTTAAATGATTAATATGAATTGAACATGACAAAGATAACACTTCGGAAAGGTGTGGATATGAAGGGAAATAAACAGACATGAAGGTGTGTGACACATTGTGGCGGAGAATGAAATAAAGTGAATTAAAGGTTTTGATATATTTTTATATGTGAGCTGTTTTTGTTACATTTGCTTTGATAGATAATCTCTGTGAATAAGCTTGCTGCAAAGGAGTTGTAATAGCTGGATATTTACGGATAATAGAAACGTTTTAAAAAAGTGAATGTAATGAACGAAGAAGAAACGTATATGGGCGAATGGCCGGTGAAGCCTTATTACAAACGGGATTTGGCCATGGGATATGCCCCCGATATCACTCCTGTGGCAGCATTGAACCGCCTTTCTGCCTGGATACACCATCATAAGCCGCTTTATCAGGCTTTGCTCGATTCGGGCTATGCGGACAGACAGCGTATTTTCAATTCGGTACAAGTGGGGTTGATTTTCCATTATTTGGGAAGACCGTAGGAGTCGGGCGTCCGTATGCTTGATTCTACACGTCAGTATGTGCAGACCTATGCATACGTATGTATCGCCTCACACAGATGTATATGTGAGGCGACGTCGCCGTATGGATTAACCATTGTTACTACTACATTCCTCTTCGCTCTCATGCTCTTCATAACGTCCGCAGGGCTGGCGGGTGTAGTACACGGTTCCTGTGCGGCACAGTTCCTGGTCGCGCACTTTCAGCACATCCAGGCGGGTGAAGGCACGGTCGGGTTCGTTTATACGGGTGATGGAGAGGATGAAATCGGCCAGATTCGCCCAATTGGCACTGCCGGATATGGTGTACATGTTGATGTCCTCCATTGCGTTCTTTCCGTCTATTTTCTTCAGGCTGCGCGGATGAGCCACGATGATTACCCAGATATGGTTCTCGCGCCCCCACGACTGGAAACGGGTCAGCATCGACTTGATGCTTTGGGTTTCGGTCTCGCCTTTTCCGCTTTGCGCCTCTACAAAAAGATAAGGGTCTATCACCAGATATTTCAACGGCTGCCTGCGGCGTACCAGATCGGCCCGGTGCAGAATGTTTCCGGGAGTGGGCGGCACTTCGTGCATATCCAGATGAATCATGTGAGTGTTCAGAAAATCAATATAGGGTGTCAGCTGCTCGTCGGTATAGGCGGTGGTGTTGGCTTTGCCCAGCAGCAGGTGTATCAGGTGTGCTATATGCTTGTCCTTGTCCGGAACTTCGAAAGAGAGGTAGCATACAAAGCGTTCCGTGTCGCGCATGATGCGGCTGGTCAGGTCGTTCAGAAAATCCGTTTTTCCGCTGTTGGGCATACCGGTCATGATGATCAGGCCGCCTGTGTCGGTGGGATGGAAAACGCGGTCGGTCAAGGGGCCGTAGCCCACGCTGTAGCCGTGGTCGTATTTGCCGTGCAGCACATTCATCACCTCTTCCCTGCGTTGTTCTACAGTGATGATATCGGTGGTGTGGCAGGCACAGGCATCTTCTATGACGCTTTGCACCACTTCGGTGCCGTAAAGATTCATCACATCGCCTATGTCTTTGCATCCTCCGGGCAGGGTGGTGAAAAGGCAGCGTGCTCCGAAGTAGTCGGACAGATGTTTCACCAGTGTGCGTCCGGGCAGGTCGGTGTCACCGCAGATCACGATGTCCTGCACCTGGTCCAGCCAGGAAGTGAATGCCTCGAAGCTTTTCGCCAGGTCGCTTGCCGCTCCCGAGGGCACACTGATGACGTGGCGGTATCCTGCTTCCATCAGTACCAACACATCTTTTTCGCCTTCTACGATAATGAGTCGGGGAATGGTCTCTTCCTCCACCAACAGCGGATTGATGCAGTCTATGTTGTAGGGAGCGCATGGTTTGGTGGGCGAATCCTGACTCCAGAATTTGCTGTAGGTTACGGGAGATTCTTCCGTTGTTCCGTCCGGAATTTCTATCTCTCCGGATACTGCGGAGGCGTTGGCAGCGGTAACGGTTTTTGCGGATGGCGAGGGGCTGCATGAGCGGTACTTGGCATTAACGGGACGTCCGTCCACGTAGTTCACGTAGGCGATGCAGGGAAAGACGGAGGAAGCCTGTTCGCGTTTGTCCTCACTGTTCTTGGTGATGCAGTAATGACGCAGGCAGCCGATATGCGTTGCGATGGCTGTGGCGAGAGAGATGCCCTGATCGGCTAGATAACGGCGTGCTGCCAGTTGGTCAGGATCCGTACACTCGGGCGATTCGTCCAGCGGCTTGATTTTTTGCAACACGGCGGGGGATAGGATTTTGTAATCGCCCGGCAGCATGGGGACTTCGTTCACGCTGTTTTCTGTCGCATTTCGATATTCCGGCAGGTTGCCTGTGAGGTGGCGCGTTCCGGGGGGTGGGTATGTTCCGGTTCGATCGGACGACTTTTCTTTGGGGTAAGAGAACATGGGACGCTTGTCTTTGCAATAATCAGTCAGGATGCCATTGAATTCGCATCCGGCGTAGAAGCAATGATACAGCCCTTTGGCTTTTGAGATATACAGATGCATGGTACCGCATTTGGGACACCGGGCAATGAAATTTTTTTCCGCATTCTTACGGTCGGGAAAGTCGGAGAGAGAATAATAAGGTTTCATTTGAATTAAAAATTGAGAATTAAAAATTAAAAAATAAATGCCGGGCAGCCAATGCGCAGCCCACTAATCATAAACCACTAACCACTAATCTCCCGTGTCTATCCATTCTTTGGACAGCACGTTCCAGATGGCGGTTTCGACAGGTCGTGGCGGCGCATTTTCCGGTATCTCCACTTTTCCGTCTATGGGGTCGTCGTAATAACGGATATCCGTGCCGGCGTCCTTCCACTCGAAGGGTGAGACGGGGCGGAATTCACGGAGTTTCCTACGTTTCTCCTCCAGGTCTTTGCTCAGCTCGCTGCTCAGCCGGGCGACGGCTTGTTCCATCAACGACTGTCCGTGGCGCGTCTTCATGAGGTTTTGCAGCCAGATGATTCTTCCTGCGTGCGAGTTCCGTGAGAAGCGGGGATCGGCATTGAAGTGGGGAATGAGAAATTGGTTCACCAGAATTACCAGTGTTTGCAATGCCCTTGGGCGGGTGTAGTTGTGACTGGTGGCTATGCGGTTGATGAGCGGTATCAGTACCCGTTGCTTGTCTTCGGGGGTGGTGTTGAGCCGGTGGAAGAAGTCGGTGGCAGGAGATAAAGTCTGAGAAGTTTTCTCGCCGTCAGGCGTTTCCGAAGGAGTCTTTCCGGCATCCGCTTCCATTTTCTTCGCTTTCCGCGCTCCGTTTCCGGCGGGATCTCCCTTACGGGAGAATCCTCCGGAGGAATTATATTATTAATATTATATAATACACTATTATTCGTAGTTGCTTGATTTGCAGCTGTAGTTGCCGGACTGGCAACAGGAACTGTAAGTTCGGCAACAGAACCGGCTGCTTGCGCGGGGGTATTTTTCAGTCCGTCGCACCACAGGGGGGAGTAGAATCCCAGCAGGTGGGTACGGTTTTCGTTCCAGATGAGGCCGAATGAGCAGCACTTCCTGATGTTTTCCAGCAAGGTGGTGGTATGCGTGGTTTTCATGGACTGGCAGATTTGGTAGAGGTTGCGCATGGGATATATTCCTTCGGCAGTCATGTAGGGTGTCAGTCCCAGATAGAGATCCAGCAGTTTCAGTGTGGCGGAATCAGTGATTCCTTTCGCTTTCCACTGGTGGATCATTTTCTGCGTCTCGCTGATGGAAACGCTTTGTTTCAATGCTTTTATAGCCATGTATGCTTGTTTTAGTAATAATGGCGGTGAAGTTACAAAGGAAAAAATAGACGTGTCTGTCCACAGTGGACAGACAATTATGAGACAGATGGTATTATTAACAATGTTTAAACTGAAAAAAATGAAAGACAGAGAGTTTTCTACAAAGAAGTTGGCCGAGAGCATCAAGGTTCTTAGAAAAGCCAGTGGCGTAAATGTAAAAGAATTTTGTAAATCTATCCACATGACGGAACGTAGCTATTACAGTGCTCTTAAAAGTAAACTGACAATCTGAATTTTTATGCTACTATCATGCATTCTTTGGTGGAAAATTATGGCGATTGCGGAATGGACGAGGAGATAGAGGCGGTGAAACGCGAGTGGTGGAATGTGGTGACGGAGAACTCGTGGGAGTATTTGGCGGGGGAGAAAGAGAAGTTTGAGGAGTAGATGGTAAGAGGGTTTGAATTATGAGAATTGGAATATTGACATTGCCTCTCCATACTAATTATGGAGGGATACTTCAAGCGTATGCGTTGCAGACGGTATTGGAACGAATGGGGCATGAAGCTTCGGTGATAACTACACCCAATAAGGCTGAATTGCCTGTATGGAAATGGCCTTATTCTTATCCTAAACGGATGATAAGGAAATATATATTGGGTAAGAATGAACCGTTTTTTTTTGAATCGTACTATAATCGTGTATATCCGATTGTAGGTCAATATACTTTACAATTTATAAATAAATACATTCATTGTTTTGAGGTCGGGAAATTACTCGATTTGAAAGAAAAGGACTTTGATGCTTTTGTGGTGGGTAGTGACCAGGTGTGGCGTCCTATGTATTATCCGACTAGAATAGAGAATGCATATTTGGACTTTGCAAGGGACTGGAATGTCAAACGAATGGCGTATGCGGCTTCTTTTGGAACAAGCGATTGGGAATATACTGCCGGACAGACAAGACGCTGTAGGGAATTATTACGAAAATTCGATGTGGTAAGTGTTCGTGAGGAATCGGCAGTGGAACTGTGTCGTAAGTTTTTTGGAGTGAATGTCAGCCATGTGTTAGACCCCACTATGCTTTTGGATGTTCAGGATTATGTAGATTTGGTGAAAAGGGCGGATATTCCTAAAAGCAAAGGTACATTGTTATGCTATATCTTGGATGAAACGGAATCAACAACAGATCTGATATCACGGTTGGCTAGTGAGACGGGGGTGGTTCCTTTCCGCGGAAATTCACGTGTGGAAGATTGGAGCGCTCCTTTGGCTGAGCGTATCCAGCCGCCGGTGGAACAATGGCTGCGAGGCTTTATGGATGCGGAACTGGTTGTTACGGATAGTTTTCATGCTTGTGTGTTTTCTATATTGTTTCATAAACCTTTTGTGGTTGTGGGGAATAAGGAAAGAGGTTTGGCCAGAGTTAAATCTTTGTTGAAAATGTTTGGATTGGAGAAATGTTTATATGAAAATCAAGAATTGGGTATGACTAATTTAAATTGGAATTTGGTGGAGGAAAGGCTGTATGAGTGGAGAAAAAAATCTTTTAGTCTGATTAATAAATTGTAGTTGATGAATATTCCTAAAGTAAGTGTTATTGTTCTTATTTATAAAGTTGAAAAATATATAGAACTCTGTGCCCGTTCTTTATTCTGCCAAACAATGCAGGATATTGAATATGTTTTTGTGAATGACTGTACTCCGGACTGTAGTATTCAGATATTACAGTCTGTCATAAATGAATATCCGCAACGGAAGTCAGACATAAAAATCATTTCTCATGAAAAAAACATGGGTTCTGGTGTGGCTCGTAATACGGGGCTTGAGGTAGCCGATGGAGAATATATTATTTATTGCGATGGTGATGACTGGGTAGATCCTGATATGTATGAAAAACTATACATAAAAGCTCGTGAAGACAATGCTGATATTGTGATGTGTGATTATTATGAGGAGAAACAAGGTAAACGTATTCGTTGTAGTCAGAATCCCTTCAGACATAAGGGGAACATTGTGGAACAGATGTTGGTGGGGAAACTCCATTCCAGTGTATGTGGGGCTTTGGTCCGGAAAAGCTTGTATGAGGATAATCATATTCAGTTTCCTGTTGGGATAAGTATGTGGGAGGATTTGTGTACTTCTGTAAGGTTGCATTGTTTTGCACATCGAGTTTCGTATGTGGAAGAGGCATTTTATCATTATGTTATTTATATGAATTCTGTGTCTCATCATACTACTATGAAGCAATTGGAAGATATGATTGGTGCATGTGTGCTTATTGAATCTTTTTTGAAGGAACAAGGTCTTTATTCATTATATCATATACCTTTCTTGCGCCGATGTTTTTACGCAAAAAAAGCATTTTTAGTAAATAAGAATTTAAGGAATTTCAATTTATGGAGAGAGTTGTGGCCGGAGAGTAATAGGTGTTTGAAGGAGTTTCAAATTAGATTTTATCATCGGATGGGGTATTACTTAGCTAATTGGGAATATTATAGATTGGCAGTCGGGGTGCTTAAGTTTAGTGATAAAATGGATGATTGTATTTTAAGTCTTATAGGTAAAAGATGATATTTTCAGTATTTGTGTATTTGACTCTTCTTGTAAGTCTTGTGTTTTGTGGGCGTTATCAGAATTATAGAATAAAATTTTTTGATAACCCTATTCCATCAACCGGAATATTACTGATTTTGATTTATACATTGGTTGTAGGACTTCGTTATGATGTAGGTGTTGATTATCTGCTTTATAAGGAAACTTATTTAAATTCCATGTCGCCCAATGCTGATTTTATAGCTCGAAATGGCTGGAGCTATTTCGAACCGGGATTTTCGGCTATTGTCTATGCGTTTACTAGATATAAAGCTCATTTTGCATGGTTGTTTATTAGTATCGCTTTTTTGCAGATTTTATTTTTGTATATATTTTCTAAGAGGTATAGCTTCATGTCTATGTGGCTATGTTTCTTTTTTGTCACTTCGTTTACATTTTTCGATTCATTAAACGGTATGAGGCAAATGACGGCTTTCTTCATGTTTTTATGTACTTTGAGGTTTGTAGAACAGAGGCGTTTTTTTCCTTTCTTCCTTTCAATAGTTTGCATAAGTCTTTTTCATCGCAGCATATTGATTATGCTTCCTTTTTACTTTGTGTTGCATTTAAGGATGTTTAGTAATAAGAAAATTTCGGCTGTTTTGATTTTGTTGTCATTTGCATTGTCCGGACCAATAAATTATTTGTTATGGAATGTACTTTTTCCTCGATTGGGCGAATTGTTGTCTGCCTTGGATGATATTTCTTATTTTGAACAGCGGGATGATTTGACTTTACCCAAAGATACTTCTAGCCTAGGTTTGGCTAAATTTATAATGCTTGGTTTGGATTTGTTGATAGTTGCTAATATTAACAGGATGAAAGCATTTTATAAAAGTCTTAATTTGGATGTTTTTTACAATCTTCACGTGATTGGTTCTGTTTTGTATTTTATAAGTGGAAGTTCATTGGCGCTAATTCGTGTGAATATGTATTTTGTCAATGTGAAATTTATAATGCTTTCATTTTTAATGTATATGCTTTCCTCTTGTCAAGGGAGAAAATACTCATGGGATAAGTGTTTAAAATTATTTCTTGTTGTCATATCTTTAATGTGGTTCTTTAATGCCATTTTTCGTGGTGCAAAAAATGCTCCTTTTCAATTTATATAGTTATGCCGGTAAATTCAGATTATAAAGTCAGTGTGATTGTTCCTGTGTATAATGTGGAACAATATTTATCCGATTGTTTGGAAAGTATATGTCGCCAAACACTAAAAGGGATTGAGATTATAGTTGTCAATGATGGCTCTACGGATAATAGCCTTTCGATTATCGAGTCGTTTCAACAAAAATATTCCAATATGAAGCTTATAAATAAGAAGAATGGAGGACTTAGTTCTGCTAGAAATGCAGGAATTGATATGGCTGTAGGTGAATATTTGTTTTTTGTGGATAGTGATGATTTTATAGATTTGGATACATTGGAAAAAATGTATGTTAAAGCAAAAGAAACGCATTGTCCTTTAATAATATGTGGCATATTGCAGTATTGGTCGAACAATAAAAAGAAGTTGTATAAAAAATGTATTTCAGATAAGGAGTCTATTTATGATGCAGACCTTTTATACAAGTTGCAACTTTCTGGACGTATGGGCTGTCAGTGTTGTAATAAGTTGTATGATAGAAATATTTGGATTAAAAATTCTCTTTTTTTTCAAGAAGGAAAATATTATGAAGATATTGACATGGCTTTTCGTGTTATTCAAGTCTATCGAAAAGCATACATAATTAATGAACCTTTATACAAATATAGAATGCGGCCTGGCAGTATTGTGGCTACTCCAAGCGTGCAAAAAATTAGTGATTTTGTAGATAATACAAAATTGGCTATTTCTATAGTAACATCGGATTTGTATCCCATTACAAGTAGATTGCTAGAACAGTTTAAAATAAATAGTTTGGTGTACTCATTTGAACTTCTTCATAAATTGGGAGGTAACAAAGAATTGAAAAAATATATAAATGAGAATATAAAATTATCTTCAAACTTTTGTATGTTGATGATGAGTAATACTGTTTCTGTAAAAATTAAGATAAAATATTTCTTATATGTTCTTTTTTGTCCGATGATAGAATGATTATTCAATGAAGATGCTGGATACATCTGATATTTGTGATATGAGCTGATTGGAATTTTATGAAAAATGTTATCTAAGTGATGATAATTTGTGGTGATAAAAGAGTGCTTAATTTCTCTTTTTGAAATATAGATATTGTATGAATAAATTTAAACCTGTTCTTTCTATCTGTATTCCTTGTTATAAACGTATAAATCAAGTTCGAAATACGTTGAACAGTATTTATGAAGCGAACTCAGAGATATCTATGGATGATTATGAAGTCATTCTTTCAGATAACGATCCTGAAATGGAAGTAAAAATATTGATGGATGAATTTTCGGATAAAATAAATTTGTTTTATTATCATGCTGATTGTGAAGGGTTTCTCAATTCATATCATGTGTTAACCTATGCTAAGGGCAAACTATTGAAACTTCATAATAGCCAGAACCTGTTTCAGAAAGGAGCACTGAAACATTTGATTGAAGAAGTACTACAAGAAAAGATGAATAAAACTTTGATGTTCCATACGAATGGATTTTTAGGCAAGAAAGCTATTTGTAAATACGGAAATTTCAATGATTTTATGAATGCGCTATCGTATTGGTCTTCATGGAGTGGAGGGTTTAGTATTTGGAAAGAAGACTTTGATGCAATGGGGAAAATAGAATTGAACGCGTTGTTTCCGCATACTTCTGTTTTCTTAACGCAATATGCTGCCAAGGTTTTTCTGATAGACGATACTCCCATATATCATGTACAACGCATTGCAAAAAGAGGCGGGCATAACAAGTTCAAGGCTTTTACCATAGATTATCCGTCATTGATTGTGGGCAGTTATATGAAAGGTCATATCTCATTGAATTGTAAGGATTCGATTTTAAAAGATATCTGTACTCAATATCTTCCTACTTTGCTTTTTAATAAATACATTGTGCGCATTGAAACTTTTGATGCGACCGGATACAGAGAGAACATCAAGCGGTATTTCCCTAAACATGCCTATTGGACAGCATGGATGAATGTCATGTTTGTTCCTTTTAGAATGATTAAAAGGAAACTTTTCTGAAAAGTTAAATCTTCATTTTAATCGGAAAAGAATGGCATAATGTGATGCGGATAATTAGAAAAGTATTATTTTTGTAAAAACGATTAAATGTATTAAGGTATGAGAATCTCGTATTCGGATGCAGCCCAGATGGAGTTGCTTTATGCTATAAAGAATATTCGTACAGAAAGTGAACTGAATGAGTTGAAACTGGCTCTTTCTCATTTCTTTGCTGATAAGGCACAAAAGGAACTGGACGAATTGTGGGACTCCGGTGTGTTGGATCAGAAAAAATTGGATGAATTGAGAGAACAACATCTCAGAACTCCTTATCGGTCATGAAACGATTGGTGGTTCTGGACACGAATTGTTTGGTGCAGTCGCTTCCTGCAAAAAGCCCGTACCATAAGATATGGGAAGATTTTCTGCAAGGGAAGTTTATGCTGTGCGTATCTAATGAAATACTGAATGAATACGAAGAGATTATAGAACGGTATTCTTCGGCCAGTGTAGCTCGGAATGTTATAAGTGCTATAGTGCATAGTCCTTATACGCTTTATAAAGAGGCTTCTTTTAAATTCAATTTGATAGAGGCGGATCCGGATGATAATAAATTTGCAGATTGTGCTATTGTTGCAAATGCAGAGTACATAGTATCTGAAGATGCTCATTTTCGTATACTGGCCACTTTCCCTTTTCCCAAAATAAGAGTGGTAGGCTTGGATGAATTCTTGACTGATTTGTTGGTTGATATCTGAGATTTAACAAAGACCAGGTTTCTATAGCCAAAGTTCCCAATATGTGTGTTCACCTTTGAAACACGAACTTGAAACAGGATTGAGGGGCTGAAACAGCCGCATTCCCACAAAAAACCGAATGTTTTATTTCTTTTAATATTCCCGGTCGCTTTCTGCGGCCGGGCTAAACTTCATACACTTAATTTTCAATGAGAATCGCTTTTATCAGCACCCGTGGCATTCCTAATGATTACGGGGGCTTCGAGCAGTTTGCCGAATACATATCTGTAGGTCTGGCAAACAGAGGTCATGAGGTGACCGTTTATTCCCCTCATTTTCATCCTTATAAGGAAAACAGTTACAAAGGAGTCCGCATCAAGCACATCTATAGTCCGGAGACATGGATGGGAAGTTCCGTAGGGAGTTTCTTCTATGATTTTGCTTCACTGCGTGATGCGTTGAAACGGGAGCGGTTTGACATCATTTATGAGGCGGGATACACCTCCATTGTACCGGCATACATTTGGTTTAATGTAAAGAACATCAGACATCCCGTGTTTACCACGAACATGGACGGACTGGAATACAAGCGTACGAAATTCAACAGATGGGTGCGGAAGTTCGTCTTTTGGGAAGAACGGATGACTGTGAAGCACAGTCATTACTTGATAGCCGACAACATGGGCATTCATGACTATTACAAAGAGAAGTATGGCAAGGAGAGCAAGTTTCTGGCGTATGGGGCTGATATCCACGAGGATTACAATCCGGAGTTTCTGAAAGAATTCGGACTGGAGGAGAATGGTTATTATTTGCTGGTGGCTCGTCTGGAACCCGAAAACAATATAGCAATGGCAATCGACGGCTATTTGGCATCCGAAGAGAACGGGCGCAGGCCATTGGTCATTGTGGGAAAAACCAATACTCCTCATGGCAAAGAGCTGGTGGCCCGGTATGGTAAAGAGCGGTCGGTACGTTTCATCGGTGGCATTTATGATTTCAAAAAGCTGAACTCCATACGAAAATACTCTTTGGCCTATTTTCATGGGCATTCGGTAGGCGGAACGAACCCTTCATTGCTGGAAGCTATGGCGTCCGGTTGTTTCATATTAGCCAATGACAATCTGTTCAACCGGGCGGTGTTGAAGCATCATGCGGAGTATTATAGTACTCCGGCGGAAGTAACCGGGTTGTTGAATGATATGGCTGCATATGTAGTGCGTGATAAGGAAAAATTTATCGCGGCAAATTTAGAGGAGATCCGTACAGCGTATTCGTGGGAACATTTGGTGGATGAGCATGAAAAGTACTTTGAATGGCTGTTGGCACAGAAACGCTGAAAAAAGATGGGATTTATATCAAATAAGAAGAGATTATACAGGGTACTTACGGCTGTCTTGGTATTTCTGTCAATCAGTTTTTCCGTCTGTGGACAGGCGTTGAGAGGTACGACCGGACTGCTTCATGCGCCGACGGCCGATATGCAGCAGGACAAAACGTTTATGCTTGGAGGTAATGTGCTGGACATAACCCCGTTGCATTATTATGATTTTGATGTGAGATACACCTTCAATTATTATCTCAATATTACGGTTTTTCCCTGGCTGGAAGTGGGATATACCTGTACGTTGAATTACGCCAATAAGGGTTCTACATATTTCCCGGAGCAGTCGTGGGGGAAATACACCAATCAGGACAGGTCTTTCAATTTCCGTCTTCGTGTCTGGAAAGAGGGATGGTGGAAAACGTGGACTCCGCAGATCGTGATAGGGGTGGACGATCCGGGTACTCATGACAGTTACGGTGGAGGAGGCATATCAAGTCGTGACCAGAATGGCGGTAATTGCTTTTTCACCCGTTACTATATTGCTGCTACGAAGCATATTGGGGTTGATAATCTGGGAATGTTGGGAGTGCATCTTGCCTGGGTGCTGGACCGGCCGGCTACCTGGGAGCATCATAACCGTCCGGCTATAGGGGTGAATTTCCGGTTGGGATTGCCTGTGCAAGAGTCTTGGGCTGTAAAAATGATAAATGGCTTGAACCTGATGGCGGAGTACGATGCA
>ENA-OPNW01000676-OPNW01000676.1-human-gut-metagenome-genome-assembly--contig:-NODE-676-length-19901-cov-2.736068_pt1 | contig 19901 bp, 23 predicted proteins | sample MGYA00241540_ERZ501777 | MGnify/ENA primary metagenome ERZ501777 (study PRJEB25962, sample SAMEA2042615) | human gut metagenome | biome: human gut; feature: human-associated habitat; material: faeces...
GTGTCGTTTACGTAGTCATCATGGATATCGGCATAACCTTTTAATGCCCAGTCAGGATAGAAATGTTCGAGAACATAAGACCTGACATACGCCTTGTCGCGTCCCGACTTGAGATGATACACAGCCAGTGCCGTTGCCATAGCCCCCTTTATACCTTCAGGATGATTGTGAGTGGGCATAGCCGTAAGACGTGCCATATCGACACACTCTTCTTCGGTTCCGGCAAGCCATCCGGCAGCACTGCATCTCATAGCACTGCCGTTGCCGTAGCTGCCATAAGGATTATGGACAGATGAAGCCATCCAAAGCCTGAACCTGTAGCCGTAGCCTGCATGCGGATGCCCGTTGGTACGCTTCCACAGATTATCGGCCATGTCGAGATTGTTCAACAAGGCTTCGGCACAAGCAAAAGTACATACTGTGTCGTCGGTAAAACGGGCGTGAGAAGAAAACATCTCAACGGCATCATAGTTCTTTGTACTATTATATCTGCTCTCATAAGCACTGCCGGCAATGTCGCCAATGGCTGCACTCAACAATAAATTCTTCATATCGAAACAACTATTATCTGATAATAACAAGCAAAACTCTGCCGACAGCTAAAACTCCGGAAATATGCCGTTACGCCTGAGTTCCTCATACTTTTCAGCGTCAAAGCGATAGACAGAACTTTTATGACCTGATGCAGGCGCAACCTTAACAAGAAGGCCTGTACGCAACATTCTGCCACCAAAGCTCCGATGATCAAAGCTAACACAAAATACTGCTTCATAAAGGCTGCGCAACTCCTTCATGGTAAACTCTTTTGGCAGAAGGCCGAAGGCTACGGGATGAAAATGGATGCGCTCACGCAAACGTGTAAGGGCATCTTTCAATATACGTGCATGATCGAAGGCCAAAGGCGGCACCTCGTTGAGCGAAAACCACCGCGCCCTTGAGGCATCGTCGCCGGGACGCACCTCGCTTGTGCGTACAAGAGCATAATGTGCTATTGTTATTACACGCTCACGCGGATCGCGGTCAGGGGCACTATATGTATGAAACTGCTCCATATAAGCCCCGGTCAGTCCTGTTTCTTCTTCAAGTTCGCGCATGGCACCCTCGGCTGCCGACTCATCCATATTGAGAAATCCGCCGGGAAATGCCCAACAGCCTTTAAACGGCTCAGCACCACGCTCGATAAGCAACACCTGGAGACTGGCGCCATCGAATCCGAAAATGACACAGTCAACCGTAACTGACGGATGAGGATGCTTATATGTATAAACCTTATTTTCCATATTGTCTTTGTGCATTGATTCTGTTGCAAATATAGTGAAAGGCGAGAGTAATGCAAAACAAAAAAACATTTTTTTGAATCTGCAATGCCGAGCCGAATCCTATATATACCAGGCACGAAATGTCCAGTCTGCCCAAAACATGAGCAGCAGACAAATGTTTGCAATATAAAAGGCACAGAATAATCAAAAAAACAGCTACCTTTACAGCCGGAAAAAATTATATAAACAAAGAAAAACAGAATGGGAAAGAAAGAATATATCAAGGCTAACCGCGAATGGCTTGAGGCAAAAGCCGGCGAAGAAGGCGTAATGGCTCTGCCGAAAGGTGTTTATTACAAAGTGCTTTCGGCTGGAAACGACAACGGCGTACACCCTACTCCACGAAGCATCGTAACGGCACACTATACAGGACGCACCATTGACGGCAAGACATTCGACTCGAGCGTTGGCGGAACTCCTGTGGCTTTCAGACTGAGTGACCTCATTGAAGGATGGATTATTGCCATGCAATACATGTGCGTAGGCGACAAATGGGAAATTTATATACCGGCAGAACTGGGTTACGGAAAATTCTCACAACCGGGAATACCGGGCGGCTCAACATTGATATTTGAGATAGAACTGCTCGGCATTGCATAAAGTCAACGCAAAGATAAAGACAGACAGCAGGGCCATCAACGGGCAGAAGCAAGTCTGCAATAAAGAGACAAAAGTTCGTGATTGGCCTTGCCGTCAATACTAATGCTGCGCTGTTCGTCAAAAAGGTCGAGCGAAGGAGTACATTCTCCACATACATCTATACCTATGACGTTCTCGTTTCGAAGTATTATTGAAAGCAAACTCTCAAGTGATGCAAGCGACAAAGAGCCCTGATCCCAGTTGGTAACGGCAGAGTCAGTATTAAGCACATCCTTGTCTACTGAAATATACACAGGCTCGTCGACATGTTCAGCTGAGAACTTTCTCCATGCCTCAGCATGCTCTAAAGAAGACTCACCATAAAACTTTACCCGGTCGCGATACTCATCAGGAACAGCCCGGATAAGTCTGTCGGCTGCCCCAACGATAAGCACCTTGCGCAAAAACTTGTTAGTGTCGAGCATGGTCTTAACCCAAGAGCCACACGAAAGCATCTCATCGAATAAAGACGGCTGCATGTCGGGATGATGGTCGAATACTACCATTGAGAACGGTTCGCTTATTTTATCGGTCCAAAACTTGCTGACGTAATGATAATTGCCAGAATCGATAAAATGCAGTCTGTGTGGACTGTAAGGCTTCATCCTACGTCTGAGCGCATCTGCTGCTTCAGCATCACAGTAACAGTCGGTGCCATTAAGGTCGGTACAGTCAATCCAGCAGAAATGACTATTTGACAGAAAACGCTCCTGCTCATATACATGAGTGAAGTTCATCACCACAATTTCAGGTTTCATCTTACAGTTAGTTTTTTATGTTTATTTGTGTATTGCGCCTGCAAAGCCACAAGCTACTCGACCGCAACACTTCCGGCATTAATCCTAAAAACTGCCGCACAGAGCAAGAGCGAACAGAAGAGTCAAAAGTCAGGCATGAAAAATCAGCCTTGCTGACGCTGCGGTCTAAGTTCCCAAAAAGCCACATTAAGAGAGTCGACCTGATGTGACATAGGGATGCGCACCACATAGTCAGCCTTACAGATAGCTTCAGCAGGAAGTCCGTCGCCCTCGGTACCCATAATGAGCGCAAGACGCGGCTCGTCTTTCAGCGGTTTATAATCAAGAGGCACAGAACGGTCGGTAAGAGCCATTGCCGCCGTGCGGAAGCCAAGGCGTGACAACTCGCCAAACGGATCGTCGCACCATGTCCACGGAACAAGAAAAACCGAACCCATAGACACCCTAACAGCACGACGGTTAAGAGGATCGCACGAATCGGGCGTTATCAGCACGGCATCAATGCCCAAGGCTGCAGCGGAACGAAATATAGCACCAATGTTGGTTGTGTCGACAACACCATGAATGACTACAACCCGGCTTGCATCACGGCAAACATCACTGACTGAAGGCATGACAGGACGACGCATGGCACACAGCACGCCACGCGTAAGTGTATACCCGGTAAGTCCAGACAAGACATCACGCTCACCGGTGTATATCGGCACATCACCTATACGCTCCACTATATCGGCAGCATCGCCTGTGATATGCTTACGCTCGCACATAAGCGCCAAAGGCTCATATCCGGCATCGAGAGCCACACGTATAACCTTTGGACTCTCAACAATAAACAGACCTTTTCCCGGCTCTACACGGTTACGGAGCTGTGCTTCGGTAAGTTTACCGAATATTTCTACTCCGGGATGACTTAATGATGTTATCTCTATTACAGGCATGCAGCAATGATAATCTTTTTACGTTTGTATTATGACGATACAAAAGTAGCATTTATTTGCCACACTCCATAAATATTCAGGCACAAAAGACTATAGGCAGATGCTGTTTTTATAGAACTTATAAGAAGTTAACGGAAGTTTGCGGCATATCAAGACATTTGATTAATGCCACAATTATATGGATGCACAATATTCTCCCGCATGATAATGGCATATAAAGAACAGCCACAAGACAAACCTACATTAAAATGAAAAATGAACAACAAAACAGCCAAAAACATCTATGACCAACCGGGAATAGCATAAAGAAAACCTGCCGCACCATAATGGCACGGCAGGGCAATCGCTAAATCTAAAAGACACTCACGTGCCAATAAAAAAGAAACCAACACGACACTCACGTGCCAAAATAAAAGGAAAATCAAATTACAACGCCAATATAAATGTAGCAATTGTATGACATCAACTACCAACAAATCCGTAATCGGCATTAAGTTTCCATATCAACAAATTACTTTAACCCAAATCAGTAATCAGGCTATGTATTGTTTAATACAATTGATATATTCATACTTTCAGCCGTATTTGCATTTTCTATCGTCGGAGTTCATAAACCGCACGCCAGTGAAAGGTATACGGCAATCAACTCAATATAAAACGACAATACAGCAGAAAGCCAATAACCAGTTGGGGGTAAATCTCATCAAGCAAATTGTCTATGAAAAGACATCTGCAAGACTTCAGCAGCACTCTGCACAAAAGTCATAATAAAGCTATAATTTGAACATAAAGCCGAAAGCATAATCAAGCAGCAATAAAGTCAGGCTTTTTCTGGGAGGCCCAATTCCCTACGCTGCCGCTGAAGGTCAAGTTCGCGTTTTTGCCGTTCTCTCCTTTCTTTCATCATATCCTGCCATTTTGCATATTGTCCGTCATCAAGAATCTTTTTCATCTTCTTGTCCATCTTCTCTTCACGCTTTTTCATCTGTTCAGTCTTCTCGCTGAAATCTGCATTATCCGTTCCATCACCTGGTCTAGGCCTCATTCCTCTACCGGGCTCCATGCGCATACCATCAGGTCTCATTCCCGGACGCATTCCGCCGCGACCTTCACCGGCCCTATTCATGCCATCAGGTATTTCTGGCTTATTTTCATCGGCCATGGCCTCAGCTTCTTTCAGGTTGAGCTTGTAAACCTTTTTATATTGCTTTTCTGTAAGTTTCAGTTCCTCTTTCATCCTGTCTGTAAGCTCACGCGCCGAAGTTTCAGGGTCAACAACTTTTCTCATTGCCGGTTTACGGCCCTGTTGCTCTTGTGCATAAACACTCGGTGAGCCCAAGACACAGAAAAGCGACATTGCAAAAGCAGCTATAAAAGTTAACTTTTTCATATCATTTAATTTGTTTATGAAACATTTCTGCGGCAAAATTACAAAATGCGTAATTCAAATAAAAACATAATCAACAAACAGGAAGATTGTATATACCAAAACGAATAGAAATCTTAACCCGAAAAAAAATTTTAATAATCTATCATAAAATCAGTCTTCTATATATGCCGGAATAAGATAAAATACTAATAACAAAAAATTACGGAAGTAAATAATAAAAAGGTAAAAGACACAACAAACGCCTAAAAGACATGGAATAATCAGGAATTATGCCTTCACCTTTATTATTTCATTCAAGTCTGTCGTATATCTCAGTGAGGCGTGTTCGTGCTTAAGATGCCAATCATTGCCTGTGCCCTGCACTGCAATCTTAACCATGCCATAGCCGTTTTTACGGTTTATACAATCTATTGCGGCAGCAAGTCGGGCCTGCTTTGCACGGTCAACCTTATCAAAAAGATAAGTCTGAACTGCCGTGTCAGGACAAATGTCCCACACTATTACACCAGCCTTCTTAAAGCGGCATGTATCAGCCGGCCACTGCGAACGCAAGGCATCTACTGCCGTTGACACGAGTTCACGCAAATCATTGGTGGGAACTGTCATCACTGACGTATGGTTTATTGCCCGGCGAGGCACATCTGTACGGAAACGGCTTGTATAGGCAAACACTGTAACGGCACCACAACAGCTGTGCTGTTGCTTAAGCTTGCGAGAACATGCAGAAGCAAAGTTTGCCACGGCCTCCTCTAAATGACCGAGTTCAGACAAGCCTTCATCGGCAAAACTTCGGCTCGTGCATATGCTCTTTTTCTGCGGCAACTCTTCTATATCTATGCAACTTTCGCCATGAAGTTCACGCCAGGTTCTTACTCCTGATATGGTAAGCATCTTGCGCACCCAACTCTCACTGCGCTGCACCAGGTCGTAGGCGGTGTGTACTCCATAATAGTTGAGCTTAGACACGCTGCGCCGTCCTATGCCCCACACATCAGCCACATCAAGTCCCTGCAGAGCTTTTATACGTTTGTCATCTGTATCGATAAGGCATACGCCGTGATAGCCCTTGAAACGTTTGCCATACTTAGAAGCCACCTTAGCCAAAGTCCTGGTAGGAGCAATGCCCATGGTTACCGGTATACCCGTACCCTTGCCTATGGCACGCACAATCTTCATTCCATATTCGCGCAGCATATCGCCGCTGCCAAAACCAGAAAGTCAACAAAAGCCTCATCAATTGAATATTGACTGACATCGGGAGCGAACTCGGAAAGAAGCATCATTACGCGCCTGCTCATGTCGCCATAAAGGGTGTAATTTGAACTGAACACGGCCACCTTGTTTCTCTCGAGCATATCTTTAACCTGATAGAACGGAGTGCCCATGGCAATGCCCATGGCCTTTGCCTCATTGCTGCGCGCTATGATGCATCCGTCGTTATTTGAAAGCACTACGACAGGCGACGTTCGCAAGGCCGGATTGAACACACGCTCACACGAACAGTAAAAATTATTGCAGTCAACCAAGGCAAACATTGTATAACTATCTTCTTAGCTGCCGTTTTATATTATAGGTAAGAACGCCCCACACGATAAAATTGTTCTCCTCTGTTACCTTTATCGGAGGATAATCGTCATTGGCAGGAATTAGCCAAAGACAACTGCCGTCTGGATCTATCCTTACTTTCTTCAGTGTAAACTCGCCGTCGATAAATGCCACGACAATATCGCCGTCATGCGGGTCGATAGACTTGTCGATAACGAGCAAATCGCCATCGTCAATGCCACATCCCTTCATTGAGTCGCCGACAGCACGGGCGTAAAACGTTGTTGCCGGATGACGCACAAGTTCACGGTTAAGGTCAATGCTGTCAGACAAATAGTCTTGTGCCGGTGAAGGAAAGCCTGCACGTATGCCTCCGTCTGCATAAGTAAGGCTTAACTCGCTGCTAAGATCTGCCGAATATAGTATAAGGGTCATCTTCTGAGTGCGTTTTTAATCATATCCTCTCTTACAAGTTCCTTCTCCGTAGCCGAGAGTTTAGGCAACTTCACCCTGTCGGGACATTCAGTCTGATACGCCTTAACCTCGTTAATAAGCTGTTGCCAATCGTACAAGAATTCTTCAGAGCAGCCATGCTTACGGTAAATGTCCATAGCCGCCTCCAATATTTCGGGAGCACAGCTGTCGTCACCCTGAAACACAACAGCCGGTATATAGTTGGTTATACAATCTCTCAGTAACCTTAACTGGTCCTTCATTAGCGTTTTTAATTAAATTAATGCATAATAGACGTAACTGCCACAGAAATATGCCAAACGGCAATATGTCAAAGAAAATAGCTTATCTGACAACGGTATCATGTATCACCTGTAAATATCTATTTTACAGCTTATTATGAAGCATGCTGCAAAAGGCCTTGTTTTAGCGTTCAAAAAGCCGTCTTTTACAATCCAATATGCCGTCTTTCGGGATGCAAAAGAATGTCTTTTGCAATATCACTGCCGGGGCTCAATATAAAAACTTGCCGTGCAATATTCACTCAGCACAATACATTGGCATGCGGGGCGTATCGCACATAGCTCCAACAGTATCCATAATATCTGATTAGCGGTTATTCATAATCATCTATAACCGAATTGACAAAGTCCATCATTGGCTTACCGACAGCCAGGATGTCTGACATCTCGTCGAGCCATGTGCTCTTTGAAAAGAATGTGTCGGGCACAGCTGTCCAGCAGCAGTAATCTTTCATTCGCAGATACTGGATAAACTCATAATCGCGCGGAAATCCAGACGGAGCAGTCTTCAGGCTTTCCAGTCCGAACCCCTTAGGTGAATCCCATGTTCCTTCGCCCGGACGGCCAAAGAGTTCTACAAACTTCTTGCTCTCAACAATGCCTCTCCATGTATCTATGTTAGCCATTATCTCGTTTCTGCAGGAAGTAAGGATATTGGTAGGAAGCCAATAGTTGCCACATGACAACAGACTGTGCCCCGGCTCAAAATGGATGTAATACCCTCCATGAAGCGCCTTCTTGCCATGGGCTGCAATATATGCCCCAAGATGAGTCTTGTACGGAGACTTATCCTGCGAAAAACGCGTGTCGCGATAAAAACGGTAAGTTACATCCTTTATTGTAAGATGTTTTACCGAAGGGTCGAACTCTGTAATCCTTGCTATTGCCTCTTCTATACATTTTTCAAACACAGCCTTGGCTGAAAGATATTCGTCCTTATGGCTGTTAAACCATTCCCTGTTGTTATTTTTTCTTATATTTTCAAGAAAATCGAATATTATTTTTGTTTGCATAATACCTACAGACCATTAAATAAGATTACAAAATTCAATAAAAAAGAATACCGGTTCTACAGCTTTGAGCCATCCATTATTTTAGGACAGAAGTGATCAAAAGGACACTTCTCACAATGAGGCTTACGGCTCGTGCACACATAGCGTCCGTGAAGAAGCAGCCAGTGATGGGCGCGCGGTACGTCGTCCGCAGGCACATTCCTGAGAAGCTCCTGCTCCACCTTGTACGGCGTGTTGGCAGTGCGCGGCACAAGCCCGAGCCTGTGGCTCACACGGAACACATGCGTGTCAACGGCAATGACCGAACGACCGAAGGCTACGGCCTGGATGACATTAGCCGTCTTGCGCCCCACTCCCGGCAGTTTTATCAACTTATCCATTGTGTCGGGCACTTCGCCGTTGAAGTCAGATATCAGCATACGTGCCATGCTGACAAGATGCTGCGACTTGGCGTTAGGATACGACACGCTCTTTATATACTCGTAAACCTCATCCGCCTCCGCCTCGGCCATAGACTTAGCATCAGGATAACGCTCAAACAGCTGCGGCGTGATAGAGTTGACGCGCTTGTCGGTACATTGGGCACTGAGAACAACGGCAACCAATAATTGAAAAACACTACCGAATTCTAATTCGGTAGTGACTTTCGGCATTTCTTCTTTGAAATAATCAATTATGTACTGATACCTATCCTTCTTGTTCATTCTCTTCAGCTGAAGCCTCGGTATTGTTCTCAAAATCAGTTATTCCGTTCTTAACCAATATGTTGTACCATTGATACAGCTTCTTGATATCGCTGTCGTGAACTCTGTCCTGATCGAAATCCGGAAGAACCTTTGCAAAGTGATCACGAAGTTCCTTTGAAGGACATTTTCTGTAATCTATTGATACCTCGCCACCATTCTCTACTTTATAGAGGTCAGCAAGAATCTTTGTCAAAGGCACATCATCGGCATTTGTATACATGGCTATGTCGTTAAGACTTGTTACACAGTCACTTGCAAACACCGGCATACGCTTATGTGTTTCGTCTACTTTTTCAACTATTAAATTAGCCTTGCCTCTTGATACCAAAATATAAAGGCCTGGTTTTCCTGAGATAGAAAGAATTGTCTGTTTCATCTTTATATTCAAAAAAATTATAATTAAATTAATTACATTATTATCATTACCTGTCCAACGACTCGAGCACCTTGTTTATCTGGCTTTCGATGTCGCTATGACCATCGTTCACGATAACATAGTCGCTCAGCGCAGCCATATCCTCCTGAGACATCTGATGGTTTATCCAGTCGCACGCCTTCTGACGAGAAATGTTATCGCGCTCCATCACTCTCCTTATCCTAACCTCCAATGGAGCAGTGACGCATATTGTCTTGTCCACCAACCTATCGAAACCGCTCGAAAACAGAATTGCACATTCCATCCATGTATAGTCAGAATGAACAAAATCGTCTGCCACGGCAGGATGTACAATAGAGTTGATCTTTTCTGTATTTTCAGGACTCTTCAGCAGAAATGATGTCAGAGCCGGCTTGTTGAGCACTCCATTGACATAAGCATTGTCGCCCACTAATGCCGTAAGTCCGGCATGTATCTTTTCGGATGTGGCCATAAGCCGCTTTGCAGCATCATCACAGCTGTAAATACGTATGCCACGCTTCTCAAGCATACTGCAAATATAACTTTTTCCGCTTCCTATACCGCCTGTAACTGCAACTTTCACCATTTTACTCTACTGCTCCTCTATTAAATAGTCAACCTGATTCACATCCATCTTTGCATTGCGTACTCCGTGAGGAATATAGCGCAGATATACATTACATTTTTCCGACGGACTGTCAATCAGTTCGTTATAATCAACAATAACCTTAAACTTATCAGGCTGAATGGTTCTGAACATGCTGGCACCAACCGTAAACGTAACAGTTACGCGAGACGGGAACGTGCGCAATATTTTTCCTTCCGGCATATTCACTGCAACGATAGGCACCTCGACCTTTTCTTCTGTCAGAATATCCGGGAACAATGATATCTTTACATTATCAGGCACACTCTTGACTCCACGTGTCTTAAGCAACGGCACCTGACGTATCACAGTATCTGTTAAATTTGTTATGTTAAGGCGTTCAGTATATACATATTTAATACTGTCGAGAACATCACGCCCTGCATATATGTCTATTGAATCCGGAGAGAACATGACCTTGGCAAGATAATAGCTTCTACCAAGACGTATCTTTCCGTTTAACTTAACGGGCACCCGCTTCTTTAATCCATAATTGAAAAAGAACTCATACTTGTCGGGCTTTATGCTCGTTATATGGGAAGAATTAAAAAGCTGCTGATATATCAGTTTCTGCAATTCAGCAGAAGCTACGGTTCCTGTACCTGTGTTTTTTGCGTAACTGTTGAACTTGATTTTTATTGGATGTATCTTATTGCTGTACAAATATGTAAGCAGATAATAGCCTTTATCACGAACCGTAACACGTATGTCAGTTGTTGTGTCGCTTGTTAAAACAACATTTTTAGGTATATCGACCAATGTGACCGGTACCTCTATTTCTTTTTCATAGGTTTCATTCAAGGTCATCAACAACCAGAATGTACCGCTTAATATTAAAAAAAACAAGAAAATCAGAAACTCCTTGTTTACAGAACTAAACAAGAAGCTTCTGATGACTTTAAATATATGAAACAATTTTGAATCGTTCATTATTTGTTTTGACCAGCTGTAAGCTCTGATGATGTCGCATCGGCAAATACATAACCTTTGTCAACACGAATTGTCACACCTTTTGCAATCTCTATTTCAACAATATTGGTTGCAAGGTCTATTCTTTTAACCTCACCATAAATTCCACCGCCGGTTACAACCTTTGTACCTTCCTGAAGAGCATTCTGGAACTTACGGATCTCTTTCTGCTTCTTCTGCTGAGGACGTATCATAAAGAACCACATGATAGCGAATATAGCCACCATAAAGATTAGAAAACTCATACTTCCTCCCTGCTGAGCCTGAGAAGCCAAAAACATAAATGTGTTCATTTCGTTAATTCAGTTAATTTTATTTATTAATTCATTTTTTATTGTCACTTATAGGTTTCAACAGCACGCCAGTATTTATAAGATGCCTTGCGATTGTGTCAAGCATACCGTTGATATATCCGGCACTCTTAGGAGTGCTGTAAACCTTTGCCAAATCAACGTACTCATTAATAGTAACGTTAATAGGGATATTGGCAAATGTAAGCATCTCGGCTATTGCAATCTGCATAATCACGACATCCATATATGCCAGACGCGAGAAGTCCCAGTTACGTGAAGTCTCGCTCATATAATGCTGATACTTGTCTGCATTTAATATCGTTGAGCGGAAAAGTTTACGTGCGAAGTCCTTGTCTTCGTCGTCTTTATACTCCGGCAGCAGTTCCTGCTTATCATCATTTGCAGGATCAAAGCGCTTTATCGTCTTCAATACAAACGTATCAACAATCTCTTTGTCATCATTCCAATAAAGACTTTTTTCCTCGAGCAGAGCATCAAGTTCCTCATTTTCCATAATGAATGTCTTATAAAGCTTGCGCCACAATTCACGGTCTGCCTCATAAGAAGAGTCGTCACTGCTCATATAGTCTGTGTAGATTCTGCTCTGAACGATCTGAGAATATAGTTTTCTTACGAACTCTATATCATCATCCCATGTCTGTTTCTGAGTTGAGATAAAGTCACAGAGCTGCTGGTTTGCCTCCAGCTGTATGGCAAACTTATTATCAACGAACTTACTTGACGGCATGGCAGTATTTTCTCGGTTTGCCCTTGCCACTTCGACATCATAATGCTTGCGTGCCTCTTTTGACCCGGCACCAACCAATGCCAATAAATAATGGTAAAGATGATAAGCTTTTGAAAGACTGAACAACAATTCTTTCTCTGCCACATCTATATTCCGATTGCCGTTTTGATAGTATGCATAGGTTAACTGGACTATCTTTATTCTAATTAATTCCCTGTTAATCATTATTTTATAGATTATTTTCTATTTTAATACGTGCAAAAGTAGGTAAAAATAAGAACATTTGCAAGAAAACGGTATAGTTTTTATATGTTTTTATTGTTATTATTTGCTCATTAGAATAAAAAGTAATAACTTTGCATCGCTTTTTCAGAGCACATCGTGAAATTTATTCTCGTGTGATGGTGAATTAAGCAAGATTTTATTAACTTAATTTAGAGTAACACAATTATTATGAAAGAAATTGAAGTAACCGGTAAAAAAAGAAGTACCATCGGTAAGAAATCTTCTAAGAACCTGAGAAAAGAAGGATTTATCCCATGTAACCTTTATGGTGAGGCAAAGGACGAAAACGGCGCACCTAAAGCATTGGCATTCACATGCCCGATGAACGAGCTCCGCAAAATCGTTTACACTCCTCACATCTATGTAATAAACCTTATTATCGATGGTGAAAGCCATACTGCAATACTGAAGGAACTGCAGTTCCACCCGGTAACAGACGCACTTCTGCACGTAGACTTCTATGAGGTTAACGACCAGAAGCCTATCACAATCGGTATACCTGTTAAGCTCACAGGTCTTGCACAGGGTATCCGCGATGGTGGACGTATGAACCTTTCTATCCGCAAAATCAACGTTACAGCTAAATATCAGGATATTCCTGAGCACCTCGACATCGATGTTACTGACCTGAAGATCGGTAAGAGCATCAAGGTTGGCGACCTGCACTTCGAAGGTCTGGAGATGGCTACAAGCAAAGAGGTTGTTGTATGCTCAATCAAGGCTACACGTAAATCTAATGCAGCCAGCAAAGCTGAAGACGCTGAATAATAACTAAAGAATGGATAAATACTTGATTGTAGGACTGGGAAATCCTGGTGATGAATACCAGAATACCAGACACAATACCGGATTTATGATATTGGACGCTTTCGCGAAAGCGTCCAATATTATTTTTGAAGACCGCAGATACGGCTTTATAGGAGAAAAATCCATAAAAGGCCGCAAACTCATACTGCTTAAACCAACTACATACATGAACCTCAGCGGCAATGCCGTTAGATACTGGATGAACAAAGAGAACATATCTCTTGAACATCTTCTTGTTGTAGTTGACGACTTGTCACTGCCTTTAGGCGCATTACGTCTGAAAGCAAGCGGAAGCAATGGCGGACACAACGGTCTGGGAAATATCCAAAGCGTCATCGGTACGCAACAGTATTCACGTCTGCGTGTAGGCATCGGCAACGATTTTCCTAAAGGAGCACAAGTAGACTGGGTATTGGGAAAATACGACGAAGAAGACATGAAGACGCTTACTCCGGCAATAGACACATCTATCGAAATAATCAAAAGTTTTGTACTGGCTGGAGTCAACATTACAATGAATCAATATAACAAAAAGCACCAATAATGGCAGACACTGCGAGAATAGACAAATGGCTGTGGGCGTCAAGAATATTCAAGACACGCTCACTGGCCGCCAATGCCTGCAAGAACGGAAGAGTAACCATAAACGGCGTCAACGTAAAGCCCTCGCACATGGTTAAAATAGGGGAAACTGTATCCGTGAAGAAGCCTCCTGTAACATACTCATTTAAGATATTACAATGCATAGAACAACGCGTAGGCGCCAAGCTCATTCCTGGCATTTATGAGAATGTTACAGATCCTAAACAATATGAAATTCTTGAGATGAACCGCATCAGCGGTTTCATTGACCGTGCACGAGGAACAGGTCGTCCGACAAAGAAAGAAAGAAGAAGTCTGGACGCATTTATAGAACCGGCAGAATTCGGATTCGACGACTGGGATGACTCTTTCGATGACGATGAGTTTTGAAAACAATAATATCATTAAATACAAACCAAATGACAAACATCGCAATATTTGCATCCGGAAACGGCACTAACTGTGAAAATATAATAAGATATTTCACTGACCACAAAGATATAAACATTAATCTTGTTATCAGCAACAAGCAAGATGCTTATGTCTTGACTCGTGCCAGCAAATATAATGTTCCCTGCAAAGTATTGACAAAAGCAGAAATAAACAATGCGGAGATAATGTTGTCTTTGTTAAAAGAGAATGATATTAATTTCATCGTATTAGCAGGATTTCTGCTCATGATACCTGATTTTCTCATTGAAAATTTTGAAAATAGAATTATAAACATACATCCGTCACTACTGCCCAAATTTGGTGGCAAAGGCATGTACGGACATCATGTTCATGATGCCGTTAAAGCTGCAAAAGAAACAGAAACAGGCATCACGATACACTTTGTGAGCAATGTATGCGATGGTGGCGCAATCATAAAGCAATATACAACCCCACTCACGGAAAACGACACGGTAGAAGTTATCGAGTCAAAGGTTCATGAACTTGAGCAGAAATATTTTCCGAAGACAATAGAAGATGTTGTGTTAAAAATGAATTCTTAATCTGGTCCTCTAGATTTCCGTACAATATATAACACAATAAGCTCCACACATTAATATGTGTGTTTCACACAGCTTTAATTACCAAGTTATATCTCCATTTAGATAAACGCATAAAAGCCAGTGATATATTTTGCTGACTGCATTAATTGTACAATTTATTCTGCATGCAATGCAATATAAAATCGGCATAGTATATAAATCAAAATGCCAACTCAAAACCAGTTTTACCACTAAACAATATTAGACTTACCATTTAACACTTTCCTTTTTATAATACTATCTGTTTTATAAAAACGACCAATATACCTGCAAAAACTATAGACGACCTATTTTATATAAATAAAAATACGTCAGGAGCTTATGACCTGTTGTGATAAATAGAAATAAACCAACAAAAACACATACAACTACAATACAAAAATCCACATAAATAAGGATTGCACATAAAATGTGTAATACTTAATTTTGCAGGCGAAAATAAAAACGGTGAATACAAATGGATACAAAAAAAATAACATACATGGCAGTTGCCTTGATGTGGTTAACAACAACCGAAAGTCAGGCTGCATCGTTTAAATATTGCTGTAACATAGCATTTTCTGGAAACAAAGTCTCTTTGACAGACGTTGCAAATAAAATTGGAGCAACAGACACTTCACGAGTATACAACCTTGACGAAGTAGTCATCGTATCACAGCCCAAAGAAGCTTTGCTTCTGAGGCAGCAGCCGCTTAGCTCTTCAATGTTCACCGGCAACGACATAAACAGCCTTGGAATAACAGACCTGAGCATGCTTGCCAGCTATGTACCTTCTTTCGCAATGCCTGCATACGGTTCACGTCTTACATCTTCAATGTATATCCGTGGTATAGGCTCGCGAGTAAACAATCCTGCAATAGGAATATATGTCGACGGCATCCCCATGGTAAACAAGAGCGCATTCAACATACATACATACCAGATTGACCGCGCCGACATTCTACGTGGTCCACAAGGCACACTGTATGGCATGAATACAGAAGGCGGACTGTTACGCTTATATACAAAAAATCCGATGAAATATCAGGGAACAGACATTCATCTTGGTCTGGGCACACATTTTCAAAGAGATTTTGAAGCAGCTCATTACGGAAAGCTTGGTGATAATGCAGCCTTCAGCATTGCAGGTTTTTATAGCGGAAGTAACGGATTCTTTAAAAATCAGACAACCGGCAACAGAGCAGACAATTATAATGAGGCTGGCGGCAAGGCACGCTTTGTTTCAAGACTAACAGACAGGTTCACCATAGACTTTACAGCCGATTATCAGTATGTAAACCAAAACGCCTTCCCATATGGTCTGCTTGACATAACGACCAACAATGTTGAATCACCATCGGCCAACAGACAAAACAGCTATAAACGAAATATGCTTAACACTGGCCTTAACCTTAAATATGCAACAGACAAATTTACACTGACATCAACCACAAGTTATCAGTTCATGGACGATTGCATGATGATGGACCAAGACTACCTTGCATCCGACTTTATGCATCTGGAACAGCGGCAGCTCACTAACGCAATAACACAGGAACTGACCGTAAGAAATAACACAGAAGGTAAATGGAAACGTGCTACAGGCCTTTATGGATCGTACCAATGGCTAAGAACTGACGCCCCTGTATTTTTCGACGAAGACTTTACCGGCCGTATATCAGGCGGAATACAATCGGCAATGTATAATTCAATACTTAAGGCAATGATCGACAAGATGGTTGCAGCAGGCATGCCGCAGGCTGCAGCCGAAAAAGCAGCAGCCGCTGCAATAGAGAAAGCTGGAGGAATTAATGTAAGCGCAGACATGAAAGTTCCGGCTACATTCAACACTCCACAGCTCAACATCGGCGTCTTCCATGAATCTAACATCAGTCTTACAGACCGGCTGACAGCCAAACTTGGACTTAGATACGACTACAACAGGGTAAAAGTGCATTACGACACATACGCAGCAATGGCAATTACGGCAAACGTTATGGGACAAAGCATGACAAACACATTGACATCAATGCTCAACAACATGTCGCACGACAACTACAGCCAACTACTTCCGAAAGTAGGTCTTAGCTACACAATTGACTCTGACGGAAGTAACGTGTATGCCACTGTATGTAAGGGATACAGGGCCGGAGGCTACAACATACAGATGTTTTCTGACATACTGCAACATGAACTTAACGAAAACAGCAACAAGGCCATGACCGGAAGCTACGACATACCTCACACACAGGCAGACTATGATGAAATAAACAATACGATATCATACAAGCCGGAGGAAAGCTGGAACTATGAAATCGGTGCCCATCTTAACCTGTTTGACAATAAGATTCATGCCGATTTAGCCGTGTATTACATGCAGATACGCAACCAGCAATTATCAGTAATGGCCGGTGAATACGGATTCGGACGAATGATGGTCAATGCAGGAAAAAGCATAAGCTGGGGACTTGAAGCAGCACTGCGCGGCAGTGCGTTAGACAACAGTCTTACATGGTCGGCTGGATACGGGCTTACAAGAGCGACATTCAAAGAATACAACGAGACAAGCAATGACACCGAGATAAGCTACAACGGAAAACGTGTACCATTCATACCTATGCACACTCTAAATGCCAGAGCTGACTACAGAATAAGGCTCAATGGGTCAGCCGTACAGTCTGTTGTCATCGGCGCAGACGTAACAGCTCAGGGACGCATATACTGGAACGAGGCCAACACATACAGCCAGCCATTCTATGCTCTGTTAGGAGCACATGCCGACATTAACTTCACCGGCGTAAGCCTGAAACTGTGGTGCCGTAACATTACAGACACTCATTACAACACATTCGCATTCGACAGCAGTGCATCTGGACAAACCATTTATCTGGCTCAGCGCGGCACTCCGATACAAGCAGGATTTGACATCAACCTGCATTTCTGACACAATGGAGAATAGAAATTTACATAACAACAAGCAACAGATAATTTTATAAGAAATGATAAAACAGACGGAATTTACACTGAAACCGCGTACACGAGGCTTTCATCTTATAAGCAACGAAATAATAAGCCAGCTGCCGCAACTGCCTAAAAACGGACTGCTGAATCTATTTGTGAAACATACAAGCTGCGGACTTTGCATAAACGAAAATGCTGACCCTGACGTACGCACAGACATGGAAGGCATATTCAACCACATAGTACCCGAAAATCAGCCATATTTTTGTCATATCCTTGAAGGAAGCGATGACATGCCGGCCCATGCAAAATCTGTCATATCAGGCGTGAGTCTCAGCATACCCATAACTGACGGCCGTCTGAATCTCGGCACATGGCAGGGTATTTATCTCTGTGAATACAGGAGCCACGGAGGCCCGAGACGCATAGTTGCCACGATTATAGGCGAATAAACACACCCCTGCCAGCACTCTTTGGCATTTAAATTGACAAGAACCCGCACAAACGGAGCAGACAATAATAAAACTGGCCATATCATAACACTCTTTTCTGAGTGATGATATGGCCAGTTTTGCTTTAATAGACAATTATATTAAAAGTAAAGCCGGATAATTTTGTATGAATGGTTTATCACTGTTTATCCGGCCACCGCAAATACCGGTTGTCAGAATGGGAAAAGCAGAGGCAGAACAAACACCATAACCAGACCTATAATTATCTGCAGAGGAAGTCCAACTTTTACATAGTCCATAAATGTGTATCGCCCGGCCTGCATGACAAGTGCATTTGGCGGTGTTGAAAACGGTGAGGCAAAACACATGCTGGCACCAAGCGTAACAGCAAAAAGGAATGGATATGGACTTAACCCAGTTTCCGTCGCGGAAGCCAAGGCAATGGGAGCCATAAGCACAGCCGTAGCAGTGTTGCTTATAAACATAGTAAGAAGCGACGTCGTGAAGTAAATTCCTGCAAGCAACACAAACGGGCCGTATGCACCCAATCCGCTTACAAGCGAATGAGAAATCAATGCCGAAGCTCCGGTTTTCTCCAGTGCCACAGACATAGGCAACATGGCAGCAATAAGCACCACGCTCTCCCAGTTAATTGTCTTATATGCAGCCTCAACGTTACGGAAACATCCCGCAAGCACCATCAGCACGCCGGCTATCATAACAGCCGTAACTGGAGCTACTGGAATAAAGTCGAACACCATCATGGCTATCATTAGCAACATTATGCAAGCTGCCAGCGGTGCCTTATAGTCGAGAGTAACCTTTGCGGCCTCTTCGAGCGGCTGTCCCAGCACCACCCAGTCGTCCTCATCCCTGCCTAAACGGCTTATGTTGGCCCATGTTCCCTGAACAAGAAGCACGTCGCCTCCATGCAGGCGCACATCAGGCAGCCCCTCCATTATATATTCGCCCTTACGCCTTATGCCGATTATATTTATGCCATATTTAGAGCGGAACGACGATTCTTTTAGCAGACGGTTTACGAGGCGCGACGTAGGCAGCAATACAATCTCAGCAATGCCAATGTCATAAAAATCGAGTGACTCATGGCCTGCATGTCCGTCAGAAACAGCCTTTGAAGGGATATCCAAAGAGTAGTCTGCAGCAAGCCGCAATGCTTGTTCTCTCTCCCCTATCACGTATATTATGTCGCCGTCCTGCATTATTGTATTCGGACCGGCAAGCTTCTGACTTACACTTTTTATTATACCCTTCTGCCTGGTTGTCTCACGCCTTATTTCCAGCACAGTAAGTCCATAACGGTTGTGTACGTCAAGCTCAGCCACAGTCTTTCCCTTAGCCTTCGATCTGGCCCCTACGACAAAGCGCGAAAGATTTTCATCAAGACGGTATTCACGCACAAGTTCGTCGAGAGATTTTGTTTTGTGCTCCTTATCCTTGTCGCCGTCATTTTTCTTGACAAGCAGCCACTTGCTGAGCGGCAGAAGCACGATGATGCCGATGACGATGCATATCAGTCCGACAGGAGTGAACGAGAAAAACGACAACGGAGCATAGCCATTCTCAGAAAGAACGCCTTGAATAACAAGGTTTGGCGGCGTACCGATAAGCGTCAGCATACCGC
>ENA-OPNW01000689-OPNW01000689.1-human-gut-metagenome-genome-assembly--contig:-NODE-689-length-19671-cov-4.855373_pt1 | contig 19671 bp, 16 predicted proteins | sample MGYA00241540_ERZ501777 | MGnify/ENA primary metagenome ERZ501777 (study PRJEB25962, sample SAMEA2042615) | human gut metagenome | biome: human gut; feature: human-associated habitat; material: faeces...
CAACGGCGGGAACCACGCCGGAGGCTTTCGTGCCGATGGCCGATGCCGCGGAGCGTCGCCTTCTCTGGGCGGGATTTTATGCGCAGGAGGATTTCTTCAAGCGCCATCGCCGCTATGCCACCACCTTGAAAGAGTTGGGCTTCTCGGAGGCCGACTTCAAGACGTTGCCGAAAGGCGTGCGACTTCACCTCGAAACCACGAGCCGAACGTATCAGCTCTTCGCCACCTATGCCAACGGGAAACGCCTGACGGTGAACGAAATGGGGCGCATTTTTTAGTGATGTCATTACTAAAAGATGCTCTTCGTGTCGTGCCCCAGTTCCATTCTCCATCTGAAAAAATACCTATTAATATATTCTCAAACCATGAAAAAAACATTGCTCACCCTCATGGCGGCTTTCTTTGCCCTGCAAATGGCCGCCCAGCCGAAAGTCTACGCTTGGATGCGTTGGGACGAAAACACAAGCAACGAGAAATCTCTGCTCAAGGAATTTAAGGAATTTAAGAAGCGCGGCATCGATGGCATCTGCCTCAATGCTGGATTTGATTCCTTGCGTACCGCCATCGCGTCGCGGGCGGCAAAAAAAGCTAAACTCGAATACCACGCTTGGATGCCTGCCATGCTTCAGCCCGACTGTCCAGCCTCTTGGTATGCCGTCAATCGTTTGGGCGAACCGGCCAACGAGCATCCGGCTTATGTGCCACATTATAAGGCGCTCGACCCTGCCAACCCCGAAGTGGGCGATTTTCTCTGCGAACAATACCGCCGCATTGCCAGCATTCCGACGGTTGACTATGTGCACTCGACTATATCCGTTATCCCGACGTGGTGCTCTCTGAGGGATTGTGGAAGAAATATGGCCTCGTCATGAACGGCGAATATCCCAAGGCCGATTATTGTTACTGCGACAGCTGTGTGGCGAAATTCAAACGCCTCACGGGCATTGACATCCGCCAATACACCGACCCTTCGAAGGTGGAGGCATGGGCGCAGTTTCGTTGCGACCAGATAACGGCGCTCGTCAACCGCATTGCCAAGACGGTGCATGAGAAGACAGGTAAGAAAATCAGTGCCGACGTCTTCCCGGGCCCCAACAGTTACGCCCGCTGGATGGTGCGTCAGGAATGGCAGAAATGGGATGTCGACATGCTCTTCCCGATGAACTACAATGACTTCTACATCGAACCTGCCGGATGGGTGGGCCGCGTGACAAAAGAAGAGGTGGAGAGCTTGAAGGGCAGAAACATCCCTCTCATCAGTGGCATCTTCATCTGCAAGGACTGGCGCGACAAGCAGAACGTCATCGACCCTGAATATTCCGGACTCCTGCCGTCGGAAATTCGCGAAGCCGTGGAGTCGTCGCTCAAAGCCGGTGCCGATGGCATCAGCATCTTCACGCCGCAGGACATGACGCCCGAACATTGGGAGGCCCTCAAGGCTGTTCTCGGCCGCAAATAAAGATTTCTGTAAATATTTTTCAACATTACTTTTTATAAGCCTGCGCAATTGCGTTGGGCTTATAAAAAGTAAACATAAGTAGGTGGTCAGAATTATTTTTACATTTGAAATGTTCTATCGGGATGCAGATACGCCACCTTGGGTGAAGGAGCAATGCGGGCATTGCGACTGAAAACAAGGTAAGTAGATGCGCCCGAGAGGACGTTTCAAATGTAAAAATAATACTCTTGGCACATATATAAAAATAATTTTGACCACCTACTTACCGCCTTGAAGAAAACCAGCTTGTCTTAAACTGACAGAAGCAAGGAACAACTGGTTGATGTTTTCTCTGTCAACTCAAGGCAAGCTGGTCTATGAGCAAATGGTTGGATTATATTCTCTTTGTAAGTAATGGTGAAAGTGGTCAGTATTATCGAGCCGAAGGGATGCGCTGCACGGATTCATGTCCTGTCAAGCAAACATTTCTGATTGTCTGAGAGAAACATTTGAAGCCGACACAATTATCCCCACAATCAATAGGGCTGGCCTTCTGTAAATTCAAACCCTTCTGGGTCAAAATCGTCGCTGTTGAAACCGCTGTCGCCATAGAAGAGGTCGTCTTCTTCCTCATCGACTGGTTCGGCCTCAGCTTTCGCTCCTTTCACGGGCGTCGGAACAGGGTCAACATCCAGCTGCGCCAACTGTTCGGGAGCATCGCCGGCGGAACGCAACAACTTTGGAGCATCAAGGTGCTGGCCTGGAATGATTTCCTTGACCTGCAAATAAAACGAGCGCTCAGAGAATGGGTCGAAGACAAATTCAAAACGCTGGCCCTTGTCGTCAATGAAATCGCTCAGCGGCGTCTTCTCCATCAGATAGAGGTCGTTTTCCTCATCGCCGGGATAGCTCATATCCTCGCGCGTGATTTGCTGGCCACGCTCCCATTCGCGATTGCAAACATAAAACGAGGTCATCTGGTCGTCGGGATAGTTGCAATAACCAAGCACGGCCTTGTTGAGGTCAAGGAACGTGGAGTCGCTGTCAATTTCAAATTCACGGAAAAACCCGTCGACTTCTTCTGAAATGAACTTTATTTTGTATAACATGGTTGTCTGTGTGTTTTACGGATGGGCCTTTGGCGGTTGTCTTGACGACTGCCCCGAAACACGGACTCATCCCTGCCGCGTGACAAACAGCGGAAACTGACGTCACGACACAAAAAAATGGACAGTTAAGTAGCCTGAATTATTTGATGATGCCTCGCTTGGAACTATGAACGAACTCGAGGATGTATTCAATCTCCGGGCTCATCGGTACCTGCTCGCGGATTTCAGCGAGACATTCTTCACGCAACTTGCCGCGCTGATAGAGCAGGCGGTAGGTGTTGTGGATATTTTCAATCAATTCGGGCGTGAAGCCGCGACGGCGCAAGCCAACCAAGTTGAGACCGCAATAGGCCACTGGTTCGCGTGCCGCCATGGTGAAAGGAGGAATGTCTTGACCTGTGCGCGTACCGCCACCAACCATTACGTAGCTACCGATATGGCAGAACTGATGCACCAAAACATTGGCGCTGATGATGGCGAAATCGTCCACCACAACCTCACCGGCAATCTTGGTGGAATTACCAATGATACAGCCGCTGCCCACACATACGTCGTGGGCCACGTGCATACCTTCCATCAAAAGGTTGTTGCTGCCAACGATGGTGCAACCCTTGGCGGCAGTGCCTCGATTGATGGTGACGTTCTCACGGATGGTGTTGTTGTCGCCGATTTCTGCCGTGGTTTCTTCGCCACGGAATTTCAAATCCTGAGGGATGGCACCAATGACCGCTCCCGGGAAGATAACGTTGTTTTTCCCCATACGAGTTCCCGACAGAAGCGTCACACTGTTCATCAGGCGGTTTCCACTGCCGATTTCAACGTTCTTGTCGATGAAGCAAAACGGACCGATTTCACAATTATCGCCGAGTTTCGCCTCGGGGTCTACAAAGGCTAAAGGGCTTATTTTGTTCATAAGTAAGTGTTCAGTAAAGATTTTAAGTATGAAGTAGGTGCCCATTTGAACACCTACTTTTATAGAAGAGAACAACTCCCTAACGGGTAGGGTATTCTTCCGTTATTTGTTTTTCACTATTTGCGCGGTAAAGGTGGCTTCCATCACAATGGTTTCCCCAACAAAAGCAAAGCCGTGCATGGTTGAAATGCCATGACGAATGGGGGCAATGAGTTCCACCCTGAAAATCAGCGTGTCGCCCGGAACCACTTTCTTGCGGAATTTCACATTGTCAAGGCGCAAGAAATAAGTGCTCCAACGCTCAGGTTCTTCAACCGAATTGAGCACCATCAATCCGCCGGCCTGAGCCATGGCTTCAACCTGCAAAACGCCTGGCATCACGGGCTCCTGCGGGAAATGTCCCTGGAAGAAAGCCTCGTTGGCTGTCACGTTCTTGATGGCTACGATGTAGTTGGAACCCGTCTCTACGACCTTGTCGACCAACTGCATCGGGTAGCGGTGCGGAAGGAGTTCGCGGATACGATTAACATCCATCAGCGGCGTGTCGTTCGGATCATAGTTTGGCGCCTGAATTTCATGTGCGCGAATTTCGCGACGCATCTGGCGGGCAAACTTGTTGTTGATGGTGTGTCCAGGACGAGTGGCAATGATGCGTCCCTTGATGGGGCGACCGATAAGCGCCATGTCGCCAATGATGTCAAGAAGTTTGTGGCGGGCTGGCTCGTTGCGCCAAACAAGTGGCTGGTCGTTGAGGTATCCCAACTTCGTTGCATCCTTGTGCTCAACTTTCATATAGTCGGCCAACTCATCGAGACTTTCCTGAGGAATCTGCTTTTCATAAATAACAATGGCATTGTCGAGGTCTCCGCCCTTGATCAGACCGGCTTTCAACAGAGGCTGGATTTCACGGACGAACACGAATGTGCGGGCTGAGGCAATTTCCTCAGAGAAGTCTTCCATGCTGTCGAGCGTGGCAAACTGGCTGTTGATGAACTGCGAGTCGAAAGAAATCATGGCCGTGATGGAGAACTGCTCATCTGGCAAGATAATGATGGAAGAGCCTGTTTCCTCGTCGCGGAATTCGATTTTCTTCTTGATGACATAAAAGTCCTTTGGCGCATTCTGCACTTCGATACCAACCCGGCGGATGTTTTCAACATACATCTTTGAACTACCGTCGAGGATTGGAAATTCTGGGCCGTTCACCTGAATAAGACAGTTGTCAATGCCCATAGCATAAAGGGCAGCCATACCATGCTCGATGGTGCTGCAACGGGCATCGCCCTTGGCAACGACAGTGCCGCGCGATGTGTCGACAACATTTTCAGCAATGGCTTCAATGATTGGCTGTCCATCGAGGTCAATGCGCTGTATTTTATATCCGTGGTTTTCGGGAGCCGGATTGAAAGTCACAGTAAGATTCAATCCAGTATGTAGTCCTTTTCCAAACAGGGAGAAACTACCTCCCAAGGTTTTTTGTTTTGACATAAAATTGCTTATTTGAATAATGACAGAACTCTCTGCGTCAGGTATAAACCCGCCTGTATTTTCAAAGAAACAGAAGACCGCACTTTTCTAAATGGGTTTCCCTTCCGCTTTCTTCCGCGCTGTTTGCTACACGCACAACAGAATGGCCACTAAGCCGATTCAATTGCGCACCATCACTAAAAGGCTTTCATGCCTGGAGCGCCAACAAACACAGACTGGCTCATAGTTCCGAAGCCGCCATTACATATTCAACTTCTTCTTTAATTCTTCTATTTCCTCCTTCATGCGGTTGAAATCACGGTACATCTCCGGCAGATTCTTATAAACGACACTGGCGCGGGCAAATACCTTGGCATCAACTGCGGGCGAACCCTGAACCGTCACGTTGCCCTTGCGGATGCTGCCAGCAATGCCGGCCTGAGCTCCACTGAGAACGCGGTCGCCGATGACGGCATGTCCAGCAATGCCGACCTGGCCTCCAAACATACACCACTGCCCGATTTTCGTTGAACCGGCCACGCCGACCTGAGCCGACATAACGGTGTTTTCGCCAACCTCGCAGTTGTGGGCAATCTGCACCAGGTTGTCGAGCTTCACGCCGCGATGAATGCGGGTGGCGCCCATTGTTGAACGGTCAACACAACTGTTGGCACCGATTTCCACATTGTCTTCGATGATGACCTTGCCGATCTGAGGAATCTTTTCGTAGCCGTCGGCAGCAGGGGCAAAACCGAAGCCGTCGGCACCAATGACGCAACCGCTGTGGAGAGTCACGCGATTGCCGATTTCACAGTCGTGATAAACCGACACATTGGGATAGAACAAGCAGTCGCTGCCCACCTTCGCGTTTTTCTCGATAACGGTGTGGGCATAAATCTGAGAGCCATTGCCAACGGTAGCGCCTTCACCGATATATACGAAAGGACCGATGTAGCAATTCTCGCCAACTGTTGCCGATGGATCAATGCAAGCCGTCGGGTGAATGCCCGAACGCTTGGCAATTTGGCTCTCATAAAAAGCCAACAGACGCGCAATGGCCTCGTAAGCATTTGGCACACGAATCAACGTGGCGCTTACAGGCTGCGATGGGGCAAAATTCTGGTTGACAAGCACAACCGATGATTTCGTGTCATATATATAATGCTCATAATGAGGGTTTGCCAGGAAAGAAATGGCACCTTCAACGCCTTCTTCAATCTTGGAAAAGGTTTGCACAGACGCCTGCGGGTCACCCTCAACGGTTCCTTGCAAAAGGTCTGCTATTTGCTTTGCAGTAAATTTCATATCGTATGCTTTGTCTTATTTTATAAGGCAAATATCGTAAAAATAAACGAAACCACACGTGTTTAAGACATAAATTTTTGCATACCACTCATTTTATTGGCTATAAGCAGGTGGTTTTATGCAAATCCCCTCTGCTTATGGCACGGGACAGGTTTCTTACGAACGCAACCGACGATTTGCCTGAAACAGAAGCAAACGACACGTCCCGATAATTCAAGACCTATACCTTTTGCCGAACATAGGAGCAGGTGCGGTCGCGTCTGGGAGCATGTGCGGTCGCGTCTGGGACGAGACACACTTGAACGCGGGGCGGCGTTCGCTGACAAGTCGTATCTTTATTAAAACAGTATTGAAGCGATGAATGTCAGTCCGCATCAGTTCAAACGGGCATTGCACTGGAAGGGATATAGAAAACGGATGCTCAAAACATGATTTTGAACATCCGTTAATGGGTTATGGGCGTTTGTTGTTTAAGGAGAATTCTTGACTCACCATTACTAAAGGAGAAAGTTTTCGCGCAACAAACTATGCAATTATTCTGAAGCTTCGATGTTTGTGATGCCGCCCGTGACGGGAGACAGATGAACGTGGGTTGTCATTTTCTTATTGAACAACTCGGCACCGAGATGCTCCACGCGACCAAACTGGCTCATTGGGAAGGAACCCGAATAGAACACACGCTGGCCATTGGCGATGCTGATATTTCCCTTGCCAGGGACGATATAGCGCAAATCTTCGATGAGTTTCTTGGATTTCCCTTCCGCAGACTCTTCATCAGGAAGGGCGTGCAGGTCGGCAACGGAGATATAATAGGGCACTCCGGCCAAGTCGTCATTGTCCACCAAGCCAAGATGCTTGGAGAAGCGGAACAGGATTTCCTTGTTGGTTACGCCAGAAGGCACGTAGTCTAACGTGAAGACGTGGGTTTCCTTGCTGACTGTTCCTTTGAACAACTGGAGCAGGCCTTCTTCCTGCGTATCCAGTTGGGCCAACATCAAGCGTAACTGCTCGCCGTCCTTTGGCATGAAATCGGCCTGTCCTTTGGTGAGGAGCGAACGGTTTTCGCGGATGTCGTAGATCTCGTTGGCTGTGAGTTCGGCCATTTTCGAAACACTTCCTGCTGCCAGTATTTCCTCCGTTTTGAAGTCGGCTGGATTTTGATGGCGCGTGGTGTCGAGCTGCACATAAGGAGAGGACAACTGCGGTTCTGCAGGCGTGCTGTTGGTGTTGACGGCCAAAAGGCGGCCGTCGGCAGAAAGGCGTACCAACGGTGCAGAGGTCTTGCTCTTCAGTTTGATGGTGTAAGCCTGGGTTTTGTCGGCCACGCCGTAAGAAGCCACTTCCACCTTTGAAATGGCCCACTCTTCATATTGCTGCTGCGGCACATCGCGCAAACGCAAATAGCGCTCAGCGTATTGGCAATATTCTCCCGGATGGTGTACAACGCGCTGCGCCGTGACGGTCACATGGAAAGCCGTTTTAGGCAGGAAATAGGTGATGCCCTCAGCGGTCACCCCGGGACGGTAATCGGTCACCTCTGTCTGGGCGAAAAGTGCCGTACAAAATGTGGCGGCCAATATTGCTGTGAATATCTTTTTCATATATGTTTCGTTTTGGAAAATCGATAATGGTTTGACCCTATTTGATTGGGTTTCCCGTCTTCTACATCAGCAAGACGAGGACTATCCCTGTCGCAGTTTCTTGAACGCAGCCGGCAGATAAGCGATGATGTCCGACGCAACGACGCCCTCTTCCGACAAAGCTTCTGCCGCCAAATCTCCTGCCAGTCCGTGAACGTAAACACCGAGCATGGCTGCCGACAACGGAGAATAATGCTGCGCGAGCAAAGAGGTGATAATGCCGCTCAAGACATCGCCACTTCCTGCGGTTGCCATTCCGGAATTACCCGTTGAATTAAAATAGGCATGGCCTTCTGGCGTGCAAACGGCTGTGTGGTGTCCTTTCAAGACAATATAAATATTGCGTTCTATTGCCAGGCTCAAGGCTGCCGACACCGCACTGCTGCTGGTCACTCTGCGATGTATAATGCGCGAGAGTTCGAGTGGATGTGGCGTCAGAATACTGTTGGGCGGCACTTGGTTGATCCATCCCGGATGCTCTCCCAACACATTGAGCGCATCGGCATCAATCACCAGCGGTTTGTTGCTACGCGTGATCTGCTCCAAGAGCGCCACGGCCGTCATCTGCTCTGTGCCGATGCCAGGACCGACGCAAACGGCATCAAACGGATTGGCAGGAAGCGAGGTGGTGAAGATGGTGTCTGAAACGTCATGGCTCATGATGGCTTCGGGAACCGCCACCTGCAAAATGCTGTTATTCATCTGCGGCGTATGGATGGTGCATTTCCCCACCCCGCTGCGCAGGCATGCCTTCGCTGCAAGGATGGCAGCACCTGCCATGCCATATTTTCCAGCCACAATCAACGCGTGTCCGAAAGTGCCTTTGTTGCCATAGGCGGCACGGGGCATGAGCAGTTTGCAAATATCCTTATGCTCCGTCAGAAAACTTTGAGATGCCAGTTCGTCGAGACCTTTTCTTGAAAGACCGATGTCAAGAGTTTCTGTCTCTCCCCAATATTCCGCTGTATCATCAAGAAGCATGAGCATCTTCGGCAGTTGGAAAGTAAAGGTGTATCGCGCTCTGACAACCGGACAGCGGTCTGACTCCAAAGAGGGTTCGAGCAAAAGGCCGGAAGGGATGTCAATGGATATGACGGTTGCCGGAGAATCGTTGATGAATTTCACCAGTGACGCGAAACCGCCCATCAAGGGTTCTTTGAGCCCTGTACCAAACAAGCCGTCAATAACGAGTTTGCCGGCTGTCAGCGTCGGCGGTTCAAAACGATTGCTCACTTCCGAGAAGCGAACGCGGTCGTTATTTTTCAAGCGTTCTTTGCTTTCCGAGCATTCCGCGCTCAGCCGTCCGCGTGTGTTAATCAAAAAAGCTTCGACATCGTAAGCGTTCTCCGCCAAAATGCGGGCAACGACCAAGGCATCGCCGCCGTTATTTCCCGGTCCTGCAAACACGACAACGGGCACCGTCGACGGCCAACGCTTCATGATGGCACCTGCAACTGTTCCTGCGGCACGTTCCATCAAGGCCAACGACGTGATATTTTCTTCTTCTATGGTGAAAGCGTCAAGTTCACGTATCTGACTTACACTTGGTATCTTTATCATTTATTCTCCGTATATATAAAAGGGTGATTGGGAAGATTGCAATGCTTGCAGCGCATCAAAAAGACAATTCTGGCTGCTTTCTGAATACGACTAAAATTGCCACCACTTTTTCTTCCTCACAGGTTCGTCCTGCAAACTGTTTAGATAATCCAGATAGCTCATGCGGCGATGTACGAGTGTATAGATAACGCCCCAGTCTGGCAAGCCGCCGACATTGCGGTCGTCAATAAAAAGATCGGCTTTGATTTTACGGCTGAAATTACGGCTTTTTTCTGGTGTGTCTTCATCAAAATCCTTGTTGACAGCGTAAAAATGTACGCCGCGCTTTTCACACCACGCCACGGCCTCATCCAGCAATTTTCCTTCACGCACGCTCCAGAGAATGAGCTTGTGTCCTTCATCAATGAGTTTGCGCAAAGTGACGGTTGCAAAAGGCACTTCTTTTCCTATCTCAGGATAACGATGCTCCACAATGGTACCATCGAAATCTACTGCTATCTTCATATCGTTGTATATTATTTTTCGTTTGTATGGGGGCATCCCTACGGATGCTGCGGTTGCCTTAGTAATGGTTCCTTAGCGGCAATAGATTTTCTTGCCTCCTATTATATAGATGCCGCGTTTGAGCATCTGGCGTTTCTCACCACGATATTCCCTTCCTTCAAGACCGTATGTCTTTGTATTTTGCTTCCCAGCTTCTGGTCTCTGAGAAAGAGAGGTGACGGGATCTCCAGCAAACCGAACTATGTAAGACTTTTTCGCGACACCCAACTTCAAGTAGGAACGAAACGGGAGGAGGAAACTTCCAGCGTCTGCCAAGACGAAATGCTGGCCTGAGGCATCTATCATATAGACATGCTCTTGGCGGGAATCAACGAGCAACGTGTCTAACACGCCTGCCATGCCAAGAGACGAAACAGATGGCGGATTGGCAGGAACGACACAATCTTCCGCAACGATGTTCAAGTCCTTCGTCCCTTCACTCGAAACATCGGTGTTTCTGATTAGCAAGGGCACACAAGAACCGATTTTCTTCTGATTGCCAAACATGAGTTCGTCTCCGGAAACCGACTCCAACTGCGCCACTTGGTACCCCTCAGGCAGCGGAGCGGCGAACGGCAAGAAAAGGGTTTCCCAATTTCCGTCACAGTAGGCTTTTCTGTGGTACGAAAGTCGGCCTTTCCTTACGGCAAAAGAACGGCTACAGCGAAAGGCGCATTTGTCGTGCAACACGGTGTTGGTGAGCAATTCGTTTTCGCCAGAAGAGGTTTTCACGACGAAAGGCCATGAAGGAGGAATAATTTTGCTCTGCTCGGCGTTTACATATATAATGGTGTTCCGAGCACTCGGACGGCCTTCAAAGGACTTCAATCCGACTGGCACACTTGCTGAAGACATGTCAAGTTCGTCAATGCCCTCCCATCCAAGGCAGGCCAAAGCATCAGCCGTCCAGCCTCCTTTCAATGTCAAGCAGCCATTCGAGCGTTCTTCACTTGCGACCTCTGCGGCCACAAGCAAGCAGGCTTTGTCTTCCTGCCGAAGCACTTCCTTCTGGTTCTTCAAGCAGAAGGCACCATTGTCGATGGCGACGATCTTGTTTGGAACCCCACTCAAAGAAATCCCGCCGTTCACGAGTTTCCAAAGCGCGGGAGTTTCATGCAAATTCAAGTCTGCCCCCAAATAAGCGCCGGAAGCGGATGTCATGAAGAAACAACTGTCTGGCTGACGCACACACGTCAATGCTTCAACATTACCATCTTCTGCCACAGTGCCGTCTTGCAGCAAATAATGCTCTGCCGCCAAGGAAGCCGCATTTTTTCCCAACACGGCCTGCTCGTTTCCAAGCACGACACGCGCACCATCCTCGGGCCATTCAACGGTTTGCGGTGCGTTTCTCAAGGCATCACGTTTATAGATTCGGAGGTCTTGGGAATCACAGTTGGCATAATTTCCGAACAAGAAACTTTCCGTGTCGCTCCACAAGCCAATGCTTCTTGAAGGCTCACTGCAATTTCTGAAACGGAAAACGCCGGCACTCCCCGACATTTCCCACTTCGTTTGAGGAGTTGCGCTCAGCGCGAGATTCGTCTGTTTGGGTTTGTTCACGTAGAGATACTGATTGCCAGAACCCGACTGTAGCACGCAGGTGCCATCGCTCTGACGAACGATTTTCCAGAGTTCCGCATCGGCAACGCCTGTCAGCGACTTTTCTGTTTCAGCGGCCGAGCCGAGGCGACGTGCCACACACCGTTTGTTCTTGACGACACTGCTCAACGCATAAAAACATTGGTCGGCAGGAAGCACTGCGCCTATCACATAGAGGGAATCGGATTGGATTTCTGCCATGTCGTTCACACGCACAAACTGCCAATTCTCCACGCTCTGGGCGCAGAGATGACCAGCCGTTGCACACGACAAAACGGCGCAAAGCAAGCCAACCCATATTTTAATATATTGATACACGTGATGCAGGGGGACAAGATTTCTATCACTTCATTTTTTCGTGAGCCAGCTTGATGAGATACTGCCCATATTGGTTTTTCTTCATCGGCTCAGCCAGTTCAAGCAGGCGTTCCGGAGTGATCCATCCTTTTTTCAATGCGATGCCCTCCAAGCAAGCCACCTTTAATCCGGTACGTTTTTCAAGCACTTCGATATAGGTGGAGGCTTCGCTCAAACTGTCGTGCGTTCCCGTATCGAGCCAAGCGAAACCGATGCCGAGCGTCTGCACCATCAATTCCTTGTCATCCAAAAACTGCTGGTTAACCGTGGTGATTTCAAGTTCGCCACGCTTCGAAGGCTTGATGTGTTTTGCCACGTCAACAACCTTATTGGGATAGAAATACAATCCGACAACGGCATAGTTTGACTTGGGATGCTCTGGTTTCTCTTCGATGCTCTTGCAACTGCCATCTTCGGCAAACTCAACAACGCCGTAGCGTTCTGGGTCGTTCACGCGATAGCCAAACACGGTTGCCTTGGCGTCTTTCTCCGCCGTCTCAACCGCCGCCTGAAGCATGGCACTGAAACCGCTACCGTGGAAGATATTGTCGCCAAGCACCAGGCATACACTATCGTCACCGATAAATTCCTCTCCGATGATGAAAGCCTGCGCCAAACCGTCGGGCGAGGGTTGCTCTGCGTATGAAAAATTCACGCCGAAGTCGGAACCGTCGCCAAGCAAGCGTTTGAATCCCGGCAAATCCTGCGGAGTTGAAATAATCAGTATGTCACGAATACCCGCCAACATCAACACAGATATCGGATAATAGACCATCGGTTTGTCGAAGATGGGGATGAGCTGCTTGCTCACACCTTTCGTTATGGGATAGAGGCGGGTTCCAGAGCCTCCGGCTAATACGATTCCTTTCATGATTATAAGATTAAGTGCAGAGGACATCCTCTGCAGTGTTAGGTATTTCTGTTGTTTGGATAAGAACTCTCCACCTATGGTGCATAGCGTCAAGCTTGCTTGAACGCTATGCCGAGGCGAAGCTTATCTTTTGCAAAGATAGGATAAATCAAACACAACACAAAATGTGAGGCAAAGTATTGTTTCCAGATACGTTTCATTCAGCGTGTGATTTTTCAAAAGCACTTCCATTCCACTTATAAAAAAGAGGATGCAGGCACTTTCCCGCAACGTCATCCAAGTCCTTGCCGAGCGACGGAAACGACAATGCGACCTTCAAAACGGGCGCACTGCCTTCGCGTTCATCCTCCCAGCTTAGCGTGTAATGGGAATAAGCCGACAATTCTTTGAGCTTTTCCAATTGTTCGCTCCGTACATCATCAGCTGGCACGAAGAAATTCTCCGCAGAGAAATCTGGCAAAACAATGTCGTTTACCAATTTCCAGTTGGCATCATAAACACGCCAACGACTTGAAGGCAATGCCGACGTGAGGGAATGGATGCAGACACAACGGTAGGTGTCGCCAAAAGGCAAGCGCATCATTTCCCACCGACTGACATCGCTCAAATCAATCACAAGATGATTGGCCGTTTTCTTCACCATGACAGAACTGCCACCGAAGATATTCTCTCCCTTTGCTGCCATCTGGCAATTAAACAGGTCGAGCATGTCAAGCCTGGCATTCAGCTCAAGCATTGGCAGTTCCTCTTGTGGCACATGTCTGAACAAAGTGTCAATGCTCTGAGCATGCGTCCCCATGCTCACGAGCATAAACAAAATTCCTATAATAGTTTTCAAACGTAACATTTCATTTTCTGTTGGGGTTCCTTTGACACCTTAATCATACAACCGACCGGTGCCCGAAACCAACCATCCTCAATTTTATATGATAAGGAAATCAATCGCTTCCTTTAGAACGTCCACTTTTAAATGCTTCACATGGTTGCAGACATAACGACCGTCAAGACTAACTGGTGCCTCGGACAACTGGGTGAAGTCGACCTTTCTCGTTCGCCAAACACTGATGCCCTTATGACTCAGGAAACGACCCGTTAGCAGAAGATAGATTCCATGAACCAGTTGGGTGAATTTGGGTGTTGTCACCAAACTTATGTCGAGCAAGCCGTTGTAAGGCACAGCACTCGGCGTTTGGCCATAACCTCTGGCCGAACCGATGCAAAGGGTCATTGCTCGCTTGTTGACTACTTCGCCCGCGGTCGTGAATTGCAAATTATAGGTCAGCTTACTGAATAGCAGCATAAAAGCAGAGAGGAAATGTGACACGGTGCGCAAGCCAAACACACTAAACGTCAGGTGCTTGAGATTCATGATTGAAGCTGCAGCCCCGACATTGACACAATTGAGGAAATATTCGGTCTGCTCACCATTCTTGGTTTCAATGGCACATCGCCCGACATCTATACTGCGCTTTCTGTTTTCAAGCAACGCCTGAATGTTTTTGCGGTAGTCTTTAGAATAGAGGCCCCAATAATGGGCAAAGTCGTTGCTATAGCCAGCGGGAATGATGCCCAATGCAGGACATTTTCCGTCGGGCAACGCTGCTTTCATGATACCATTGACGGCATAATTCAAGGCGGCGTCACCACCGACAACCAATATTTCCGTATAAGAATTTTTGGTCATGATGGCGGCAAAACGTTCAACGTCGGCTGAACTTTCACTGCGCACATAATCATAACTGAAACCCATTTCGTCTAAGCAGCGCCGGATTTTCTTCCAACGCTGACTCCCGCCCGGGCGCGGACTATAAATCACGCCCATCTTCTTTTCAACTTCCTGGGATTCCTGCTTTATATCTGGTGTTAACATATTTCTTTCGTTCGGTTGATTCATGCCTTCGTTTCTAGGCAAGAAGCCATACTCTTTTTTACGATTTCTCATCACAGAGCAAATCCCCCAACTGGTTGTCGCGCAGGAATTGCACGAACTCGGCTTCACCTGCTGGAGGAAGAGAAATCCACTGGATGGGGGTGCCACGGCGCTCCATGCCTCTAAACCAGGTCATCTGACGCTTTGCAAACTGATGTATGGCGATTTCCAGCTGACGAAACATTTCGTCGAAGGTCAGTTTGCCAATCAGATGCAACGTCAGGTATTTGTATTCAAGTCCGTAATAAATCAAGTCCTCGGGCTGAATACCCTCATCGAGCAACGCTTTCACCTCTGCGAGCATCCCATGTTCCAAACGTTCACGAAGACGCTTGGTAATCCGCTCGCGACGCACTTCCCGACTCACGTCAAGTCCGATGGTCAGGCTCGACAACTCGGGGAAAGGACGGTCTTCCAAAGGCGTATTCTTATAATAGTCGGCAATTTCGATGGCGCGTATGGCTCTCGAAACGGTGTCGACATCGGTCGTGTTGTGCAAGTGCTTATAAGAGGAAAGCAGCTCTGTCAATTCTTGCAGACTCTTGTCGGCAAGGGCCTCGCGCAACTGCGGATTCTGCGGAACAGGACTCAGACGGTAGCCGCGCAAAACGCTCTCAAGATAAAGTCCGGAACCTCCACACACCACGACTTTTTTTCCACGCGAACGAATGTCGTTATATGCCTCGAGAAAGTCGCGCTGGTATTCAAACAGATTGTATTTCGTTCCTGGCTCAACGATATCAATGAGATGGAAGGGGATTTTCTTGCCGTTGATTTCATACTCTTCGAGGTCTTTCCCCGTACCAAGATCCATGCGCCGATACACCTGCCGACTATCGGCACTGATTATTTCAGCGTCAATCAACGAAGCCAACCGGACGGCAAAACCGGTCTTTCCAGAGGCCGTAGGCCCAAGAATGGTGATAATATCGTAATGGTGCATGTTCACGAGAGTTTATTTAGAGCTAAGTAATGATGAAAGCATAAGTTGGGCAATTTTAACCTGTATGTTTGATGGTTCTGGAATTTGGAAGAGGGAGCATAGCGGACTATGTGACCGATGACAAATTTCAAAAGCGGCAAATAATACAGGGCATAAGATATAACTCCTTATTTCTCAAAATTGCACAAGTTATTTTTTACCATTACTAAGTAGGTAGTCAATATTTTATAAGCAGAGAAGAATCAGCTCGACATTGCCTTGCCACATTCTGTTCCCCAATAGCAGCCTTTCACCAGCAACGTAGCCCGCTACGCTTCCGTCAGCCGCCAACATTTCAAATACAAAAATACACACAAAATTGTTACAAAAAAAGCCGCTGCAGGATTAATACCTGCAGCGGCCTCTTTTTTTCTATGAATTACGGGATTAGCCGTTAACCTTTGCCATGTGGGCGATGAGTTCGAGAACCTTGTTAGAGTAACCGATCTCGTTGTCATACCAGCTGATAACCTTAACGAAAGTATCAGTGAGGTAAACACCAGCGTTAGCGTCGAAGATAGAAGTGTGAACGTTACCGAGGAAGTCAGAAGAAACGACAGCGTCCTCAGTGTAAGCCAATACACCCTTCAATTCGCCTTCAGAGGCTTCCTTCATTGCAGCGCAGATAGCTTCCTTAGAGGCAGCCTTTGCGAGGTTGACAGTCAAGTCAACTACAGAAACATCCAAAGTCGGAACACGCATAGAGATACCAGTCAACTTACCGTTCAGTTCAGGAATAACCTTACCTACAGCCTTAGCAGCACCAGTTGAAGAAGGGATGATGTTGCCAGAAGCAGCACGGCCACCACGCCAATCCTTCAAAGAAGGACCGTCAACGGTCTTCTGAGTTGCAGTAGTAGAGTGAACAGTGGTCATCAAACCGTTTACAATACCGAACTTGTCGTTCAACACCTTAGCGATAGGAGCCAAGCAGTTAGTAGTGCAAGAAGCGTTAGAAACGAACTGAGTACCCTTTTCGTACTTGTCGAAGTTAACACCGCATACGAACATAGGAGTGTCGTCCTTTGAAGGAGCAGACATAACTACGTACTTAGCACCAGCCTCGATGTGAGCCTGAGCCTTTTCCTTAGTCAAGAAGAGACCAGTAGACTCAACTACGTATTCAGCACCTACAGCGTCCCACTTCAAGTCAGCTGGGTTGCGTTCTGCAGTAACACGGATGTGGTTACCGTTAACGATCAACTCGCTCTTTTCAACGTCAGCTTCGATAGTACCCTGGAACTGGCCGTGCATAGTGTCATACTTGAGCATGTAAGCCAAGTAGTCAACTGGGCAAAGGTCATTGATACCAACAATCTGAATGTCGCTACGAGTCTGAGCAGCGCGGAATACGAAACGGCCGATACGACCGAAACCGTTAATACCTACTTTAATCATAATTTTTTGTATAACTATTAAAATGGTTAATATTCTAATTGTCTTACAAGGAAGGGCGGAGCTTCTGCGGCTCTTCCCCTTTTGCACCGCAAAGATACAAAATGATTTTTGTTCAAGCTAACAAGTTTCGTGTAAAAAATCACAAGGAAAGCATCTTTTTGTAAGCCTTTTCTCTCGGCCGCCTCTGAATGGGCGCACGATTGTCAAGTAGACTTATGAGAATATGGGGTTTCATGGCTAAATTTGGCGTACGAGACTCTAAAAATGCGGAGCACCTTATAAGAGTATTCATCACACACAGCCCAGCCACCGCTCGTGCGCCGTAGCTTTTCCGAACAGTTTTTTAATCACCCCACCTGACATTTCCAAAGAATATCACAATATTTCTCAGAAAAAATAAGTATTTTTGCTCCTACAATACATATTATCCCTTTCAAGATGCAACAGAAAATCATTATCCTCGATTTCGGTTCGCAAACCACGCAGCTCATCGGCCGCCGTGTACGCGAACTGGACACTTTCTGCGAAATCCTTCCATACAACAAGTTCCCGCACGATGACCCGTCGGTTATCGGCGTAATTCTGTCGGGCTCGCCCTACAGCGTCTACGACCCTGAAGCCTTCAAGGTGGACTTGTCTGAGATTCGCGGACGTCTGCCCATTTTAGGCATTTGCTATGGTGCACAATACATGGCACACACCTACGGCGGAAAGGTGGAACCAGCTGGCAGTCGTGAATATGGCCGCGCCAACTTGACGGAGTTTGATCATGCAAACCCGCTTTTCGAAGGGTTTGACGATAACTCACAGGTATGGATGAGCCACGGCGACACAATCACTGCCATTCCTGAAGATTTCCACTGCATTGCCTCCACCTCTAAGGTACGTTATGCCGCCTACCAGGCCAACGATGAAAAACTGTGGGGCGTTCAGTTCCACCCAGAAGTATTCCATTCTCTTCAAGGTAGCCTCTTGCTGAAGAACTTTGTGGTCAACATCTGCGGTAGCCGTCAAGACTGGAGCGCAGCTTCTTTTGTGGACACAACCGTTGCTGAACTCAAGCAGCAGTTGGGCAACGACCGCGTAATCCTCGGTCTTTCTGGTGGCGTTGACAGTTCGGTTGCAGCCGTATTGCTCAACCGCGCCATTGGCAAAAACTTGACCTGTATCTTTGTTGACCACGGCATGCTCCGCAAAAACGAGTTTCGCGATGTGCTTCACGATTACGAATGCCTCGGTCTCAACGTCATTGGCGTTGATGCTTCTGCGAAATTCTTCAAGGAGCTGGAAGGCGTGACGGAACCAGAAAAGAAACGCAAGATCATCGGCAAGGGATTCATTGACGTCTTTGATGCCGAAGCACAAAAGATAACAGATGCCAAATGGTTGGCACAGGGCACCATCTATCCCGATCGCATCGAGAGCCTCAACATCACTGGCAAAGTCATCAAGAGCCACCACAACGTGGGCGGCTTGCCCGAAAAGATGCACTTGCAGCTCTGCGAACCGCTGAAATGGCTCTTCAAAGATGAGGTACGCCGTGTTGGCCGCCAGCTTGGCATGCCAGAGCACCTCATCACGCGCCATCCGTTCCCAGGCCCTGGCCTTGCCGTGAGAATCCTCGGCGACATCACGCCAGATAAGGTCCGCGTGCTCCAGGATGCCGACGATATCTTCATCCGCGGTCTGCGCGAGTGGAAGGTGAAAGACGAGAACGGCCAGGAAGACTCCTTATATAATAAGGTATGGCAAGCTGGCGTTGTTCTCCTCCCCATCAAGAGTGTCGGCGTAATGGGCGATGAACGCACCTACGAGCGTGCCGTTGCATTGCGTGCCGTCACAAGCACCGATGCCATGACGGCCGACTGGGCCCACCTCCCTTATGAATTTATGGCGAAGGTGTCAAACGACATCATCAACCACGTCAAGGGTGTCAACCGCGTATGCTACGACATCTCTTCAAAACCACCTTCAACAATCGAGTGGGAATAATCTATAAACCAGTCCTAATGACTGTTTTTTATAACTCACGGAGGTAGGAGCTATGCCTCGTGAGTTATTCTATTTTAAAAATAGATTTAGTTTTATTACCTTTGAAGCCGTGAGATCGTAAATTATCACGTGGGAATAACTGGCTGGTAAGTTGTCCTTGGGGGCAGCTTATTTTTTTAGAGATAAAGGTAGATTCCTGTATAATAGGAAAATAAAAACAATTGGTTTATGAAAAATAATGCGGATGAAATAAGGAGATTAAAAGAACGATTAGGGCAGGGGACTTTAAAAACGGTGATTATTCCTCATATTTCGGCAGATGGTGATGCGGCAGGCTCTTGTTCGGCTTTGTCTGAAGTGTTGCAGCAAGTGGGAATAGAATGGCATATCCTGACCTGTGATTTTATTCCGGAATATCTCCGTTTTTTGAAAAATATCTCTTCGGCTATTTCTTTTCAGGAAAAACCGGAAGAATGTAAACGCTTACTTGCCGATGCCGACCTTATTTTTATGCTCGATCACAATACGGTTGCCCGGGAAGGTGACCTTGAAAATTGGGTGGTG
>ENA-OPNW01000692-OPNW01000692.1-human-gut-metagenome-genome-assembly--contig:-NODE-692-length-19598-cov-4.151052_pt1 | contig 19598 bp, 19 predicted proteins | sample MGYA00241540_ERZ501777 | MGnify/ENA primary metagenome ERZ501777 (study PRJEB25962, sample SAMEA2042615) | human gut metagenome | biome: human gut; feature: human-associated habitat; material: faeces...
AGGTCGGGGGTTCGAGTCCCTTCCGGCGTACCATAACTGGACACCAGTTTTGATACGATGCGTATTGAAGTGGGTGTCCAGTTTCTTTTTGCAAAAGCCCCTATTTGCAAGGGTTTTCCTATACTTTTTAACGATAACAGGCTCTACGGTGATTCTGAAATGGTCACCGTGGAGTCTTTTCCGTTTTACCCCTCTATACCATTTAACGAAAGGTCTGTGGGGTGTGCATTTTGAGCCAAGGGGTGTGCATCTTTTAATTATTACTTTTGACATATTTACATAAAACGGCGCAGCTCCCGACCAGAAGCTGCGCTGTTTTACTTAGTTCAGATTTCTATCGATCCACGCGTGCATCTGCTCGTCGATCTTGAAGTAGGACATAGTACCGCCGCCATTAATCCAGTCAAAACTCGGATGGAAAGAGATAAAGAAGCGGAGGCCATCCGTTGTTTCAATGCGAAGGTTTCTGCGGTCATCGGCAAATGCGGTGTGTGCCTGCATCTGCGTCTCTTCATCAGGATAGCCGCCAAACATCTGCTTCTGGAAATCATCGTTACCGTAGCTCCACAGGGCAACAGTCATATCATAAAACTCCGCAATTTCCTGACGGTCTGTAACAGGCTTTCCGATCTCTCTGTTGTTGCTGTTGCCCATTTCCGTAATGGACTGAATATCGTCAGCACTGTCGATGCCATACACCCGGTACAGCTCCGTAAGTTCAACGCTGGTATTGCTGTCGAACTGATAGAAGTTGCAGAACAGTGCGGCATACCAGGCGTCACCGTCTCTCAAGACATACACGCCATCGCAAGCAGAGGGAGCATACTGGTACAGTTCAATATCGGTTTGGCTGGCAGTGCATTCGTAGCCAGCACCGCCATCAGATTTCAAATACTCAAGATGTTCACCGGCCATGTCAGCAGTAATCTTAGATGGTAGGCCGTACTTCTCAAGAACTTCCGGAATATCGACGGTCTCGTAGAACTTTCCATTGTACTCAAGAGCTGCAATCGCGTGGACGGGATCTTGAATGCCGGAGCCGCCCTTATGGTGAAGGACAGGAATAGCGATGCTCGCCACCAGGCACAGGCAGGCAGCGATGGCACCCCATTTCAGCCACATGGGTTTCTTCTTGCTTTTGGAAGCAGTCTCGCTGCGCTCCAGAATATCATCATCGACTTCGTTGAAGCCATTATACAGGTCTTTTCTATTCACTGAAGAATCCCTCCTTTATGAGATGAACTTTCAGCTTCTTCCGTGTCCGGCTCAGAATCACCATGACATTGTTATCCGTCAGGCCGTACCGCTTGGCGATTTCTGCCACAGGCTCGGTGAAGAAGTAGCGGCGCACGAACACATTGCCGTCCCGCTCCGGTAGCGCACGGACGAACATCCGAATGCACTGGCCAAGCTCTCTGGCCTCGTATTCGCCCTCCACATCCGATTCACCGGCAAGGCACTCCGCCAGCTCATCCAGGACGAGGACGACCTCACCGCCGCCACGCTTTTCCGCAGAGCGGGCATTGAAACGGTTGAATGAGAGATTGCGGGTGATCTTCGCCAAGAACATCTGAAGCTTCGTGGGTTTTTGAGGAGGCATTGCGTTCCATGCATTCAGCCAGGTGTCATTGACGCACTCCTCGGAGTCCTCTTTCTTGTGCAGGATATTGTCCGCTATGGCAAAACAGTAAGCGCCGTACTTGCTGTCGGTTTCTTTGATGGCATCTGCATTCTTCTGCCAGTAGAGCTCTACAATGCGGCTATCTTCCACGGCAATACCTCCTTTCGGTGTTCTAAAGGTCCCTTCACCCTATAAGACAGGAAATGATGCTCAAACATTACAACTTTTCTTAAATTATATCATCAACCTATGTGATACAACTCTTCAAATTTGGGGTGTGTATGGTAAAATAGAAAAAAGATTGTAACGAAAATCGATTATCGCAATCATAATAGTGAAGGAGGTGAGATAGTGAGTGATTTTGAAAGCATTTATCAGCAATACGGAAAGACCGTCTATTTCTTTCTTCTTTCCCTGACACAAAACGAGTCCCTGTCAGAAGAGCTTACACAGGAAACCATGTGCCGAGCCATCATGAACATTGGAGCGTTCCGCGGGGAAAGCAAAATGTCCGTATGGCTCTGCCAGATCGCAAAGAACTTATACTTCGAGTGGCAGAAAAAGAATAAGCGTAATGTCCCTATCGAAGATGCGCTTCTCGCCGAGCCAGATGGTCTGGACATCGAAGAGGAGCTAACCCGCAAAGAAACTGCGCACCGAATCCTGAAGCACCTGCATACGCTGGATGATCCATACAAAGAGGTCTTTATGCTTCACGCATTAGGCGATGTTCCTTTGAAACAAATCAGCCAGCGATTTGGAAAGAGTGACAGCTGGGCAAGAGTTACTTACTATCGAGCCAAAGCTATAATCACCGAAAGATTGGAGGGTGAAGAATGAACGATGTAAAGTGTACCATCATTCAGGATCTTCTGCCACTATATGTGGATAAAGTTTGCAGTAGCGATTCGGCAGAACTGGTGAAAAACCACCTGCAATCCTGCACTGAATGTAAAAAGATCTATGATGAGATGACAGCTGATTTGGAAGGAGAACTGCCGTGTCCAGAAGTAGACGGAAAAAAGGCATTTCAAAGCCTGCGTACTAATCTCCTTTGGATTACTGTCGCACTGGCAGTAATGGTGGGGTGCTTTGTGGCCAACATCGGTGGTGCCTGGATGGGAGGCCCGGCCAATATCGGTCAGTTCATCGCAACCATTTTGTATATCATCTTCTGGGGTGTATTTACGATTATGACCCGTAAGTACGGAGTGCTGGTGAAAGTCTCCTTCATCCTCAGTCTTCTGACCTTCATTGGAGCATTTAATTCCTTGGTCATGCGGCTGCTTTCAGAGGGGTGGATTCTTGCAGCGCTTATCAGTGCCTTTGCATCAGTACCGTTCTACGGGTTGCGCCTGCTGATGGACTGGACGGCTCTCTATGCTGTAGCAACGGTTATATCCATTGTGTGGTTGATCTATGCCGGAAGGAATCTCCGGAAGCACCAAAAATCCCTAAAAAAATAAGCGAAAGTGCAGAGGCTGTTTCGAGTCTCTGCACTTCGCATTCTATAGAAAGCGCAGCTCCCGTTCGGAAGCTGCGCCATTATAATACAGTATGGAAAAATCAGTCTGTGATTTGCAAAAGCTGACTAAGGGTTTCGATATCAGCAGCAGAAAGTTCATAGTAGCCATTTGAACAGATGAATACCTGGATGGATGGGAAATAATCAATGGTTAGCTGATAGCCTTTGGTTGTTGTGATCTCGATTAGCCGTTCTCCTTTTGTCCAGAGTTCATGTGCTTTATCATAAAGCGATGTGTCCTGTGTGGAATTTTGCACGACGGTGTTTCCTTCGTCATCCGTATAAGTGGTCGGCTCCTCATCGGAGGACACACTTCGATACACACAATGCCCCGCCTCTTCGCTGTAATACACGTCATCGTTTCCATAGGCATCATACCATGCCTGCGCAAAGTGGCGTTCATTAGCCTCCAGACCGATGTTGCTCTTACCGGAGAGAATCTCAAAGATGGCCTCGGTCACGGATGTGTCCTCCACAGTAAACAGGTATGTGAAATCTTTTGAAAGAATCTCCATTTTTTCAAAGGACTCTGGCAAACCGTAGGTCGCAAGCACATTATCTGAGTTGTCTATATCGTCATTCTGGACATTGAGCCATGTGCAGACATAGAATTCATAACCCGTCGGCGTATCCACGATGCAGATGGAATCTTTATCGGGATACTGTGCGAAGTGATAAACCTCACAGCCAATCATTGACTCGTCACCACAGGAAGCCACGATACCCATCGACTCTCCCAAGTCATCCTCAGTAATTTGATAAGTATTTTCCTTATTCAAACCCACCGCATCATCGGGCACCAGGCCATACTCCCTGCGTTCTTCAAAGGAGATGGGATAATATACGGCATTCAGATTCCCCTCAAGGCAAAAGCCGTATGCCACATGGTCTATTGTCGTGTCCTGCGGTTCCCGGAACCGCCCTGTTTGGTGTACAGCAATTCCGGCGATTACCAGGCACAGGCACGCAGCCATTGCGCCCCATTTGCGCCAGCCAGCCTTTTTCGCTTTCGGCTTTTCGGCTGCGGCTTCGATATAGGCCGGATTCAGATGTTCAATTGTATCCAGCATCTCGCGTCCTCTCATAGATCGTAACCCTCCTTACCAAGGTATTCCCGAAGCTGATTTCGGCTCCGGAACAATATACTCTTCACCTTACTTTGGGACAGCCCGTAGCGCTGGGAGATGGCAGCGATGGAATCCATGTACCAGTATCGACGCATGAAAATATTTCGCTTTTCATCGCTGAGTGTGGCAAGAAAAGAATTGATGGCTTCGCACAGCACCATGGCGTCGATGCGGCGCTCGGTATCATCCGGGGCAGGGATGCACTGCTCCATTTCAGCACTCAGCTCACTGATAAATGCGCTGCGCTTCAGACGGCTGCGCTCTTTGCAGAAGTCCAATGCGATATGGCGGGTAATACGGGCCAGAAACGCGAACAGATAGCTCTTCGGCCCATGGGGGGGGAATCGAGTTCCACGCCTCCATGTATGTATCGTTTTCGCATTCTTCGGCGGTGTGCAGATCCTCAACGATACCATAGGCAACATTCCGCAGGCGGCTGCCGTACTTCTCGGAAGTCTGCGAAATGGCCGCTTCGTCACGGCTCAAATATAAATCAACAATTCTATTGTCATCCAAGGTTTTCATCTCCTTTCCCTCGTAATGGAAGGCCTTCACCCTGATAAGCGACATTTGAGGTGTTGTGGTTGCACCTTTTTGAAAATTATATCATATTTTTCTGGATGCACATAGAGAAAGCGCAGTTCCCGACAAGAAGCTGCGCTTTGTATGAGTCATTCTGTGATTAGATTTTTTAGCTGGTGATAAACCCATTCGGGATCAACGCCTTTGGTGCGCACCTCAACAATGGTATCACCATATCTGACACTGAATGCCATTCGCCATCCGTCGCTGTCTCCAGCTTCACCTGTCGTATATGCTCTTGCCCAGACAGCATCCATAGTCAATTCGTCAGCAGAGAAAACAGGATTATCCACTATCTCACGCAGATCTTCCGGTACGGACGAAGCACGCGGAATCGGATAGAGGGACAAGTCATAGTTCTCAGTGTCTTCAATACTGGTCAGTCTGTCTTTATCGGCCTCCCCGAGTGTATATACCTTCCACCAAAGCTCGTCATAACCACTGGTCCACAGGCCAGAAAGATAATCCGCAGTCTGATCCTTATAGCGACGGATAGACTCTGCAACGAACCCGCTGGGAACCTCTCGCAGCATGAATGTGCCAAAATCAGAATCATTCAGTGCTTCCTGATGGCTCAAGCTCTTATCGAACCACTCAGGTATCTCGTCAGCAACAACAGCAGAAAGGTCAGGCTTGCCCTCTGCGTAGTAGGCAAAACATTCGAGAACTCGGGTGAAATCTTCCTTGGCCTGTTTTACATTTTGTGTAGAGGTTTGCATTGTAAATGCATAGCTATAGCCGTTGATTATTGCATCCGCTGCAAGTGTCACTTGCCCGTTTCCATTGTCCCACTGGTATACCTTGTATTCTACTTTCTCACATACAGAGATAACAGGCTTCACCATGTCCATAACATAGTCACGGGTAATGCCATCTTCGGATATCAAGATGGAAACATCATTGTTTGGAATGCTGGTAGTCACATTGAGGCAGACATCGATCAAATTTCCGTCGCCGTCAAATCCTGCAAAACCAGAGTATTGCATATACTCAATTCTCATGCCCGGTTCAAGAGTCTCAATCTCATCTGCGCTGAGTTCCTCTGTGAAATAACCAGGGATGTAGCGTCGTGCAGCATCCAGCACGCCTGTCGCGGTGTTGAAGTTAGCCTGCCACGGATTCCACGGACCTTCAGTATGCTCAGATCCCTCGGACTGGTTGGGGTCAGTCTGGATTGGGAAATCATTGTTGTTCGGTGGAACCGGTGTGGTCCCCGGGAATAGGTTGGGAGCCACAGCCACTGCCGCAATTAGCAGGCAGAAGCACGCCGCCATTGCACCCCATTTCATCCAGGCGGGACGCTTCTTTTTCTGACGCAAAGCTTCCACGCTTTGAATCATATCATCGTCGATCTTGCCCAGAGAATCGACCACTCTATCTTTACTCATAGATCAAAACCCTCCTTTACGAGATACGCTTTCAGGCTTTGGCGAGTGCGGTACAGCATACTTTTGGCCTTGGCCTCGCTCATACCGCAGTATGTCGCCACTTCTTTCAGCGAATCGAAGAAATAGTACCTGCCAATGAAGGTGTTGCGTGCATCATCGGGAAGTGCGCGAAGGAAACGGTTGATGGCATCATCCAGCATCTTGGCATCAAAAGCCTGCTCCGGCGTGGTGCCGTCAGAAAAACTGTCACCCAGCTCTTCCAGAGAAACAGCATACTCGGAAGCATAGCGCTTGGCACTGTTTTTCTTCCGGAACACATCAATGGATAGCTGACGAGCGATTTTGCCCAGATAGGTAGAGAGGACACTTGGCCTGTGGGTGGGCATGGAGTTCCATGCTTTCAAGTATGTATCGTTCACGCACTCACGGCTGTCCTCAAAATCGGAGAGGATGTTGTATGCGACCTTCAACAGATATGCTCCGTACTTCTGCTGTGTCTGTTGAATTGCCGCTTCGTTTCGTTCCCAGTACAGGGCAACGATCTCGGCATCCTTCATAGGCGCACCTCCTTTCTGATAATCTGCTTTGTAGGCGCCTTCACTATATATCCCGCAAAATAGAGCGTTTGGTTTTATGGGTTGCAAAAATATTATAGCGCATGGTTGCAATAGCTCAAAGTGGAAAGCGCAGCTCCCGGCTGGAAGCTGCGCATGAAAATCATTTGTCACCGCTGATGACTACGGTACAGTCGTCCAGACCTTCACAATCGACACGATATAATCGAGCGGAGGTCAGTCCTGTAAACAGGCAATCATCTTTGCGGGTATTCACATGATGCTGTAAAATATGAGCATTGTTCTGACTGACATCCAGAAGATTTACTTGACCGTCGAAATCGCTACCCTTTACTGTGACGGATATCTGCTTGGAGTTCGTATAGAACACATAGCTGCTCAGATCCTCCACTGCGATCTCCAAGTCGCCTGTGGTCAAATCATGCTCGACCACTCGAATCACATTTGGGGATGCGATAGCAGAGACTACGCCGCCCGGTATTTCACTGTGGGGCTCAAGGTGCAGTCCCGTACCAACAATGGTGGCATTGTAAATCCTCCGGCCATCGGAGCCGCTGTTGCCTTCGATATAGATTGTACCGCTGTAGGGAGCTATATCGCCCTGATGTACAGAGAAGTGGATGATTGCAGCTGTGACCACATTGTCGTCTTTGTCGATTGGTGACCAGTACAGGGCATTACCATCTTTAAAAATAAGACTGGTATCGGAGGGGGTTCCCGATGCGTCACGGTCTACGAGGAGGCTCTGGGTGCAAACAGCAGAGATCTCCGTATAGTCCATATCAAACTCAAACCGGAAATAAGGAGAGCGGGAGCTCAGCATGGGAGCGTATTCCCACTGCGCCACGCCCATTGTGGATTCCGGCACAAGACTGTAGATGCTCCAGAGATAGGTGCCCATCTGCTGATTAGCTGCCAGTTCCACCAACCACAGAGAATTGTCCATCTTCAAAAGGAACTTGCCTGTAGTAAGGGGCTGATAGAGCATTTCGTCGTAAATTTCGCTGATATTGCTGATACCACCGAAGCCTTGGGGAGTGTAAAGTGCCGCCCATTCTTCATCGGTATAAAGAAACTCCTTCCACTCCCAATTTGATACTTCTATCATGTTTTGCAGGCCGTCCAATCCGCTGGTGGCAATATCCATATTGGGATTGGTGACGCTCACGAAACTGCCATCGTTGCGGTTGATGGTCGCAAAGTAATCCTCGCCAATGATATACTTGCAACCGGAGTCGCCGCCCATCGCAGCATAAGAGCTGAGAGGATTCATATACAGGCACTGGTAGGAAACATAGGTGGTGCCGGGGATGAGGTCGCCGGTCCGGAGAGTAGATGTTCCTTCGTGGTCAGCGGCTACAGAGCGATGCTGCCCAATAAATTCCGCTACGTTTCCATCTCTAATGTCAATGTGCGTGTCAATATCATCCTTTAGGGCCAGATAGATATACATCGGCTCCAGCTCATATTCTGGGCCACTTCCGCCTATCCACAAAGAGAAGTCATCGTCTATCTCGTAAACGCGGATATATAAGCCAGAGCCAGTCTCATAGTATTTATAGCTATTAAAGTCGCCCCAAATTAGTTCGTGGCCTCTTTGTGATAGTTCCAATACTTCATCAAGCGTCAATGGTACTGAAAAATACTGGTCAGGGATTCTGGTGTTTCCTTCACCAAACCGCTTGGACCAACCATTGAGCCAATTATAACTGGCCTCGTAATACTCGCCGTCAATGACGAGATAGGTGTTTCCGATATTTTCAACGCTGTGCGAGGTTCCATCTTTCATTGTAATATAGAAGGAGATACCACCGCCGGCAAGTTCCTCGTGCTCAATCCGATACTTCCCTTTGCTCTCATTGATAAGAGCAACCATTTCCGATAATTCCTCTGCCGACAACTGCTTGAACTGCTTGTCTGCGGCCTGCGGATACACGACAAGGTCAGCGCTCGCAACGTCTTCAACAGATAAGCTTTGCGCCCATTTCATTGTGTCGCGTGTTTGACTGGGATTGGTTAGCAGGCACACCGCAAGAACGACGCAGGCGACCACGGCCACCAACACCACCCACACCGCAGGTTTCTTCCACTTGGACAGATTGTTGATGCGCCCCTTGGTGTCACCCTCACCAAAGGCCAGAGGCGTACCGGCGATGATGCGCCGCCCGGTAGCCAGCGTCAGAAGCGAAGCGGAATAGTCTGCCCGAACATCGCCGCCAATCTTGCGGATTACAGCCTCGTCGCAACTCATCTCCATGTCTTTGCTTGCCAGAATAAACGCTACCCAGACAAGCGGATTGAACCAATGAATTGCCAAAGCCAAGAACGCAAGTGCTTTCATAACATGGTCGAGTCGCTTGATGTGGTGCTGCTCATGGAGAATAATATACTCCTGTTCCTTATCTCCGAGATTACAGGGCAAGTAGATTTTTGGACGGAACAGGCCGACCACAAAGGGAGACTTGATATCATCTGCGATGAAGATATTGTCCCGCAGTGGAACGACCACCGACAGTTTGCGCCGCAGCCGGATATAGGAGACAATACTGTAGATTACCATGACCAATACGCCTATCATCCAAATGTAGGTGGTGATGGACATTGGAGCTTCGAGCGGATCGGCAACCAACTGTTCTTGTCCTTGCGGCAGAGCTTCGTTGATTACATCGCTGATACCGGGAACGGGCAAAGCCACAGAGGGGTATTCTGTATGGACAATGTTACTCGGCACATATTCGATGACGCTGGTAATTGTTCCAGACTCTTGGGCCGGGGCATCGAAAAGATTATAAACGGAGAAGTTTGAACCAATTGACATCGGACACAGGAGACGAAACAAAACCACGCCCCACATGGCATAGGAAATAACCTTAGGTGCTTTCTTCAGCAGCAACCGAAGCAATATGACAAGCACAATCGCCACGCTTGCCGTCAAGCTCATATTGAATAGCTTGGGCATGAATGTGTAGAAGAACATAGTGTCACCCCCTCATTCGATCAATGACTTTCTGCAGTTCGTCGATCTCCTGCTCAGAGAGCTTCTTTCTTGTTCCAAACGCAGCGAGAAATGCAGGCAGAGATCCGCCAAAGGTTTCTTCCACATACTGCTCGCTGTGTCGGGCATAGTATTCCTCTCGTGAGATTAACGAAGTAACAGTGCCATCTTCATTCTTAAACAAGCCTCGCTCACACAGGCGTCGCAATACCGTGTGTGAAGTGCTCTTCTTCCAGTTGAATTCCTCTGCGCCGATTTTGGCCATCTGGCCAGAGGTAATCGGCTCCCGATCCCAGATAATATCGGCAAATCGGGCTTCGGCAGTTCCCATTTTCAAATCAGACATTAAAACGCACCTCCGTGTTACAGCTTGTAGCACGCTTATATACTACAGCCTGTAGCACGGAAAGTCAATAGAGTTCACGGAAAAGTTACAAAACGGCACAAAAAAGCCGGGGCAGTTACGCTCCGACCTTGATTTCTGTGCCATTCTGGAAAACAAATGTGATTTGTCCATCCTTGTGAACAATGGCCTTTTCAATCATCACCGTCCAGATGGTGTCGTTCCAGTCATGCATCACTTCCGGCTGTTTCTTGATGGTGCGGATATAAAGTGCCATCTTTTTGTCCTGTTGGCTTCGGGCGGTGCGTAGGCTTTGCAACCGCTCCAGTTCCGCAGCCGACTTCTCGTACCGTTCGGTGAGTGCCTCGTACTTTTTAAGGTAGGCTTCCTGGGACTGTTCCGTGGATGCATTCTCCTTGACCGCCGCCTTGACCAGTTCGGCAACGACCTGGGTTTCTTCAAGCTGCCGTTCAATATCAGCGTCCAGTGTACTGAAATCCATCAGCCGATCACGCCACGCTTCACATTGCTTGATGATCTGCACCCGATCCTGCATCATCAGATTGTAGGCTTTTATGAAAAGCCACTGTATGGTTTCGGTGTCCACCACAGGAGTGTGACAGCGTTCCCCGTTTTCAAATTTGCCGTTGCACTGCCAGATGGTGCGGCGGTACTGGTCGGTGGAGTGCCATACCTTGGGACCGAAGAAGGCACCGCAATCCTCGCAGACCAGTTTGGCTGAAAGGACGCTCTTGCCGCTGTAGGCTTTGCCCAGGGTCTTCCGTTTGGCGAACTCTGCCTGCACCTGCTCCCATTCGTCCGGCTCAATGATGGCGGGATGACTGCCCGTCACATAATACTGCGGCACTTCACCTTCGTTGGGCTTCATTTTCTTTTCCAGAAAATCCACCGTGAATTTCTTCTGGAGCAGTGCATCACCCTTGTATTTCTCGTTCTGAAGGATACTGGTGACTGTAGTCTTGCTCCATTTTGCTTTGCCGCCCGGTGACGGGATGCTCAACTCCTCCAAGTACTTGCAAATGCCTGCCTGGGTCTTGCCCTCTAGGAAAAGACGGTAAATCAGCTTCACAACCCTGGCTTCACTTTCGACAACCGCAGGCCGTCCGTCCTCGCCCTTTTCATAGCCGAGGAAGCGTTTGTACGGCAGATGCACTTTGCCATCGGAGAAGCTCTTGCGCTGTCCCCAGGTGATGTTTTCGGAAATGCTGCGGCTTTCTTCCTGTGCCAGAGAGGACATGATGGTGATGAGCAGTTCGCCCTTGCCGTCAAAGGTGTAGATGCCCTCTTTCTCGAAATAGCACTCCACGCCGTTCTCTTTCAGCTTTCGGATGGTTACCAGGCTGTCGACCGTATTTCTCGCAAATCGGCTGACCGACTTGGTAACGATGAGGTCGATTTTACCGTCCAGGGCATCGGTGATCATTTCTTTGAACCCCTCACGGCGCTTGGTGTTAGTGCCAGAAATGCCCTCGTCCGTATAAACTTTTACGAACTCCCATTCCGGCTTGGACTGTATGAATTTGGTGTAGTAATCAACCTGGGCTTCATAACTGGTGAACTGTTCATCGCTGTCGGTGGAAACACGGGCGTATCCGGCGACACGTCTTTTCCGTGCTGCCACCGAGGGCAGATGCGTCAGCGGGTTTATGGTTGCGGGTATCATCGTAACTTTAGGCATTCTGGTTTCTCCTTTCTAGGGCTTTCTGACGGGCAGTTGCCTTCATCTCGTCCGTCCAACTTTGGCGGCGGGAGCGGTCTTGCCATGTCCGTGTAATCTCCGAACCATCAAAGAAACGGAAAATCAGCACATTCCCGTTGCAGACCAGAATACTCTTTATGAGCCTGCGGAGTAATTCCTCTGGAAAATCCATCTGCCCAAGTACCTCTGCCGTCACAGCCTGCAAGGTTTCCTCTGGGATCTGTTTGGACGCGCAGGCGGCTTTGCCCATTGAATTGAATGTACCGCAAACCCAGACGGGACCCGTTTTCGTGACCTTGCGCCGATAGTTCTTTCCGCATCCGTCACAGACCAGAAGGCTTGTGAATGGGTACGCTTTCTTGGGCGCAGGCTTTTTCAAGAACCGAGCCGCCCGTCGGGTTTTCTCTGCCTGCACCGCTTGGAAGGTCTCCATGTCGATGATGGCATCGTGTGCATCCTCTGCGTGGTACTTGGGCAGTTCACCGTTATTGATGATGGTTTTCTTGGTGATGTGGTTCTCACGGAAGGTTTTCTGTAAAATCAGATTCCCCGTATAGGTGTAGTTGCTGAGTATCTTTGAAATTACGGACTGCCCCCATTGTTTGCCGAAGCGTGACGGGATGCCATCCTCATTCAGTCTCTTGGCAATGGTAAGGTAGCCATCGCCGAAAAGGTACTCGTTGTAAATGCGGCGGACAAGGTCTGCTTCCTCTGGGATGATCTCGTACCGACCGTTTTTCAGCCGATATCCGAGCATGACCCCATTCCAGGGAATCCCTTCCTCGAAGTTACATTTGATGCGCCATTTCTGGTTCTCACTGGCAGAGCGGCTTTCCTCCTGTGCATAGGATGCCAGGATGGTCATCATCAATTCGCCGTCACCGCTCATCGTGTGGATATTCTGCTCCTCAAAGAAAATGTCCACCCCCCAGGCTTTGAAGTCACGGACGGTCTGTAGCAGCGTGACCGTATTTCGTGCAAAGCGGGAGATGGACTTTGTAATCACCATATCGATTTTTCCGGCACGGCAGTCAGCGATAAGTCTCTGAAAATCTGCTCTGGATTCCTTTGTGCCGGTCTTGGCTTCATCAGCGTACACGCCGACATAGAGCCAGTCATCGTGATTCTGGATGAGGTCGCTGTAGTAGCTGACCTGTGCGGACAGCGAGTGGAGCATGGCATCCTTGCCGCTCGACACACGGGCGTAGGCTGCAACTCGCTTTTTCTGCTCCAGTTTCGGTGGTTTTGGTACAATGGTTATTGCTCTTGGCATTTTGTCACCTCCTCGTAGTGTGACATATTACCTCTGAAACCACTATATATCAAGTCAATCCCGCGATATAAACTACACGAAGATATTCCAAATTTCTCGCCCTGCATTGTATCAATCATGGCGTAATCCTCTGGGGTTAAAATCCCCATCGACAGCATCCGTTTTGCCTGGAGCATAGATGCCAGGTAGCGTTCCAGTCTGGCGCGGTAATCATCAGTCAAGGGAATCACACTCCTCTCCGAAGCGGTCGGAGATGTAGCAGTTACGACTGCAATATTTACGCTCTTTATTCCCGTAAGCGGTGAAAGGCTTACCGCAGTGGGCGCAGGTGTAGGCATAAACAGCTTTCCGATCCACGCAGTCTGGGTGGCTGTTCCACCAGGCAGTCCGGCAAGCATCCGAGCAGAATTTACGAGGTTTCTGCTTGGGGATGATCTTTATCAGCTTCCCGCAGTGCTTGCAGGCAACCGTGTTCTTTGCCGCATCACCCAGACCGTTGCGGCGGCAGAATGAGCGTACTGTATTATCTGAAATACCGAGCATTTCACCGATTTTTACATAACCGATGCCCTGTAAACGCAAGGTTTTGATTTGTTCTTTCTGTAAATCCGTCATAGTGGATTCCTCCAATCCGAGGGGCTACCTCACTACCCACTGGAGGTGAAAACGGCATTTGAACAGAAAAATAGCAAAAAAATAACGCCCTCCACGGAAAAAATCCGCAGAGGGCTTAACTGATGGCTAAGAACCTGACTCCCAGTATGTTTACTTCTGAATCATATCGTGATACCGTTTAAGCATCACGCAGAACTGTTCACGGGTGAGGTTTTCCCGCAGCTTAAGGTTACCGTTTGAATCCCCAAGCAGAAGGCGGTTTTCCAGCGCCCAGTTCACAGCGTCCTTTGCCCACGCAGCTGGAGCGTTGTCCAGGGGAGCTTGAGCCTGACCGCCCAGAGCCGCCGTGACCTTCTCTGCCAGATCACCCATACGGGCATACATCCAGTTGCCTGGGCAGGATTTGTTCGCAAACCATCTGTGGACGGTCAGCACCATCTCATCGGATTTCGGGCTGTAGTTCAGCGTCTTGGTCTTATCGCCCAGCCAGAGCAGCTTGGTTTTGCCGTTGCGTTTGCAGATGTCGGTGCAAAGCTCAATGAGCCGCTGGTACACCACATCCTTGAACGCATACGGCTCAGTGGCATCACTGGCACACTCAATGGTCACGGCTCTCTGGTCGTTGGCAGCGGAGGACGAGCACCAGGAGCGATTCGTCTCCTCCACATACATCCCGACTCTGCCGTCCACGCCAATGCCGTAGTTGGAGCTCGCCTGACGGGATGTCGGAAGGAATACATTTCCCAGTGTTTCCACGCTGCACTGACCCACCACGCAGTGGGGCGTGATGCGGTCAATGCTGTCGGTGCGCTGCCCGGAGTGGTTCGGGCTGAGCTTGGTGTAGGATACCAGAGGGCTGTTCGTGTAAGCCATTACTCTTCACCGCCCTTTTCATCGGTAGCGCGGTCATGCAGCTGCTCCAGCACTTCTTTCAGCTTTTCGGGGATCGGCAGGCCCAGGTGTGCGGCGTTTTCCAGCAGGCTCACACCCTCGTTGGAAAGGTAGAAGAAAATCACCGCCGTTCGCAGAACGCCTGTCCCACCAAGCACATAGACATCCAGAATGTTTCCAATGCCCACAAGGGTAAAAATCAGCACCTTCCGGCAGATACCCTTGAAGCCCACCGCACTGGAAAGATTCTTGTCCGAGATAGCACACAGAACACCGGTGATGTAGTCGATCACCACAAAGGCAATCAGGGCATACAGAAATCCGTCCACCCCGCCGAGAAACCAGCCGAGAAAGCCGCCCAGGGCAGTGAACGCGACCTGAATGCCATTCCAAATCTGTTTCATATTCGTTTCCTCCTTATTCCTCTTTAAAATGAACAAACGGCATCAGCAGCCCGATGTCGTTTGCGGATAACAGCAGGTTTTCCGTAATGGGAATGTCGATAGCTTCCACCTCCGGCGTGACCTCCATTGCTAACAGTTCTTCCAGTTCGACGGCGGCTTTCGGCTCGTTCTCTGCGGCAAAATCAAAGCTACCATCCTCCTTTACCGTACCGTACTTTTCAAAAATCTTCTGCCGCTGTTCGGCAAAGAAATCCGCCTCTTTCTGCAAGGCGGTAATCATGCGCTTGAGCTTGTAGGCAAGACGAAGCTGCAGATCTCCGGCTGACAGCTTGGACAGTGCCGGAACCGCCAGAACGATGTCCTTCAGTTGTACTTTCATGTTCGTTTTCCTCCTTAAGTGCCGATCAGCCCGTATTTCACAAGGATGCCGACCAGGTTGTTCAGAATTTTCAGATAGTTGGACGCGGTAGCCGCCGAGTAGCTCATGTTCTGTGAGACAGTGCTGAGTGTGAGCCTGCTGCTTGGCGTCCCCGCAAAGAATCCGATTTTTGAATTGGATGTAGAGCCGATCTTCACCATAACCGAGACGAGGGAGGCGTAGTGCCAATAATAGCTTGCCGTACCAAGGTAGAACGGATATGTGGTGCTACTATTTGACGGCTTCAGTTCGCGGGAGGTGCTTGCCGTGATGTAATAGCTGGTGCTGCCGCCCATTTTGACCTCTTTACCTGCCATGTTGGGGTCAGAACCGCCGATAACGGTGCCGTTCACCCGAAGCGAACTGCCGAACGCATCCAGATAGCAGGAGCTGTTCAAATACAGCTTGCTGATGTACCCGGTATCCCAATAGTAGACGGACGAGCCGAGACGGTTGACCGCCGCACCGTTTGCCACGATTTCAAAGGTACCGCCATTAAAGCCGATGTAGCCGTCATTGTTTCCGTTGCGGATCGTGATCTTCTCGCACCAGACATTTCCGAAGGTATAGGAGATGTTTCCGAGATCCCAGTCCACAATGGTGGCCGGACGGACGCAGTGGTTTTTTGTGTCGACAATCAGCGCGTGTGTGCCAACGCCGTCCCACGAAGCAAGCTTGATCTGTGTTCCGGCGAAAATGTAGGTGTAATCGTAGTTCCATGTTCCGTCGCCGCCGATGTACATGGTGGTGCTGGTATATTCCTTCAAGCTGACCTTGCCGGACTGAGAGTAGATGGTCTTGACCTTCAGCGTGGAGGTGTCGATGCGGTCGGCATGGATGGTGCCGGTGGTGATATTCGCGCCGTTGATGGTGGTCTTGCCCGCCGTGCCGAGGGCAGAGATGGTCACATAGCCGGAGAGGTCAATGGTATCTGCCACCAGCTTGACGGCCCGGTCGGTCATGGTGAAATCTGAGGCGGATGTGCCGGACTTCACCAGCCAGTTGATTTTGTTTGCCGTCTGCGTGACCGAAGTGATGTTGCCCTCTGCCGTCTCGATGCGGGTTTTGAAGCTGTTCACGGTCTGCGTCAGCGTGGAAACAGAACCTTCCGCATTCTCGATTCGTGTTTTGAACCCGCTGACCGTCTGGGACAGCGTGGATACCGCGCCCTCGGCGTTTTCGATGCGCGTATTAAAACCACTCACGGTCTGCGAAAGCGTGGAGAGATTTCCGTCCACGGTCTGGATGCTCGAAAGCAGCTTCCCGTCCGCAGCCTTAAACTCCTGCCGCACCCGATCAAGCTGCGTCGCCGTGGATGCAAGCAGGTTCGGCACATAATCGCCGACCTCCACCCGCACGGTGTAGCGGTAGAAGGGGTCGTACTCGATGCTGATGATGCGCGTGTCCACATTCACACCCATCGGCGTATAGGTGATGTTCACCTCATCGCCCGCCTGCAGGTCCGCCATTTTGAAGAGAGATATTTCGTAAGACTGCGTGTTCTCCCGGCTGTCAATGGTCACGGCCAGATCTGTCACATTCTCGCCGTCCATCAGCTGCTTGCGGGCTTTGCTCCCGCGATGCCTGCGCAGATTGATCTTGTACCCGTCGTACTCCACCTCGCATCCGCAGGCGTCAATAAAGCGCATGAGCGCACTGCGGCGGCTGAGCGGGCTTTGGTCGGTGAAGGCGCATTCCACGCGCCCGGTCGCTTCGATTACGCCAACGGAGAACGGCGTACCGGACAGCAGCTGCACCATGCCGTCTGCCGGAGTACCTTCAAAGACAAAGGTCACGAGGTTGTATTGCTCCTCGTTCAGCAGATAGGTGATGTGTTCGCACTGCGCCGTCGTGACCGGGAATCCGCCCGTGATCTTCTTGGATACACGGACGATGTTGTAAAACTGACCGTCCAGCTTCGCAGTCATGCCGACAGACAGCGGCTGCGACCGGGAAGCAAGGACGGAGAACGAAAGCGTCCGCTCCCCGGACAGCTTGTCGCAGAGGGATGCGGAGAGTACACGCAGGAAGCTGCATTGCAGAACTCCGGCACTGTTATAGATTTCAATCATGTTGTGTCACTCCTTATGCCATTCCGAGATTGCGCACATAGGCGGCATTCTGCGTCCACTGGATCTCTGCCAGAATCCGGGCCAGCGTTGTTCCGTCGATGGTGAGCGGAATGGTGACATTAAACGCCTGTCCGTTGAATGTCCGACCGACATCGGAAAGTCCGGAAAGTGTCGTATCCATGTTGATGTGAGACGGAATGGCAGTCCGCAAATCTGCCGTCATGCCCTGCATGACAGAGGAAATGCCGTCTGCCAGATGCTCCGCCGAGCGCACTGCCGTCTTGCCGTTTTTGTCGAGGGACCCGGCAAGACCCTCCACCAGCATCTCGCCGACCCAGCCCATCTCCTTGGACGGGGACGCGATTCCAAAGAAGTCGCAGATGCCGTCCCAGATGGAGCTGATCCATCCGCTGACCTTATCCCAGAGCCACGAGGCAAGGGACTGAATGCCCTCCCACAGCCCGCGCACAAGGTTCGCGCCGACCTCTACGATTTTGGGAATAGACTCCGTGAATGCAGTAACGATACTTTCAATAATCTGCGGGACTGCCTTGACGATCTCCAGAATAATAGTGGGGAGGTTTTCAATGAGGGAGATAAACAGCGTCACGCCCGCCTCCACCAGCTGTGGGATGGATGCCAGCAGTGCGTCCACAATGGCGGTGATGATCTGGGGTAGTGCTTCCACAATGGTCAGAATGATTTCCGGCAGGTTCTGCACCAGAGACACAAGCAGATCAATTCCCGCCTGCACGATCAGCGGCAAGCCTTCCAACAATGCCTTGACGATGCCGTCAATGATCTGCGGCAGGACCTCCACGATTGCTGCAATGATGTCCGGCAGAGCTTCCACCAGTGCGGTCAGAAGCTGGATGCCAGCCTCTATGATCTGCGGAATGCCTGAAATGAGGAAATCCACAATGCCCGTAATGATGGCAGGAAGGGATTCGATCAACTGCGGCAGGGCATCCAGAAGTCCCTGCGCCAGACCGAGGATAAGTTGCAGTGCAGCATCCAGAAGGAGCGGAAGGTTATCGACGAGCCCCTGCACGATGGTCGTAATTGCTTCCACGGCAGCAGGGATCAGCTGCGGCAGCGCGTCCGCAAGCCCCTGCACCAGTGACACGATCATCTGGGTTGCTGCGTCAATGAGCAGCGGCAGATTGTCGATGATCGCCTGCGTGATGGTCATGACCGCCTGCACCGCTGCGGGAATCAGCTGGGGCAGCAGTTCCAGAATGGTGGTCAGAAGCTGTGAAAAAAGCTGCGTCACAGTATCCAGCAGCGTGGGAAGCAGTTCTGCAATGGCTTCCAATAACGCTTTTGTCGCCGTGGGCAGCGCCTTTACGATATTCTCAATGACCGGTGTAATGTTGGTGATGACGTTTTTCAGCGCCTCCGCCATATTCCCGCACAGCTGCTCCATGTCGGCATCCGCGTTGCCGAAGCCGACGAGCAGGTTCTTTCCCGCCGCCTGCAAAGCGTTGATGGAGCCGGAAATGGTGTGTTCCGCTTCCTTTGCGGTCGTGCCGGTGATGTCCATGCTCGTCTGAATGACATGGATGGCATCTACCACATCGGCATAGGATTCGAGGTTATAGTGGATGCCGGAGATCGTCTCCGCATCAGCCAGCAGCCGCTCCATTTCAGATTTCGTGCCGCCGTAGCCGAGCTTCAGGTTGTCCAGCATCGTATAGTTCTGCTTGGCAAAGCCCTGATATGCCGACTGGATCATGGACATATCCGTACCCATCTTGTTGGCGTTGTCGGACATATCCGTAATAGCCATGTCGGCGTACTTGACTGCCTTTTCGGTGTCGCCGCCAAGAGACTGGATCAGGCTTGCGGAGAACGAGGTGACCGTCTCCATGTATTCGTTTGCAGACAAACCCGCTGTTTTATAGGCGTTTGCAGCGTAGCTTTGCAGCTCCTTGGAATTATCTTTGAACAGCGTGTCCACGCCGCCCACCAGCTGCTCATAGTCGGCGTAGGCAGAGACGACTTCCTTGCCCAGCTTGACAGCGGCGGCCCCGGCAGCGGCAGCGACCG
>ENA-OPNW01000706-OPNW01000706.1-human-gut-metagenome-genome-assembly--contig:-NODE-706-length-19392-cov-3.695920_pt1 | contig 19392 bp, 19 predicted proteins | sample MGYA00241540_ERZ501777 | MGnify/ENA primary metagenome ERZ501777 (study PRJEB25962, sample SAMEA2042615) | human gut metagenome | biome: human gut; feature: human-associated habitat; material: faeces...
CTCTCAGAGATAGCACCACTATCTCTGAGACTTAGCACTATAGTTCTCTGTGCCCTAAAAGTGCTCCAGCCAGGGCATTCCTGGTCGTTCGACTTTGATTTTTGAAGTGGAATTGTTAGGCGTTGGATAAATTGTAAAAAAGATTGAAACGTTGCCATAAGTGGGGGAATCACAGTTATGGCAACGTTACAATCTGTTCTACGCTTTGTTTTCTTATCACTTTTGTGTATCTTGGTTACTATAAATAAACGAAATATCTTGGAGTAGATATTCACCAATGTTCTTAAAAGGAACAAGGATATGATAGTCCCCCTCTAAAAATGCGCCTATCTGATATGGATGATATGACACCACTATACCTTGTGGCAATATTGCTATATGTTGCAAAGGTATTAGCCCCTTGTTCTTTGGTATAGCTTCACTTTTATTTTCGCTCCAATCTCTACAAGGATAATCGTCTGTAAAATCCGTGGTGAGGCTTTGACTATTGAATAACACTTGTCGTTTTTTCAAGGCTTTCGCATATACAATTCGGCAGACATCTTTCATGTGTTCCTTTTTCACCAACATATCACAAGATACAAATTGTTCTAACTTTTTATCGTATGTACGATAATAGGCATGGGGAGTACCATGAGCACCTGCAAAAAAGATATCAGCCTCCACGAAATAAGTAATATACCTCGCATTATCAACTACAGGACGAGCCGAGAAATGTATATAAAAGGGTTGCAAGGGATATAGCTCTCCTTGTTCATCGCTGTATTCCTTTTTCACCCATTTATAGTATTGTGAGGAATAATCCCGAAAAGCTTCTTGTAGATTATCTGTATGTATAGAAAGTTCTATTTCTGGTGAATCGTCATTCTCATGTGTTGCAGCAAATTCCTGTATGATAGCTTGATTCAGCCATTCCCTAATATCCCCATCAGCCTTGCTTCTTCCAACAGGATAAGTCAGATTACAAATCAGTTCAGCCGTACTAGCCTTTTCCGAAACTATCGAATCTTCACACTTCTCACTAAAAGTGCGGAAGCTAAGTCCATCGGAAGACTGGCAAGATACGCATAACAATATTGCGAAAAATATGACGATAACTCTTTTCATGATTCACAGTTTGAGGAGGTGAAGAGTTTAGTAACACCCTTCATCAGAAGAATCCATTTAGTATATAGTTCCTAATCTTGTGGTACTTGTAGTTGTCGTTCCGCCTTTTCCTGTGGCTGAACACTTAACATAATACTTTGTATCTTTCGTCAAACCAGATATAGTTGCTGTAATATAAATACCAGATACAGTTGCCGTAACAGACTTTATTGTATTAGAATTTGTTCCATAATAAATTTTGGCAGAACTAACCTTAGCCTTATCTTGATTATGTATCTTATATACTACTTTCATCTTTGTTTGGTAAGCGGTATAATCATAATAGTCAATGTCAGGCATTTCGTACGAAGTCCCTGACGTGTTATTTCCAGGCACATCGATCGAAGGTGTATCACAAGCTTTGTAATACCAAACATTTCCCTTTTCATCACTGTAAGTAATACTTGAAAAAGTATGTTCTATCAAGTAATTATTGTAGTTGGTAAAGCAAAATGTTGCAGATAGATAGCCCTCGTTATGTGCATCTCCTGTATACCACTGTAAAATCATCTGCCCTTTATTGATATACCACCAACCTGCTTTTTCCCCATTGAGGTAAATGGTGTTTGCTGTTATAGTACCTCCTTTATATGTACCATATTCTATGTTAGAAAAAGTGATGATGGAATTTAAATACTCATCTTTATAATCAACCTTTTGTCCATTCCTAACAACAATACGCTTAACTAACTTCCAACTTGTATCAAGAAATTTTTGCTCAAGGGTTGCATCCATAACGGATTCTTCATATCCTTCTTCCTTTTCTTCTCCATTAGAGGAGCATGCAATAAAAGAGATGGAAAGGAAAGAAATTAAGATAAATATAATTTTTCTCATAATCAATACGCTATATGTGTCGCGCACAACTTTTTAACGTAACATTTTTTATAATCTGCTTACTAAATCAAATTCAACCTGCAATTTCTATCTTGGAATAAAGAAATCTTCTGGAGCGAAATCATCTCCCTTTTTTCCGGACTGCTTTGGTGTCCATGTACGAACAAGTACCTTTGGCTCCATCTGGTCGCTAAAATCCCAAAGCAAGAACACATAACCATCATCAGAATATTGACTTCCACTATAGCGTTGGCTCGCCCATTTCTGTCGCAATCTTACTCCATAGATGTTAGGATTGGAGCCATGACGCATCAGCTCTATCTCAGAAAAATCCACATTGATATATTCAGTACTTTTAAACAATGTTTTAAGGTGGCTGATATATTGTAGTTTACTTTGTTTACTGAAAATAACTTTTTCTTTTGTTTGCTGAGAGATACCATCTGTTTGACTTTTTCCCATTGTTTGGATAACACGGCCGGTAATAATGAGCGCATCGTCACTAAAGATTTGGTCTAATGCCGTGACATTTTTCTCAACATAATAACTTCTGAAATCTTCTACGAACTTCAAAATTTCTCGTCTCATCCGCATGTCCAAGTTTGCTTTGCCACCTCTAAGGATCGAGAGATAGGAGTTGTTGTCTATGGCAGTCCTTACTCCAGTAATGACTCCTTGTTTGTTAAAACTGATGGTCAGTTCCTTGTGTAATTCTCCTTTATACGTATTGTCCAAAGGTTTCATTACAACAGGAATCTGGCGTATTTCATACCCAGTAAAATCTTGGATGCAAGGTTGCACATTGTGTTTCCACTCACAACAAAAGTGGATATTTTTCCAAAGGCTTGCCAATCCATTGCACGCATTTTTATCTATTCTGACAGAGCTCAAATCCAAAATTCCACGACCACCTTGTTCTGCCTTATTGATTTCGGTCAACAATGCAGAAACATTCCGTTCTACTTGTACTTTCAGTGTCTGGTTATAAATTCCTTCAGAAAATTTGAATGTCACCTGTGCCAATGAAAACTGAGAAAAAGTAAACACTGCACATAATATCAAAATAAACTTCTTCATACATATTATTTTATAAGTACACATATAGGAACACAATTAGTAAACTTGCTCATACTTTCAGAATCCATCAACATTCCTGTCTTTAGATTTGTTCTTTTCTCATTTTTCATTGGAGAAAAAATCCCAACAATCTGACGGTCAGCATTTACCATAACCAAATAACAAGCCTCAGGATTAGACATTGCACGATATTTTCCCCAATCATCAACTAAACCATTATCCATAGCTTTATTGAGCAAATATTGTAAGCCAGCATACGTGTCTATTTTTTCGATTTGCTTGATGATATTAGGCGAATTTAAACTTGCAGACGCAGAAGAGATATTGGGTATTGCCACAATGGTATTATTGTTGGGTGTAAATACAACAGTAGGCCTTTCCACATTTGCAATTCCCTTATCAACATATATCATAACCAAAACCGCATCACCACGTTTAACACATTTTGCCAGCATACTAGCTTTCACCTTATCATCTCTGATTTCTGCTATATCCATTTCTTCACAATAGCTAGAGAGTCTTTCCATAAGTCCCATAAAGGCTAGCTCCTTGGCTTCACTTTCGCTAGAGGCTGTTGCCTCTGCCGTAAAATACTTCCCCGATAACTTGATGCCATTGATAGCTTCTATAGTATCTTGCGCAAAACAGAACACAGGAAAGACTAGTAGAAACAAATAGATGATAAAACATTTCATAAGTACTTTATCTTTTTGATTTGATGTCACCATAGAGATTTTTTACATTCGTTGTTGGAGTGTAAAGATAGGCATAGGAAGTGAACACCAATTTATCCGTAGCTATATCTTTTATGTCACACGATAAACTCAGTACATGGTCGTAACCTAATTTCTTATTATACAGAAATAAACCTCCCAGCAATTTGCCATCCTTCATTTCTTCATAACTGAAGTAAGGTACACATCCAATACTTTCAGTAAATTCGACCAAATGTCTAACAGGGACAATAACTGTCGTATTCTTCTTGTCACTACAAACAACAGTTAGTACTATTTTTGCCATAGGTATCTTTTTGCAACCAAGCAATAAAGTGTTTGCCACAGTCTGAACAGGAAACTTTACGTCGATTATCGGTACGTAGTCAAGGCTATCCTCCAACTTGTAATACGTTGCATTGGTAATTGATTCTATAAGATAATGTTTCCCCGAAGATATGTACAACGTATCTGCACCATCTTTCACAATTTTCAGTTTGGCGACATCAGTGTTGCATTCTTTAGCTATGCGTTTTGCCTTGTAGGCTTTCAAGTCTCTTATGAAGTTGTATTCTAGTTCCTTGCGAGGAGCATTCGCCAAGAAATCGTACTTGATAGGAATGAGTAGGTTGATTTTCTCTGCATTATCTTCTTTCCAGACTACTTGATATGCCTTATTGTTGACCATGGCAATAGAGCAAGAAGCCGTAGTTGACAAGGTTAGCATTTGAGACCAGTTTCCCTTGACAAACTTAGCGTCCATATACTTCAATTGATTCTTAGTCAACTTATATGTGTTACACAGAAGTCCGCTTTCCAAAAAATCTATTACTGCTCCATTCGCTTGCAGACGATATGACTCAGGGAAAAGCGAGATGCCGACATGCTCTATCACCCCATTATCAGCTTTTCTCACAACCAGTTGATACTTATCCTTCTGCATGACAGTATTGCCAGTTTTGAGTGTATCTAAACTATCGAGTTCTAGTTCTACAGCAACTCGTTTCAACTCTTCTGTCTTGAATGACAATTTATTCTGTGCTGCACTTGAAAAAACAATGAGCACCAAGAAAATTGCTATTGGGAAAAATCTTTTCATATCATCCTATTTTTTAGAGATGGCAAATGCAGCTTGAAATCCGCCATTATATAATTACTCGAATGAAATGCCACGAAGAAGGCTTGTCCATAGACAACCATCTTGTCCACGTCTTATAATCTCCTTGGCTGTTTCTTCATTTTTCTTCAATCCACCAAGTCCTTGTTGGTAACAAGAAGCAAGATTTGTAGCAGCTGCCTTAGTCAGAAAGCCATTAAGCAATGCACTATTATAATAGCTGATTGCTTTCGTTATATCTTTGTTTACGATTTTTCCTGCAAAATACAAATCCCCAAGCTCACACATTGCAGGAGCATAATCAGCTTCTATTGCTTTTTCATAATATGCGACCACCTTGTTTTTGTCCGCTTTAACAGCTTTATCACTTAAAATATGTAACTGGGCAAGAAGATAATATGCGTATGGGTCTCCCATATTGGCTGCCTTTTCGTAATAAGCCATCATCTTCTTTTCATTAGCTTTCTTCCAATTTTTGTCAGCATAGCAACGTCCCAAAAGGGTAGAAGCCACAGGAATATTCTTCTTTTCAAGAATTGCCAATTCTTTGACAGCAGTAGTATAATCTGGAATCATCGCATCCACACAAGCCATCGCATGAATGAAAGAATAGAAATCCGTTCCTTTCCAACCATTGTTGATTTCCACATTCTCATCCATCAGTTGTTTCATGAAGTTGGCTTTCATGCCTTTAGAAGAAGCATTGGCTAACCATTGCAAGGCTATAAGATAGTTTTGCTTCACTCCCAACCCCTTCTTGTACATAATGCCAACGTTCCACAATGCAACAGGATTGTTTTTTGCAGCAGCTTGCTTGTAGAGGTTCATAGCTTTAGCATAATCTTGCAGGATTCCATCCCCTTTATACAACAGGTCTCCCAATATCATCATGGCATTAGGGATATGTTGTTTCACAGCCTTGTCAAGATACGTTGATGCTTTTGCCTTGTCCACCTTGGTAGCTTTGCCATTACAGAGATAGTCTCCATATTTATAGGCGGCGAATCCATTGCCCATATCCGCTCCTTTTTGGAAGTAAGGCAATGCCTCTGCATATTTCTTGGCATGGTCGTATGTACTTGCCACCTTGATAATAGCATCTAGAGAATTATAATTATCTGCTGCCATCTTGTAGTATTTCAAGGCAAGCTCAGGATTCTTCTTGACGGTACTACCACATCCGTTCTCATACAAATCAGCCAATAAACGAACATCAAACGCAGATTGAGACTTGTCAATGTTTTCTTCACGTAGCTTGACCAACTCTGCATTACCTGCCTTGATGGATTCCTTGTAAAGTTTCACTGCCATCAATGAATCTTTCTTGATTCCATGCCCTAATTGATAGCAAAGCCCCATGTTTGCGATAGCCTTGACATGCTTCTGCTTTCCTGCCATACTAAACCATTTCAAAGCTACATCATAGTTTTGTTTTACTTTCTTACCTGCATAGTAATAAGTTCCCAATGTGTTTTGTGATTCAGCATCTCCTTTCTTGGCTGCATCTATCAGTTTTCTAACCTCTAACGAGTCTGCATTTACAGAAGTCTTGATCTTCTTTACCTTAACTGCATTCTTCTGTGCAGAAACAGGTATAGCCAAACAAAAAGCCCCCAAAAGGACGAACAATATATGTTTATTTCTCATAATCACGATTTTTATGCATTTCACTTTACGCCTTCCTTTATCCAAGGTCAACAACATCATCTATTGGATTATCCAAACTGTCATCAGAAACATTGTCATGCTCATTTTGCGCAAGATAACCATTGTCACCATTGTTCACACTTACAATGCTTTCCGAATCACTTACCGTTAATGTTGAAGGAATCTCAGCGAGAAGATTGCCTGATTCATCTTGCACAACATCATAAGTGTTATCACCATCAACATCCACAGCATAAAGAGTCTCACCATTGTCACCTGTAAATTGTGCCGCAGACAGCACTTGTCCATCTACAGTTTCAATAGTACCAACGGCTGCAACATCAAGATTGCCCATGTCATTGTCGGTAGGGTCTATCATGATTACATCATCTGTAATATCCTGAGCTACAAGATTCGGATCTACGTCAGGAATGTCATTGGTGTCTATCTCACCATGATTAGCAGATGGAGTAGATGGTTCTACGTTAGCATTCGTTTCTGTACTAGCTGTATGATGAGTATTGGAAGAGCCTTGCGGTTGTGGCTCTGTAGTTTGAGTCGTATGATGTGCAGCAGTTTCATTCGTTGCCTGCGTTCCTGTTGCGGCTGTAGTTGTTGCCGTGTTTCCATCAGTTTTAGAAGGTTCTTGTTCTGTAGTCTGACCTGTTGCTGTATCAACAACTTCAAGTGGCGAAATCGGTTCTACAATATCCAATTCTTCGTCTCCTCTTACTACATCAGCAGAGACTACAGCTCCTGCACCTAAACCAGCCGCACCAGTCAAAGCCGCACCTTTCTTCAAAGTTTCCTTTGCACTCTCATTCTTAGAGCTTGTGTTTATAACTTGCGTATCCATAATTCTTTACGTTTTTAAAGGGTTTGTACTCTTGTTTTGATTTCTTTTCAAGTGCAAAGATACGACTAAAAACTATAGGTTACAAACATTTTCAAGCATGTTGTTTCGAGCACAAAGTTTCTTTGATGAAACTAGCAGCTTCTCGGACGAAGTCTAGAAAATGAAGACAAATAGGCTGCCTACCGTAGTCTATTGTGTATTGTATATTGTACTCTTCATCGTCTCTTTCCTCAACATTAGCCACTTCTACAAGATATGCGGTATTGTTGTCACAGCTATTCTTACAAAAATCCGCTAACTCCTTTGTTTTTCCTTCTAAAGATTCATTGGAAGTGAGAATCTCGGAAAGTTTCTCATTGCTAAACCCTGAGTAAACGCCATCAGTACAGAGCATGAAAATATCATGAGGCTGTATATCTCGAATAAGAGTAATAGATGGTGTTTGATAATCATTTCTGTTACCTGTCACAAATATACATTTAGTGATAACATTTCTTTGGGGGTGGTCTATTGCTCTATCCATAGTGATTTCACCAGAATCTATCAAGTCATTGACAAGCGAATGGTCCTTTGTTTGGAATATCACTCCCTTTCCTTTTCGTATTTGATAAATACGGCTATCTCCAAGATGAACCAAGAGCATTCCTTCGTTAGTTTTCGCCATAAACGCAAGAGTAGTCGCCATAGATGGACATATCGCCCTATTATTATATAAGGTGTGATAAGATTGTTCTATAAGCGACAGAATATCATTTGGTCGCAATACCTTGCATTGTTCATCAGAAAGATTCTGTTCGAAAGTTTGGCAAACCAAATGGCTTGCCAACTCCCCATGTTCTCTACCTCCCACACCATCGCAAACAACAAAAAATGCTGTTTGCGTATTGGTGTGAGTAGGATACAAATTGTCTTCTTGGCTATCTCGCTTGCCGAGTTGAGTAAAACAACAAGGCTTTAATAGCTCAATGTCCATCTTTACTGATTGTTGCCTTGCGGCTGAATGTAGAAGTAAGTCTGTGAAGGCTTGCTGACACAGTTTGTACCAAGGTCAACCCACCAGCCAATGACACCACCCAACAAGATGTTGCCAAATGTCCAGCCATTCACGTTCTTTGTAAGAACAATATCATTATATCTTTGTGTAGCAGACTGAATATGGATACGCTGACCATCTATCTTGTGACGTTTTACCTTTACCTTGTAAGGCAAAGTCACATTACTATACACCTGTTTCTCTGTTGTAATGGTAACAGGCTCGGCGGTATTTCCATCAATTGTGATTTTAGGACTACCACCAGAAACGATTGTTGCACATGATGTGAACATAGCACATGAAAGTGCCATCATTACTAATTTACTTTTCATACTTTTATCTTATTGATTAATAACTTATTCCGAAAGTGCCAAACGAAGTCCAAGATTGAAGTAACTATCATCTGGAGACTGTTTATTACGACTTGAAGAACGACAATACCACGGATAAGAATACCAACATCCACCACGATTTATGCGGAATGTACCAGTATAAGGTCCAGACGGGTCTTTTCTTAAAGAACCGACATAAAATCCAAACCAATCTTGACACCATTCCATCACATTGCCACTCATATCATATATACCTAATTCATTTGCTTTCTTTGTACCAACTTGATGTGTTCTTTTCCCACTGTTTTCATCATACCATGCAACTTCTTCCAGATTATCACTACCACTATACTGATAGCCTTTGCTCTTGTTTCCTCCACGAGCAGCATATTCCCACTCAGCTTCAGTCGGTAGTCGAAATTGCAATCCTGTCATACGGTTCAATTTGGCAATAAACTTCAGGCAATCTTTCCAACTTACCATTTCCACAGGTAGATTTGTACCTTTGAACTTGGAAGGATTGCTTCCCATCACTGCTTTCCAAACTTCTTGTGTTACCTCATATTTACCAATGTAGTAGTTTCGGGACAAAGAAACTTCATGGGCAGGTTTCTCGTTATCATCAGGCTTTTCTTTTGCGGAAGCTGCTCCCATGGTAAAGCTACCAGCCTCAACCTTCATCAACTCTATGACTATTCCCTTTTTCAAATGGATTGCTAGCGAATTTGGCTTAGTAGCAGTATTAGTGGAAGATACAGGATTAGGAATTACACTGTTTGGGATAGAAGATGTTGTTTCTGTTACTGTCGCCGTGGTAGAATTAGTGTTGTCTTTTGAAAGAGAAATTTGGAGGTTACTTGGAGAGGAAGCTTTTAGCTTCACCGTTCCTTCCTCTGACTCATAACCATCACAGATAACCATATAAGAATGTTGTCCAACAGACAGTGACGTTTTAACAACGCCATTTGTTCCTTTCACAAGTTTGCTATCAACAAGTACCATTGCTGAACTTGGTGAATACTTGATTGTCAACGTTTGTTGTTGAGCCGTTTGGCTACTGCTAGAAGCAGTCATTGTTAATTGATAGGTTCTGTTACTCTCCAGTTTCTCTATGCCATAATTAACAAACGTCACCATAATTGGGGAATAGCTAGGGTGCTTAACTTTCAGCATCCGACTACCTTGTGGCATATACACCCAGTATTCTCCCGTCTTATTTACAACCTTTCCAACAATGTTTCCTTCAAATTGAACATTTTGAAGACCAATACCCACCTTAATCAATGCACAATTCTTATCATTCAAGTCCTTACGAGATTGAGTTTGGGCAGATAGGTCGTTAGTTATAACCCTAAACGTTTTTACTGCAAGCTCTTGTGAAAAAGCAGAACTTACTATAAAAACTATTGCTATGAAAACTATCAAATATCTTTTCATTTTTGTTCTTTACATGTAATGTATATTTAACTTCTTACTCAGAAAGCACCAAACGCAATCCTGTATATATACTATAAAAACTTTCTGGTTTTTCATCCATATATAAAGAGCTACAATATTTAGCATTGTCACTCCAACTTCCCCCACAAAGTATGCGATAATACCCATGTGATGATTTACTAGACTTTTTAGAAGTATTTCCTATGTCTTGGCACCATTCCCAAACATTGCCAGACATGTCATATAGACCTAATTCATTTGGCAACTTTGTTCCAACAGGATGTGTTGTATTTTTACTGTTACTATCATACCATGCTACTTCAGAAAGTTTATTACTCCCACTATATTTATAACCATGGCTTCTATTTCCCCCTCTAGCAGCATAGACCCATTCTAAAGTTGTAGGCAGGCGGAATTTCTTGCCCGTTAATTTATTCAGTTCCTTGATAAATTCTTGGCATTCATTCCACGTTACTTTTTCTACTGGCAGCTTGTTCCCTTTATTTTTTGATGGATTGTTACCCATTACTGCTTGCCATAAGGCCTGTGTCACTTCGTACTTGCCAATGTAGTAGTCTTGGACAACTCTTACTTTCAATTTACCAACAAGGAGTTTGGTTAATCCATTCCCATATGTCATTGTCATACTCCCCAACTCAACTTTTACCATTTCTATACTAACTCCATTTTTGACAGGAATCGTTACAAGGTTTCCTGTCAAAGATGGTTTTACAATATTTTCCTGCTGTGAAACATCTGCTATAGACGCAATATTTTCCCTTAAAGTAGTTACTTCCTGTTCATTTGTTTGCTGCTTTTTATTAGTGGAAACTATTTCGTCTTCTACTATAGGCAGAGTTGCTTTAGACAATACAATTTGAATCTTACTTGGAGCAGATGACTTCAATTTAACAGTTCCTTCTTCCGTCTCGTAACCATCACAGATAACCATATAAGAATGCTGTCCAACAGGCAATGTCGTTTCAACAACGCCATTTGTTCCTTTTACAAGTTTACTATCAACAAGTACCATAGCAGAAGCTGGTGAATATTTGATTGTCAAAGTTTGCTGTTGAGCCGTTTGGCTACTGCCAGAAGCAGTCATTGTTAATTGATAGGTTCTGTTACTCTCCAGTTTCTCTATGCCATAATTAACAAACGTCACCATAATTGGGGAATAGCTAGGGTGCTTAACTTTCAGCATCCGACTACCTTGTGGCATATACACCCAGTATTCTCCCGTCTTATTTACAACCTTTCCAACAATGTTTCCTTCAAATTGAACATTTTGAAGACCAATACCCACCTTAATCAATGCGCAATTCTTATCATTCAAGTCCTTACGAGATTGAGTTTGGGCAGAAAGGTCGCTAGTTATAACCCTAAACGTTTTTACAGCAAGTTCTTGTGAAAAAGCTGAACTTACAATAAAAAATATTACAATAAATACAATCAAATGTCTCTTCATTTTTGATTCTTTACATGAAACATATATCTAATTTCTACTCAGAAAGCACCAAACGCAAGCCCATAGAACTACTAACTCTCCCAGAAATAATTTTATATCGACAAGATAAGCGACAATATCTTTCTGCATAATACCAACTACCACCACGAGCAGAATGAGAAAACGTATTATCTAAAGGTCCACAAGGATTCGTTTCTAGCATATTTTGATAAGTTCGTTGGTCATCTTGGCACCATTCTATAACATTTCCTGACATATCATAAAGATTTATCTCATTTGCTTTTTTCGTACCAACAGGATGTGTTGTACTATTGCTATTTTCTTTACACCAAGCGACCTCCGTAAGGATGTCGCTACCACTATACCGATAACCTTGGCTGTATTTTCCTCCACGAGCCGCATATTCCCATTCGGCCTCTGTTGGTAATCTAAAATTCTTTCCCACTAAAAGATTCTATTTTTCTATAAATTTTTTACAATCTAACCATGAGACACAATTTACAGGCAGAGTTTCACCTTTAAAATTTGACGGATTTTCCTCCATTATTGCTTGCCATAAAGCTTGGGTTACCTCATATTTTCCAATATAATAGTCTTTTGTCAAGGAAACTTTATGTACAGGTTTTTCATCATCCCATGGATTTTCCTGTTCAAGTGTAGCTCCCATCATAAAAGTTCCTGCTTCTACCTTCACCATCTCTATATTAATCCCATCTTTTACAGGTATCGTAATGGTTGAGCCTGAAGTATAAGTTGAATTATTTGAAGATATAGGAGAAGCTTGTTTTACAAAATTAGCAATTTCTTGCGTAGAAAATTTATCATTTCGATTCAAAACTAACACATACGTCCTATTACATCCTAACTTCTCGATACCAAAATCAGCAAATGTAACCATGACAGGTAAATAGTTTTTGGAAAAAACTTTCAGGTGTCTAGAATTTTGTGGCATATAAACCCATGTTTCATTAATACGTTTTATCAATGGCATAACAACATTACCTTCTGCCTCAGAAATAGTACCTACAAATTGTACTTTTATCAAGGCACAATTCTTGTCATTCAAATCCTTACGAGGCTGAGTTTGGGCAGACAAGTCGTTTTCTACCAACTTGAAGGACTCCACTTGAAGTTTTTGTGCAAATCCAAAACTAATACAACTTATTAATGTCAATAGAAGTAATAAATATCTTTTCATCTCCATGTATGCCTAACTTATCTTACAAACGATTCTACTTTCTCACCATTATGGTAGAGGGCTCCATTCTGTAATATTCCGTTTTCACAGTAACCATCAATATAATCACCTGAAGTAGGAGTTGTCGTACAGCCCGAAATAGCATGAGAGCTATAAAACTTCATTCTGCCATTGCCATGAGGCTTGCCATTGAGAAGACCACCAGTCCATGTGGCATAACCGAGGTTGACGATTCCAGAAGTCTTCGATGTTTTCGGCTGAGGAGTCGGACTTGGCGAAGGGGTAGGTTTAGGGCTTGGGGTAGGAGGATTAACAACATCAGGTTTCGGCTTTGCCAGTGTATCTGTTGGAGTCTTTTGCGCAATCACTTTAGACAATGAGTCTTTCCGTAAAGAATCCTTTATCAGAGAATCTTTTTGTAAAGAATCGTTTGATAGCGAATCCTTGTAGAAGACAACGATATGCCCCTTTTTCTGTGAACCATGTTGGTTAGCAAAATATCCAACTACACCAACAATTACCAAGCACAAAAGAAAAAGTAATGTCTTTTTAGCAGGATATGAATGTGTCGAGTTGGGAATAATTGGGTCGGTAACAAGTGGTTCACTTTCACTTGTGTTAGAAATTCCATTTACGTTAAGTGTTGATTTTCCATACGACAATACATTTTGAAAATCAACAACACGTCGTAGCTTATAATTCTCATCCTTTTGCATACCACAGATAATGGCATCCATCGTATTTTGCGAAATGTTCTCCGGCAAAGCCCTATAAATCTTATGTATGCTCTGCACCGATGCTTCGCACGGCTCATGCCCAGTTAACATATATAACAAGGTGGCAGCAAGAGAGTAAATGTCAAGTGTTGGCAAAAAAATAGAAACTGGCTGTTTCAATTCCATCGGCGAATATCCTTTGGAATATCCACTGATACCTTTACTTCTCCTTGGTTTCCCATTCACAAAGTACATCGCTTGCCCAAAATCTATCAATACAGGGTTTACGGATGCACCTTCTCCCACCATCATAATATTGCCTGGTTTGATGTCCAAATGAAGAATATGCTGATGATGAAGATAAGAGATTGCCCCCGACAAATATGTTACGATTTCTTTGGCTTGATTTTCTTGTAGGCAACCGCCATGTTCTGACACATATTGATAAAGCGAGACATTACCAAGAAAAGCCATCACATAATAGACCGTATTGTTCTGCTCAAACACCTCATTGACAGGCACGATGTTGTCATGTTTCAAGGAATGAAGTATCTCTGCTTCCTCACGAAAGTCTTGTTTCGCTTGTTTGAAAACTTGCGAATGTTCTTGCGCAACAACCACTACCCCATTGGCATCCCTGTTACAAATCTTACTGATGAAGAATTCTTTGATAGTAAACTTAGCCGCCTGTGGAATATTGCCAACCATAATCTGGGCTGTGGCAAGATACGTAATGCCAAAGCCTCCTTGATGCAGTTGTTTTTCTATCGTATATGTTGTAGCCCCTTTCAGTTTGAAGCCTATTGCCAATGATTTTTCAGCCATAACAGATTAGTTTGTAAGACAAAAGTGAGTTTTGCCAAGTGTAAACACTTGATTCAATTGAATGTAAACGGATGTTCCCACAGGTATCTCTTTGCCAGAAAGATAAACAGGATTTTTTGACTTGTTAACCGTTAGAAGATATTTATAGAATGTACCCACAGACTCAACCATGATTGTTACAGACCGATGACTAATAGTACGGTCTCCCTCTATCATAATGTCTGAAGGAGAAGAAGAATCATACATCCCGATTGTGTTTGCTCCTAATTTCAAGTCATGAAACTTGTCTTTGTTGTAAAAATATCTTTTCTTCTGCAAGAGACGAGCAATTACCACACCAGATGGATTTCCCGATGTGTTTATAATCGGATCGGTTACAGGATGGGATTCCTCCTTTTGATGGTTTCCCATTCCTAATTTTATTTCTTTTTCTGTGATTTTCACCCCAAAAGTATGTCCACACTCTGCATGAGGACACTTTATCTTGGCTATTCCCTCTTGACCAAGGAAACAAAATTTCACCACTTGCCCACATTTTGGACACTTAGTCGAAAGAATAAGTTTTTTATTTTCTTCTGTAGTCATCACCAACTCATCAATACATTATTATATAGAGCCTTGGAAGTTACCAACTGTGGATGTTGCTTTTTATTGTGCAATTGTACATCCTGATGAACATACTTGAATAATTCCATCACCGTTATATTCTTATCACCATCACTATCTGCCTTACCACGCAAGCCTTTTATGATGCCATTGGTTAGCAATCCAGACCCTGCAATACGGCTTTCAGCAGAAGTCTCGCCTGAGCGAGAGGATAGAAAGACAATATAACGAGGATTGCTCTTCATTATGTTCTTCCACGCCTTGTCGTTTATGTCATTCCAATCTTTGGAGTGCATATTGTTAGCAGCAGAGCCAGAATAACAAGCATCTATGTAACATACGATATCCTTTGCTTGACATTGGTCTAACTCTCTAAATAAATCATTATAGGATAACATTTGTGAAGCTGTAGAAGCATACGTGCAAATGACATTTTCCATACCATGACCACTATAAGCAAAGACTATCCTATCATTGGGCGTTGCTGTATTCTTTATCTTTCTGATGGCTGCAATAACATTGGAACGTGTTGCGTTCTTAGATGTCATGAGAATGATTGTAGCACCTTTGGATTGGTAAAGCGATGCCAAACGCTTGGCATCCTTGGTGGATTGTGTGAGGTCATTCTCTGTTCCTTCATAATTAGATACACCTGTAATAATAGCGTATGTTTTTTGTGCTACAGCTGTGATGGTTAATGCAAATGCTGATAAAAATGTGATGAACAATTTTTTCATGATGTTTATATGTTTAAGCGTGCGCCTTACAACGGCTACACATTTGATTTTTGAATTCGATTTCAGAGAGGGGCTTGAAACAACAAGGACAAGTCAATTTGCTAGCATATTTGCTATTGAAAGTCTTTAGTCTGGAGTTCTTACCTATATAGACATTGATAAAAGCTTGAAGTATAGTTGTAAAGACAGCAGTTACAGCAACTCCATATACTTTTTGGTGCAAAGGAAGAAGAAGCGTCAAGACAAGACCTATCATTGCAGAAATAAAACCAGGCAAGAACTTCACCATGTTTTTCTGCTGCAATTTTGTATCAATTTCTGCCTTCTCCTTGAGAGCCATATCGTGAATTTGTAATACATGGCGAAACTCTTGTTGATAATTCTTAGGGTCTTTTTCCAAGATATGATGGGCATAGAACATGAACCCCATGCTTGTTTGGTCAGCAAGAATAATACGAGTAAATTCAGTGATGCTTACCCTCTTTATCTGTATCAGTTCATCATTCTCATCTATGATGTAAGTGCCGTTTGTCGAATTGAGGTCTTCCAAAATCCATAGTCCACTATCTGTTACTGTGATTTTGGCATGTTGACGGCTCACCCTTTCACCATTAATGGCAAACTTCTGAGTACCTACCTTCCCTATGATTACTTCTAACATGATTTCTCCTTTTTGATGGTGCTACGACTTACTAAGTCCTTGTATTTCTTCAATAGGGCTTTAGGAAGTTTCAGTGTTATGGTATTTTTCATGCAATCAGACAAAACAAGATGTTGCTTTAGAAGGTTTATGTCATAGAGAAACAACTGATTGATGATTACACTTCTTCCCAATCTTACAAATGGGCTTACCTGTCCTAAACTATAAGATTCAGAAATCATCTTTTCTACCTTTGATAATCCAAATGAAAGAACGGTGTTCATTCCGCCTATATAGCAAATTTTGGTATAATTGCCATCTGCCATGACATAGGCTATGTTACCAACAAACAACATTACCATTTCGTCTCGATTATTGATGCATATCTTCTTCATATTTGTTCTTCTGCTTATAAAAAACTTACTTTGTCATATTTCTTCCAAGAACCCTCTCGGCACATAAGCTGTTGCCACCGTCATCATCCCTTCAACCACAACGCCAACTCTCAGTTGCCCTTTATACTTCGCCACTCTTCCCACGACACCCTTGAATTTGCCATCGGTGATTCTTACCATTTGTCCTTCCTCAAACTTTGTTCTCACCTCATCTTCCGAAGCTACCAAGATGTCTTCTGCCTCAGCCTCGCAGATAATTCTCAAACTCTCCATCTGTCTCTCAGGAATAACCATAGGAGTCTTTTCTTTCTTGCCATTCACGGAGAAATAACGATAATAAAAACGGAGGAAAGGGAGATTGACATTATCATAGACAAAAGACTTGATTTCGTCTTCTGTTCCAAAAGCGAAGAAAATGTTGGGGATTCGGGATTCTACAACTTGCTTGCGTTTTCCTTGGATTAGCTTTGTGGTCATAATGGTAGGATAAAAGGCTTTCACATTCTTGGCTACCAGATAATCGTATGCTTTCTTTTCCCTGCCATACGTAGAACGAAGTGCATACCAATGAGGTATGTCTTTATTGCCTTCTTTACTACTCTTAGAAAATGTTTCCGATAGAGCGTTTTTTGTGGACACCCCTGTTTGTGAATTCTTGGCAACATTGTTGTTTAGAACTTCGGGGAGGACACTGGGGATAAACCCAATGCTTGGAGGGGCATCGCCGCCTCTTGGTATGGCTTTATCAACCTTCATGATAGGTGATTTACTGAAACTTGGCTCACGACTGAACATAGTTTCACATAAGGACATAAAAAAAGCGTGAACTGTCCTGTTGTCCATTCCACGCATCGAGGCTCTCGCATTGCCTATCAAAGTTGAACAGACAACGTTAGAGGCCACGCCGATATGATAATCCTTACCATGGAAAGAAACTCCACGGATAGATATAATCACACCCTGGGCATCTACCGTTGCTACGTTCAAGACTTTGATAATGTGGAAAAGCTTGCGAGAATTTCGACACGTCTCAAACACAGCGTCAGATAAACGCCAATCAATATGTCTTAGCTCTTCCGACTCCCACCCAATGTCCACTTCATGCTGCTTTATTCGTTTCCGAATAAACAGCAATCTGCTCGGCGCTGGCTGTCTCACTCTCTCTATTCTAAGGAATTACGTCCTAAAGAGAAAAGAATATTCTAAAGAGCTGCTGCAAATTTAACAATAATATTTGAATACACAAAATTTTAGACCATATTTTTTCCAAAAACTTTGCAACAAGAAGAAAGCCGATAATGAAAAGCCTGTTAGTGAATAAGGTTCGACGAGATTCACTCTATTTCACCTCATACATACGCACCAACTTACCTGTAGCACTCTTATTAGCATAGAATTCTCTCTTCATCTCCTCAGGATAGGCATTGCCGCAGGTATCCAAAAACTCATTGAGGCTATACAACAGCAAAGTTAAACAAAAAACTGAAACTGCAAGCTTTTCACTTGAAAATTACAGAAACAAACGATGCCAACCTCATGTCAATTAGTGAAAAGCTGATCATGATAGACAGAGATCACTAATACAGCGTCCGAACTGTTTATCAATAGGTTCGTAATACTAATATTTTTGAATAAAGTTCCGATTTTTTATTTAATAATGAAGCGGCAACAATTGAGAATACATTTCCTCAAAGAAAGCACATTTATAAACTCTAAAAAAGACTATAATGCAATATTATCTCTGAAAGATAGCACCATCATCTCTCAGAGATAGCACCACTATCTCTGAGACTTAGCACTATAGTTCTCTGTGCCCAAAAGTGCTCCAGTCAGGGCACTTTGGTGCTCCTGTCAGGGCACATTAGTGCCGTAAACAAGCATTTTGGAAATATAGGGGTATTTATCGAATATCAGGATCTTTTTAGAAACGGTACTCATAAAAACTCGTCACCCTTCATCTTTCCGTCTGAATCCCATGTGTTTATCGGAGTTTCAGGGGGTGAAGGGTGCATTTCAACCCTTCATCACCCTTCATCATATTATTAATCAGAGACTTTCGTGAATTTCTCTTTACATTTTCCTTGCTGAGATTTCTGTGCTTTCAACTGAATCTTATTTGTGTGTGAATATTGAAAATATGAACAAGGAACAAAAGGTGCTGAAAATCAGACAGTTAGGATTTTCGTGATTGAAGAATAATGTTTATAAGGCTCTCATGTCGTACGACATGGGTCCCTATAAACGTACGATTGCATCACTATTGTCGTACGACATGGGATTATATAGTCGTACAACATGAGATCATAATAAAGCATTACTAGTATTCTTTGATGCGAAAAGTTGTAAAAAGAGAATCGTTTTTATGCTGAAATCCATTTCTTGAGAGCTACATCGACTAAAAACGAGTTGGCAAAATCCAGAAGGAAATATTTACAATAAAGAAAGACATTCGTTTCTCTCTTATTCCCATCCTGGGTTGACTGCTGGGGCTAATTCAAGCTTCTATTAAGACTAACCATTAGCTTCTATTAAGGTTAATCATCGCCTCCTATTATGCTTATTTTAAGTTCAAATCCCCTTGGGTAACTACTCAGCACCCCTATTGAAAGCTT